>Ga0193960_1001092_pt1 | contig 10960 bp, 10 predicted proteins | sample FB_3_MG_FD_140338 | JGI IMG/M metagenome (GOLD analysis project Ga0193960, IMG submission 140338) | Microbial mat bacterial communities from the Broadkill River, Lewes, Delaware, United States - FB_3_MG | ecosystem: Environmental > Aquatic > Freshwater > River > Microbial mats | place: USA...
GAAAACGAGAAAGAGCGAAAAGCCATTTCTGGTATTCAAAAAATAGCTCGCGAAAGAGCAAAAAAATCGAATCTGCATAATCGCAAACTACGCGATTGTAGATTACACTTCGATTCTAATCACGAAAACCGATTAGAGACCACAATATTTATTACCGAGGGTGATTCGGCTTCTGGGTCAATCACTAAATCGCGAAATGTTAATACACAAGCTGTATTTAGTTTAAAGGGAAAACCTTTAAACACTTATGGATTAACAAAAAAGATTGTTTACGAGAACGAAGAATTTAACCTTCTACAAGCCGCTTTAAATATTGAAGATGGCTTAGAAAATCTTCGCTACAACAACGTAATTATTGCTACCGATGCCGATGTAGATGGTATGCACATTCGTTTGTTGTTAATAACTTTCTTTTTGCAATTCTTCCCCGATTTAGTTCGACACGGACATGTTTATATCCTTGAGACACCTCTTTTTAGAGTTCGAAATAAATCGAAAACATTCTACTGCTATACCGACGACGAACGAGAAAAAGCTATTAAAGCTTGTGGTGCTAGTAACGAGATAACACGATTTAAAGGTCTCGGAGAAATTTCGCCCGATGAGTTTAAAAACTTTATCGGTAAAGAAATGCGATTAAGCCCAGTGCGTCTTAAAAAAGAAGATTCTATTAAAGATCTTTTAAGCTTTTATATGGGAAAAAACACTCCCGATAGACAAGCTTTTATTATTGAGAATCTTCGTGTTGAAGAATTTTTTACTGAAGAATAAACTAATAAAACCCTTTTCTGAACCATGAGTCAGATTGAAGATATTACAAATAACGAACAAGCTAACGAAGAATTAACTAGCGGAGTTTCTGGCGAACCACAAAACGAAGAAGTTCAGTCGGGCTCAAAGCTAAAACGTATTGGAGGATTATATCAAGATTGGTTTCTTGATTACGCCTCGTATGTAATTTTAGAACGTGCAGTTCCTCATATTAACGATGGATTAAAACCTGTTCAACGACGTATTCTACATGCTATGAAACGACTTGATGATGGTAGATATAACAAAGTAGCAAATGTTGTTGGTTTCACTATGCAGTATCACCCTCATGGCGATGCTTCAATAGGCGATGCGCTTGTTCAGCTAGGTCAGAAAGACCTGCTAATTGATACTCAAGGAAACTGGGGAAATATATTAACAGGCGACAGTGCTGCTGCTCCTCGTTACATCGAAGCACGATTATCGAAACTTGCTTTAGATATTGTTTTTAATCCAAAAACTACAAACTGGAAACTTTCATACGATGGACGAAACAACGAACCAATAACTCTTCCTGTTAAATTTCCTTTGTTACTTGCTCAGGGAGTTGAGGGTATTGCTGTTGGTTTAGCATCAAAAATATTACCTCATAATTTTAACGAGTTAATAGATGCTTCTATAGCTCATTTAAAAGGCGAAGAATTTGAAATTTATCCCGATTTCCCTACTGGAGGAATGGTTGATGTTTCGAAATACAACGATGGGTTACGTGGTGGGAATGTTCGAGTAAGAGCAAAAATTACTAAACAAGACAATAAAACTCTAGTTATATCGCAATTACCTTTCGGCAAAACAACATCAACACTTATCGATTCAATTATAAAAGCCAACGAAAAAGGTAATATTAAAATTCGTAAAATTGACGACAACACAGCCGCCGAGGTTGAAATATTAGTCCATCTAGGACCAAATGTTTCGCCCGATAAGACAATTGATGCGTTATACGCATTTACTGACTGCGAAACATCTATCTCGCCTAACTGTTGTGTCATTACCAACGAAACTCCAGTTTTCATAGGTGTTTCAGAAATTTTGCGAAGCAATACCGATCAAACAAAAATGTTACTCACTCAAGAACTAGAGATTCGTCTTGCAGAGCTCGAGGATTCGTGGCATAAATCGTCTTTAGAAAAGATTTTTATAGAAAATAAAATATATCAACGCATGGAAGGTAGTCCAACAATGGAGCATACCATTCAGGTGATTGATGAAGGACTTGAGCCTTTTAAAAAGCTACTGCGTCGACCTGTTATTACTGAAGATATTGAGCGCTTAACAGAAATACGCATGAAACGTATTACGGCTCACGACTCTTATAAAGCCGACGAATATATTAATAATCTGGAAACAGAAATGGAAGAGGTTAAAAACAACCTCGAAAACATAGTTCAATACTCTATAAATTACTACAAAAACATAAAGAAAAAATACGGAAGCAAATATCCTCGAAACACAGAAATACGTAGTTTCGAGTTTATTGAAGCAGCAAAAGTTGTTGTGGCAAATCTTAAGCTTTATGTAAATCGTGAAGAAGGATTTATTGGTACAGGTCTTAAAAAAGACGAGTACGTTTGCGATTGTTCTGATATAGACGATATTTTGATTTTCCTTCGCAATGGAAAATATTTAATTACCAAAGTTAGTTCTAAAGCTTTTGTTGGTAAAGATATTTTATTTGTTGAAGTGTTTAAAAAGAATGAAAAACGTAAAATATTTAATATTATATATCGTGATGGAAAAAGTGGTGTTTTTTACATGAAACGCTGTAATATTCCTGCATTAATACGCGATAAAGAATACGATATTACACAAGGTACAGAAGGCTCTAAAATAATGTATTTTAGCGCTAATCCTAACGGCGAAGCCGAATTACTAAAGGTTTATCTACGTCCAAAACCTAGACTTAAAAAGACAGTTATTGATTTAGATTTTAGCGAACTTGCTGTTAAAGGTCGCTCATCAATGGGTAATATTTTAACTCGTAATTCTGTACATAGAATTGTTCTTAAAGACAAAGGTATTTCAACATTGGGCGGACGAAAAATTTGGTTCGACGAAACTGTTCAACGACTTAATGCCGACGGAAGAGGTACATTTGTAGGCGAATTCCAAGGCGACGACAAAATATTAGTACTTACCAAAGAAGGACAGTACAGAACAACAAATTTTGATCTATCGAACCATTTTGAAGACAATCTTATGGTAATAACCAAGCTAGATATTTCAAAAAATTACGCTGCAATATTCTTCGATGCAGATCAGAAATACTATTATCTGAAACGCTTCCAATTCGATAACCAACCAAAATTATCGAGCTTTATTGGCGATAATCCAGAATCAAAACTTTACAAGTTAATTAATAACGAAAAATCGCAAATAGTAATAAATTTTGGAGGAGCCAACGAAGGTCGCGAAAACGAGCTAGTTGATGTTGAATCATTTATTGCTGTTAAAGGAATAAAAGCAAGAGGTAAACGATTAACAACCTACGAGATTAACAAATTTGAGGTTATCGAACCAATTTTACAAGAACCTGAAGAGTCTAATGAAGATGATGACATTCAAGAAGAAATTCACTCGGAAGTAAAAATGGCTGAATTGGACAGTGATAGTGAGCAAATGACATTAGATATTTAATATGCGTATTTTTTTAATTGGTTTTATGGGTAGTGGAAAAACTACTCTTGGTAGTAAATTGTCTAAATTAATGGGTTATCGTTTTGTTGATACCGATAATTATATAGAAGAAAAATATAACACAACTATTTCTGATTTATTTGGCAACAAAGGAGAATTGGAATTCAGAGAAATAGAACGTAAAGCCATAAACGAGCTTATAAAAGAAGAAAAAATAATAATATCAACTGGCGGTGGCACTCCTTGTTTTTTCGACAATATGGAAAAACTTAACAACAATGGAATAACTGTCTATCTTAAAGTTGATATAAAAACTATTATTCAACGTGTTGCTATTTCAAAAAAAGATAGACCTTTAATTGCCCAAAAATCAAATATTGAGTTGGAAGATTACATTAAAGATTTATTAAACAAACGTGAAAAATACTATTCCAAATCAAATTTAACAGTGGAAGGAATTAGCCTTAGAGCCGAAGATTTACTTTTGGCAATTGAAGGATATAAAATGTATAATAATTAATAAAAAAGACCTGTTTAGCAGGTCTTTTTCTATTTTATGAGTTAAACATATTAATGGTATCTACCGAAACTTTAGTCCTTTTATCACGAATTAATGAATCTTGCTTTTCAATACTTGCCACCTTACTACTTCTTATAATGCCATTCTTTTCAAGCTGATCAATAATAAGCCCGACAACCATTTTTAACAAACCAATATGCGATATACTACTTATAGTTTTGCAATCGATATAAATACCTAAACATGAACTTTTAGCTAAACTCGTTGGTCTTAAAGAGTCGTTACAATTGTATTCTATAATAATTTTCTTGTGATTAAACAAAGCCTTTATTAGAAGCTTACGCAAACGACGATTACTTAATATATTATTCATTTTAACTAGGTCATTCGACTCAACCTTAAAGAATTTATTTACTTCGTTAAAAGTAATTTTGCTTTCCCTCTCAAAAATCATTTGATTCACTTTATTAAGCAAATCAATCTTTTCAATTTTGAAATCAAACTTTCGGTCTAATGTTTTAACGGGTAAAATAACTGCCAAAATCTCTGGATTTTGTTCTTTGTCTGAACCAAATAAGTAGAGGTTACTCTCGTTCAAATTTGAAATTTGTTTAAGGATATCTTTTGTCATCTTAATAATTTTTAATCACTTTTTAAGTTAGTGAATTAGAATAAACAATTCATACTTTTTTAACTCTTTTTTAATCAAATAATAAGCTTTAAACATATCTATAAATCTAAATTTATATATTTGTTGCTATAGGACTATTATTGTTCTGGTTTACTATTAGAAAAAACAAGATTATGACCACTTATAATAATGTAATTTTAATATTTGGCGATGGTCGAAATAGCGGGAAAACCACTTTGGCAAGAAAGATAGTATCCTATTATGTAAAAAAAAATATTGCAATAGGAGCTATTAAAGTGTCGTCACATATACATAATTATACTTTAGAAAATATTTCTAATTCAAACTCTTTTTATATTAACAGAGAAACCAATCTGAACAAAGAAAAAGACTCTTCAAAACTTCTAAAAGCAGGGGCAAATCCTGTATACTTCGTCCAATCAAACGACAATTATCTACACCAAGCCTTTAATATTATTAAGAAACAGAATCACTGTAAAAGAATTTGGATAGTAGAATCTGGAGCTGCCAGAAATTTATTTAAACCAGCTCTTTTTATCTTCACAAAAAAAGATGATAATTCAACTAAAAACAATTCCTTATTACAGTTGGCCGATCTAGTAACAAGTTTTAAAGAAGGATCTTTTTCATTACCTTTTGACTCAATTACTAACAAACTAGATATTATAGCTAACACCCTAAAGAATACAGACGATGATAAATTTTAACGAAGCTTTAACCATTATTGATACAAACATAAATTGCTTACAAACAGAAGTTGTAACACTCATCAATTCGCAAAATAGAGTTTTAGCTGAAGATGTTTTTTCAGACCTCGACATGCCACCGTTTAATAAATCGGCAATGGATGGTTTTGCTTGTAATTTTGATGATATCGACAATAATTTAGAAGTAATTGCCACAATTGCCGCAGGTACAAATTCAAACATAATTATAGAAAAGAATCAGTGTGTTAAGATTATGACTGGAGCTATAGTACCAGACTCTGCAAATTGTGTAATAATGAAAGAAAACATTGAACTACTTGACAAAAAGCATATAAAAGTAGTCAAACAAAGTTCAAAACGTAATATTTGCTACAGAGGTGAGGACATTAAAAGTGGAAATATTATTCTAACTAAAGGAACCAAGATTAAATCGCAGCACATTGCTATTCTAGCTTCTGCTGGTAAAACAAATCCATTAGTCTATAAAAACCCGTCCATTGCCGTTATTTCTACAGGCGACGAACTTGTGGAACCCAATGTGTTCCCAAAACAATCGCAAATACGAAACTCTAATGGATGGCAAATGACTTCGCAAATTATCAATTGTGGTTTAAATGCCGATTACAAAGGTATTGCAAACGATAATCTAAATAATATTATCACTAAAGTAGAGCTATCTCTTAAAAATAACAATATAGTTTTGCTATCAGGAGGTGTTTCAGTTGGCGACTACGATTTTGTTCCTGAAGCTGTAAAAGCACTTGGTTTCAAGGTGCTTTTTCATGGAATAAATATGAAACCTGGGAAACGAATTTTAGTAGCAAAAAAAGATAACAAATATATTGTAGGAATGCCTGGCAATCCTGTTTCGTCGCTAATTCAGTTCGAATTAATTGTTAAGGCTATTATTCGTAAACTAACTGGTATGAATGTTTTTGAGAAAGCAGTAAGTGTTAAACTGCTTAGCGACTACAACCGCAAAAAAGGCGAAAAAATGGAACTTGTACCTGTTAAACTATACGATCAAGGTGTCGATATTGCTAACTACAATGGATCCGCTCATATTCATGCTTACTCAATTGCAGATGGTTTTATGCAAATTCCCGAACATATAACTCAAATAAAAAAAGGAGATTCTGTTTATGTTAGATTCTTATAAACGAGATATCAATTATTTGCGCATTTCGGTTACCGACAGATGTAATCTACGATGCATATACTGCATGCCCCCAGAAGGTATCCCATCTATTTCGCATTCCGATATTATTTCGTTTGAAGACATTATTACAACTGTTAAACAAGCTGTTAAACGAGGGGTTAATAAAATTAGACTCACAGGAGGCGAACCTCTAGTTCGAAAAGGAATTGTAGATTTAGTAAAAATGATTGCCGAGATACCTGGTATCGAAGATTTTGGACTTACTACAAATGGGACTCTTTTAGCCAATTTTGCTTCGGACTTAAAAAAAGCAGGACTACACAGAATTAATATTTCGCTTGATACTTTAGATGCTGAGAAATACAAACAAATAACACGTGGTGGAGACTTATCAAAAGTTCTTGACGGAATTATTGAGGCCAAAAAAGTAGGTTTCGATACAATAAAGATAAACTGTGTTATTTTGGAATCGTCAACCGAACCTGATGCTGTTGCAGTGGCCGATTTTGCACAAAAGAATAAACTACAGGTTCGATTCATACATAAGATGAATCTTGAAACAGGTTATTTTAAACAAGTAGAAGGTGGTGATGGTGGCAACTGCAAAAAGTGCAACAGATTAAGACTCACTTCAAACGGAAATATTCAACCTTGCCTCTTTTCAGAATCATCGTTTAGCATTTATACAAATGGTATCGATCAGGCATTTAATTTAGCCTTGGCCAATAAACCAAAAATGGGAAGTTTAAATAAAAAAGGACAGTTTTATAATATTGGAGGATAAATATGAATTCAAAATTTAGTCATATCGACAGCAAAGGAAAAGCAAATATGGTTGATGTATCGAGTAAATCGGTACAGTTACGAGATGCTTACGCATCAGGCTTTATTCGTTTAAATTCAGAAACTATTGCCCTTATTAAAGAAAACCAGATGAAAAAAGGTGATGTTCTTACAGTTGCCGAAATAGCAGGAATTCAAGGAGCAAAAAAAACTAGTGAACTTATTCCTCTGTGTCATCCTATAGCTCTTACAAAAGTAGAGGTAAAAACAGAGATTACTGAAAATGGGATAATGGTAAAATCATTTGCACGCTGCACAGGACAAACAGGAGTTGAAATGGAAGCACTTACTGCAGTAAATATTGCTTTACTAACAATTTACGACATGTGTAAAGCTATAGACAAAGAGATGGTTTTCGAAAATATTAAATTAGATAAAAAAATAAAACACAATAATCTGTAAAAAACCAAATCAACATACATTTTAAACCCTTCACTATGACCCAAATAAAAGTATTATCAGTAAATATCTCCGAAAAAAAAGGAACTGTAAAACATCCTGTTAACTCAATAGAATTAAACTCTTACGGAGTAAAAAACGATGCTCACTCGGGTAGTTGGCACCGTCAAGTAAGCCTTTTGGGTATCGAAAGTTTCGACAAATTTAGCAAAGAGGCAAACCGTAAAATAACCTTTGGCGAGTTTGCCGAAAATATTACAACCAAAGGTTTTGAACTTTTTAAAATGTCGCCTTTAGACATTTTAAAAGGCGAAAAAGCAACACTAATGGTAACTCAGATTGGTAAAAAATGTCATGGCGATAACTGTGCCATTTTTAAGGAAGTAGGTAATTGCGTTATGCCAAAAGAGGGTATTTTTGCTAAAGTAATTTCAGGCGGAACACTTACTGCCGACGACACGTTTAATTATATTCCTCGTAAATTTAGTTTTGATATTATAACACTAAGCGACCGAGCTTCGAAAGGCGAATACAAAGATTTAAGCGGCCCAGAGATAGAACGAATGATTGTTGATAACTACTCTAAATCGAATAGAAAACTAGATATTAACAGAACCATAATACCCGACGAAGCCAATTTACTCAGCCAAAACATTACCAATTTAATTAATTCTGGTTCCGATGTTATTATTACCACTGGTGGAACAGGTATTGCTCAACGAGATATAACTCCGGAAGTAATAAAACCTATGTTAGATAAAGAAATTCCTGGAATAATGGAATTTATAAGAGTTAAATATGGAGCTACAATACCTAGTGCTTTACTAAGCCGATCGGTGGCTGGCACTATTGATAAAACACTTGTCTTGGCATTACCAGGAAGTGTTAAAGCAGTTAAAGAATATATGTCAGAGATTTTACCTCTCATCGATCATATTGTGTATTCGCTTAATGGATTGGAAAGACACTGATTTTAGAGAGGCGTTGCATGCAACGCCTCTCTAAAAAATATTATCTCAAATAATCTACACTTTCCCAAATAGCATTTAGCACCGAAGCTCCAAAAACTTTAGATCGTTCTGGCGACCAACCGTAAACAGGATCAGGATTGTCTTTATTATCTTTAAAAGGCATTTCAATTGTAAGCGATAAACAATCGAACAATTGCCCCAACTGTTTTGCACAAACCATAAGATTTGCTTTTCCTGGTTCACTTTTAGGATATCCATGCTCTGTCTGGAAATCGGGGCTAACACGTTTCCATGACTTACAGAATCTATCTTCAAGAATACTCATTCTGTCAGAATAACCAGGTAATCCTTCGTTTGCAGAGATAAAATTATATGGTAGAGCCTCATCTCCATGAATATCCAAATTCATATCGCAACCAAGCTCTTGCATTTTCTGTTTCACATAATAAACCTCAGGACTTTTCTCAAGAGATGGTGATTGCCATTCGCGATTTAAATTTACACCAAGAGCATTAGTACGCAAATTTCCTAAAATACTTCCATCGACATTTACGTTAGGAACAATGTAGAAAACAGCTTTATCAAGAATCATTTTCGAAATAGGATCGTTGTAATTTAACAATCGCTCAATAAATCCCTCAATAAACCACTCTGCCATACTCTCGCCAGGATGCTGACGTGCCAATAACCAAATTTTACGCTTATTATCGGCTGGCTCACCAATTGTTAATAAATCTATCTCGCGGCCTTGAGTTGTTTGGCCAATAGAAGTTGCAACACAACGTTCTGACAACTGAGCAACGTGGATTAAATTACGGTGACGCTCGTAACTATAAGGAGCAAAATATGCGTAATAAACCGCATTATAATGTGGAGTGTGAGTAATTATTAGCTCTCCATCTTTATAAGTTGTTGGAACACGAAACCACTCTTCGCCATCGTACGACGCTACAGCATGATAGTGCTCCCACCCTTCTGGATAAGCAGAGTCTTTTGCGTTAATTAAACGAAAAACACACTCCTCCTCTTTTACATTTTGAACTCTAAAATGAAACCACTGATAAAAGTCGGAATTAGTATCCTTCTCTATTTCAAGTTGTATGTTTTGTGCATTACTACAGTCAATAACCTTTATGTTACCACTATCGAAATTTGTTGATATATTCATATTTTTTATATGTAAATAGGATTTCTATAATTAATATTTTACCCTGTAATACTTATTCTTCGGAGTGCTACAGGGTTTATTATTTCAATTTTCTTTCCTTCTAATTTAATAATATTTTCTTTATTTAAATCGCTTAAAAGCCTTACTGTACTTTCGGTTGATATACACGAAAAATCGGCGATATCCTTTCGACTAACATAACTAAAAATATCTTCCTTCAAAAAATCTTCTTTTGATAGATAAATTAATGTTTCGGCCAAGCGTCCATTCATCTGTTTGTTTCCAATACTTTGTATAATACTAAAATATTGTCGTTCGTTTTTAGTGTAACCTTTAATCAACTCCGAAGCAAACTCCGAATTATTTAATATTAATTTTTTAAAGCTCTCTTTCTCAATTAAACAAACAGTTGTATCCTTTAAAGCAACTACAGAATAATCGTAAATATTTTCACCATAAATAGACGATAAGCCTATAAAATCTGATGCTCTAAGAATTTTAATATTTATATTTTTATTGTTAGGTCCCTCTAAATACAATTTTACTAGCCCATCTGAAATGTATAAAACATACGAAGCAAAGGCTCCTTGTTTACAAATATTCTCGCCCTTTTTATATACTATTTGAGTTTTATTTTTGTTAATAAATTCTAACTCCGAAGTGACTAATTTCTGAAAACATTTAGAGCTTTTTTTACATTCAACACAATTGTTTGACTCTGAATAACTATCCATGTATCGCAGTTTATTTTGGTTATATAAAACAATTAATAGTTGCTTATTATATCACAACAGAAAACATAAAAACTTACAATCCAAAGTTACTATTTATAATAGATTATACACATAATTAAAGCTATCGATAAGTAACTCAATAAAAAAATTGAGATATATCAATAATGTTATTATAACCATAGACAGAGGTTTAAACCAAAGGGAGTGTTATTAAAAATATCTTTGCACATATAGTTTAAAATCAGATAATACAGATAATTATGAGCAGAGTAGCAATCCCTACAGAGGATGATAGATTATGTTCGCACTTCGGACATTGCAGTTATTTTTCGGTATTTAATATTACCGATAACACAATTA
>Ga0193960_1001093_pt1 | contig 10955 bp, 10 predicted proteins | sample FB_3_MG_FD_140338 | JGI IMG/M metagenome (GOLD analysis project Ga0193960, IMG submission 140338) | Microbial mat bacterial communities from the Broadkill River, Lewes, Delaware, United States - FB_3_MG | ecosystem: Environmental > Aquatic > Freshwater > River > Microbial mats | place: USA...
ATTGCTCGAGAGACTCACTCACTTCAAGATCACCCATTGGCATGTTAGCTATTAAAGGAAGTATATTTGAACGATAAGCATACATTCCTATATGCTTAAAGAATGTATGTTTATTAAGCCATTCTTCTTTATCAACTCCTCTTAAAAAAGGAATAGTCTGACGACTAAAGTATAAAGCCTTACCACTCTCTGCTGTTACAACCTTAACTTTATTAATATCAAATAACTCATCTTTTGAATCAACCTTCTTCACTAGCGTAGCTATATCAACACTTAAAGAAGTAAAACAAGATATCAATGACTCAATCTGATTTGCTTGTATAAATGGCTCATCTCCCTGTACATTAATTACCACATCAAAAGTCTGCTTAGTCTCCCCTACAATCTTTTCATATGCTTCATTAACTCTGTCTGTCCCACTATTATGCTCTTCAGAGGTCATTACAACCTTTCCTCCAAAAGCTTTCACTGCATCAAATATGCGCTTGTCATCTGTAGCGACCCATACATCATCTATAGCCTTAGAAACTTGGTTATACACTCTCTCTATCATCAATTTTCCAGCAATCTCTACCAGAGGTTTACCTGGGAAACGAGTAGATGCAAAACGCGCAGGAATTATTCCAATATATTTCATGAATAAATGTTCTTTCTATAATCCTTTACTAGTATTCTTATTTCCCTTATTAATAGAGTCAGATGAATTTGACATCTTGCAAAAACCATTAAACACTATTCCTGGTTCAACAGATAAGCGCTTTGTAATTATATTGCCTGTTACCTTTGCATCTCCTTTTAGAGTAACAACATCATGAGCTTCAATGTCTCCATTGACCGCTCCTAAAACTTCAATATTATTACATTTAATCTCACCAGTAACCGTTCCAGATATTCCTATCACGATTCTTCCTGTCGTAGTCATATTTCCATTTAAATCACCATCAATACGAAGGTCATTTTTAGCAACAATATCGCCATTAATTATTGTACCCTCACAAATAGCATTAACACCCGATGATTGCGATTCAATTTTTGCCATATCTTTCCTTCCTTTATTGTTCAAAAACATAATACAAATATAAAAAAATCGACTTTATAAGCAAGAATAAAAAAGGGAAGCCAATGGCTTCCCTTAGTTAAATATTTCTTAACAGATTTTACTTTCCGTCATATCCCCATTTAAGGTAAATAGAACCCCAAGTAAACCCAGCACCAAAAGCTGATAATATAAGATTATCACCCTTCTTCAACTGACTCTCCCACTGAGCTAAACACAAAGGAATTGTTGCTGAAGTAGTGTTTCCAAAGTCTTGGATATTTATCATTACTTTCTCCTTAGCAAGATCCATTCTTTTAGCAACAGCTTCAATAATACGCATATTCGCTTGGTGAGGCACCAACCATGAAATATCATTAGCAGTAATACTATTTCTTTCCATTAGAGCCAAAGTGGTATCAGCCATTGCAGATACTGCTGCCTTAAACACAGGTTTACCATCCTGATAGATGTAATGCTCTCTATTCTTTACATTCTCCACAGTTGATGGTCTTTGAGAACCTCCTGCTTTCATATGAAGATATTTTCTTCCTGAACCATCAGAATGAAGAATGCTATCTTGAATTCCCATACCATCTGTTGAAGGCTCTAGCATTACTGCTGCCGCACCATCTCCAAAGATAGGACAAGTTGCTCTATCTGTGTAATCAACGATAGCTGACATCTTCTCACATCCTACTACTACCACTTTCTTATACATTCCAGACTCGACATAACGTCTTGCTGTCTCTAGTGTATATATGAATCCTGAGCAACCTGCATTAATATCAAAACTGAAAGCCTTAGTAATACCAAGTTTATCAGAAATAATATTCGCGTTTGCTGGGAAATGCATATCAGGAGTAACAGTAGCACATAATAAAAGATCTACCTCATCAACTGATGTATTAGTTTTTTCTAAAAGATTCTTTACGGCTTTAGCTCCAAGTTCTGAACTCCCTTGATCTTCCCCCTTTAAAATTCTTCTTTCCTTAATACCGATTCTGGTCATTATCCACTCGTCAGTAGTATCTACCATCTGACTCAATTCTTCATTAGTAAGAATATAATCTGGGACATATGAACCAATACCAGTTATTACTGCATTTGGTCTTTCCATAATGTTATTTTTTTGTGAAATACTTCAAACTCTACTTACCAACTACACAATATATAGAAACAAAGCGAGCCCCTATGAATTTCATAGGAGCTAACTTATATCTTCGAATACTAATTCTAGCTTAGTATGCTTATGCAACAACTTCTTTTTCAATTGCTAACCTTCCTCTGTAGAAACCACATTCAGGACATACAGTATGATATTTAACTGTAGCACCACAATTAGAACAACTAGCAAGAGTTGCTGGAGTCACCTTATGATGAGTTCTTCTCTTGTTTCTTCTTGTTTTCGAGATTTTGTGCTTAGGATGTGCCATTTTTCTTCCTTTTATTTATTTATTAATCAATTTTTTCAACTCTGCCCAACGTGGGTCTATCTTATTCTCTGGATCAACGGAATAATCATCCAGTTTTTCTAACATTCGTTCATTGCATGTACTTTCACCATCAACATCAGGATGAACAGTTTTTAAAGGTACATTTAAAAGATACAATTCATATAATGACTCTTTTAAATCAATAAAGTCTGAATCAGCTGGGATAACCAATAAGTTTTCTGCCAACTCTTCTTGTTCCTGACCAAATTTAACAAAGAACTCTGTCTCTGCTTCAAATGGCATATTGAAAGTATCTAGACATCTGTCGCAAACTGCTACAATATGTCCATTTAAAAGAATATTCAAAGAAAGTAAAAGCTCAGTTTTTATAAGAGTTACTTTAGCTTCTATTTCCCCTTCTGTTCCTTCAGTATAGTCAAACCCATCGAAAAACTGATTATCAAGCTTGTAATCATATTCGTGAGTGCCAACCTTTAATCCTTGTAATGGTATCTTATACATACTCTAATTCTCTAAGTTTCTCATCTGAAAAACTTTGCAAAAATATAAAATTATACAATAACCAAACTAGATTTTCATACTTTTTTATTTTTTTTTCAAGTCAGTCAAAGTCAGCAGTTTAAACAACCCCTAGCTATCAGTCTAACAAACAGAGCATTATACTGTCTTACTATACTCTATTAACTGGTCAACTATTTGATGATCAAAGCTATTAAATTCCATCTTATCCACATTTTTCTTCTTTGCCAATCCTTTCTCGTAAGCTCTATCATAATAGCGCAAAGTGATTGCTGTAACAGTATCAAAATCAGACTTGTCTAAAGCCTCTGTCAAATCCTTTAAATTATTACCACCAAGTTTCTTTACAATCCTTGTACTTAACTCAAGAAGATCTTTCTTAGAGAAACATGCATACTCATTAACAAGCCTCTTAATTCTCACCTCAATAGGAATACGAACAAATATAACTTGAGAATTAAACATTTGATTATACAAAGGAGCATTAATTCCTACAGATCCCACAGAACGACTTTCATCTTCAACCCATACAGGTTTCTCAGAATTAAAATTTTCCCATTCTACCCAAAGATTATTCTCATATTGTTCATTAGTAGGCTGCGGAGCTTGTCCTAACCCCCCATATACAGATCCCTTATGATTCGCAACACCCTCTAAATCAAGAATCTGCTCCCCTTTTTCTCTTAATTTATGCAATAATTCAGTCTTACCACTTCCTGTATATCCACCAAGAACTATTAATTTCTTTGGAGTAGCAAAATCTTCTCTAATATACGATCGATAAGCCTTGTACCCTCCTTCAAGAATATCAGCATTTAGTCCAGCTGTATTAAATAACCACGCCATACTAGCACTTCGCATACCTCCTCTCCAACAATGAATTAATATGCTTTTATTCTTCCCTTGAATATGTTTCTTTGCCTCAGCAACAAAATCATACATTTTAGGTCCAACAAACTTAAGTCCGCGCATAACAGCAGATTCCTTACCTGAATTCTTGTAAAGAGTTCCAATAACGACACGTTCTTCATTAGTAAATATTGGGATATTTATTGCACCAGGAATATGACCTTCATCAAACTCCTTAGGAGTCCTCACGTCAATTACTGGAATGGTTTTTGACTTTTCTAGAAATACTTTTGCACTCAATCGCTCCATAATCTATCTATACTTATCATTTTCATCCTCAGTCATCAAACTTAGATAACTTTCGTATCTACTTTCACTTATTCTACCATCCTCAACAGCCTCTATAACTGCACATTTAGGCTCATGCACATGAGTACAATTATGAAACTTACAATTATGCGATTCTTCAAAAATCTCAGGAAAAAAATGATAAAGTTCTTCCTTTTCCATATTAATAAGTCCATAACCTCTAATTCCAGGAGTATCTATAATAGAACCACCATCTCTTAAGAAAAACATCTCAGCAAAAGTAGTTGTATGCTTACCTTGTTTATGCATCTCAGAGATTTCTCCAGTACGCAAATCTAATGTTGGATCTATGTGATTGATTAAGGTAGTCTTACCTACACCAGAATGCCCAGAAAGAACTGTAACTTTATCCTTTAAGACACTAGCTACTTTCTTAATATTTATACCCTCAGTTGCAGAAGTTATAATACATTTATAACCTATTGAATCGTAAATTTCTATCAATTCAGCAAGCTTCTCCTTCTCAGCATCTGAATATGTATCGAACTTATTAAAAACAATGGTAACAGGTATGTCGTAAGCCTTTGTAGATACAAGAAATCGATCTATAAAAACGGTGGAGGTTGTAGGATAATTTATTGTAACAATCAATAATGCTTGATCTACATTAGCAGCCAGAATATGCGACTGCTTAGATAAATTAATTGACTTACGTACTAAGAAATTCTTTCTATTTTCTATTCCTGTAATGACATTAGCATCATCTTTTCCCAATTCAAACGAGACATAATCTCCCACTGCAACAGGATTTGTACTTTTTATCCCTTTAATACGGAACTTACCCTTCATCCTGCACTCATACACTTCTCCAGTTTCAGTTTTCACCGAATACCAGCTACCTGTCGATTTTGTTACTACTCCCTTTTTCAATAGCTTTATTTTTTTTACAAAAGTAAATATTATCAGTGATTTATCCGCAATTTATATATTTTTGTTACTAAAACACAAAATACGATGGAGATAGTTTTCGCAACTAACAACAAAAATAAACTTAAAGAGATTCAGAATATCCTTAACAAGGATATTTCTCTTATCAGCCTTGAACAACTTGGATGCACAGAAGATATTCCTGAAGAACAAGACACTCTAGACGGCAATGCTTCTCAAAAGGCTTGGTATATATATAATAAATTTGGAATGAATTGCTTTGCTGATGATACTGGACTTGAGGTTGAAGTTCTAAACAATGAACCAGGAGTGTATTCTGCACGTTATGCTGGTGAACAAAAGAACTCTGAAGACAATATGCAAAAACTTCTAGAGAATTTAAAAGGCAAAAATAACAGAAAAGCTCAATTCAGAACATCTATTTCTCTTATCATAGATGGAAAAGAAACTCTTTTTGAAGGAAGTGTAAAAGGACATATTCTTGAAAAGAAACAAGGAGATGAAGGTTTTGGATATGATCCAATTTTCATGCCAGAAGGATACACTATTAGTTTTGCAGAAATGGACATGAAAGAGAAAAATAAAATATCTCATCGTGGACGAGCAACAGCCAAACTTGTAGATTTCTTAAACAAAAGAAAATAACACTTTTAATGAACACAACTACAAATGGTATCATTTTGAACCACACAAAATATGGAGAGAATGCCATTATCTGTAGCGTTTATACTCTCGAACATGGAAAACAAAGCTATATTATTCGGAACTCCTTATATAAAAAGAATAAAGCTATTTACCTTCACCCCCTGCAAGTAATAGAATTTGAGATAAACATAAAAACAGGAAGAAAGCTTCATACTGTCACTTCTGCATCATCAAGTTACGTATACCGCGAAATTCCATTTGACGTTCACAAAAGTACCATTGCAGTATTTATATCACAACTCTTAAATACTGTTATAATGGAAGAAACTCCAAATGAAAACCTTTTCAATTATATAAAGAACTCTATTATTTTTCTCGATTCGATTGAAAAGGGATATGCCAATTTTCATCTTTTCTTCATGCTATATCTTACCAAATTTCTAGGATACTTTCCCAAAAACAATTACACCGAGAAATATCATCTTTTCGACCTCGAGAAAGCTGAGTTCTCTGAAACAAAAGGAAATTCATCTGCAGGCCCAAACACTTCATACATTATACATAAACTAATAACTATAAAACTTGAAGATCTTGATTCTTTAAAGCTTAATCACTCATCAAGAAACATTCTTCTTAACACGCTTATCCATTACTACGAGCGACATAACGACAAAAGACTACATCTTAAATCTCTACCTGTCATTAGAGAAATTTTTTCATAAGAATAAACCTATAAACAAAATATCTATATAATTGATGATTTTCAGACCTCTACTCTTCATATTCTAAAAATGTATTCATACTTTAGTGCTACGGAAAAACTAAAGCAATGAAAAACACAAAAACTGAAAAAATTCTAAGACTTTTACTCTTTTTATGTAGACAGCCAGAATGCACGAAATCAACAATTCTTAACTCCATAGAATGCGATGAACGCACATTCTTCAATTACATCCACGATATCAGAAAAGTTGGATTTGTCGTCAAATGTAAGACAGGTCGATATTCTATAGTAAAGAAAAACGATGCGTATAGAGCATTTCAACAAATACTAAATATTAGTATTGAGGAATCCTTCCACATTGATGCTGCAATACAAAAATTACACCTAGATGAGAACATGAAAAAAGATTTACTTGTTCGACTAGCTGGTACTCTTCAGAGTTCTGAACAACTATTACCACCTAATTCCAGCGTTCAGAAAAACATAAAAAGGGCTATACTTGAAAAGAAACAACTTATTGTTCGAGAACACTGTTTACAAGGAGATTACCCAAAATCATTTATTATTGAAGCATACTCTATGGATAATAATAATGAGTATTGTTGGGCATATATTGCAACAATGAACAAAAACATTAAATTCAAGATTGAAGATATCAAAAGCGTCTCTCTATCACCAATACAATGTTTATACACACCTAAACACCTTAAAATCGAAAATGATGTACTAGGCAACTATGGTGTATTAAATTACGATGTTTCTATTTACTTGACAGAACAAGGAGCAAAAAAACTAGTAAAAAAATACCCTGTTACAAAGATCTTTATAAAGAAAGACAACGATTCAAACATTTATCATTTCGCTACAAAGTTATGTAAATATGATTCTATCATTTCATTTATTCTATTCAATCCAAAACTCATAATTAGTGTAAATAACCCTCAACTAATAGATGGAATACAAGAATGGTTAAGTAAAACCACAAAGAGATTTACTCATTCTAAGAATGTGATTGAAAATTAGATTTCAATATTATTAAATAATAATGTTACTTTTTCTCTTTCCAATGCGTCTAATTAAGAGAAGCATCGTTAAACCTTTTCGACAAACAATTGTCATAAAGGCAGTTATTCTATATTTAGAATAGATATGAATAATCTAGCATTAACATCCCTTTAACAGAATAAAAAACCAAATAACATTATATTTATAAACTACAACATTGAACATCAAACATTAACGACCTACAAAATTGAAAATCACAATAAATAATCTTAATAAAATCTACCCTGGGGGGCACCAAGCTCTTAAAGATGTAAATCTTGAGATTAACTCAGGTATGTTTGGACTTTTAGGTCCTAACGGAGCAGGAAAAACTACTCTGATGAAAATTCTTACACTTCTTCATTCACATACTTCTGGAGATATTAAATTCGAAGGACTGGACATCAAGAAAGATAGACGTGCAATACGTAGTATGTTAGGTTACTTACCACAGGATTTTCGTTTTTTCGATAAGTTAAAGACGTGGGAATTCCTTGACTATGCTGCTGGAGTATCTGGCATTAAAGGCAAGAAAGCAAGAACTCAGGAAGTCGATATGTTACTGGACAAAGTAGGTCTTTACGATGTACGTGAGAGAAGAGCTTCTAAATTATCTGGAGGTATGAAAAGACGACTTGGGATTGCTCAAGCCATTATAGGAGAGCCAAAGGTCATTATTGTTGATGAACCTACTACAGGTCTTGACCCTGAAGAAAGAATTCGTTTTAGAAATATTCTATCAGACATTAGTAATAGAGATGTAATAATTATTCTTTCAACCCATATCGTTGGAGATATCTCAAGTACATGTAATGATGTTGCTCTACTTAATAAAGGAGTTCTTGAATTTAGGGGAACACCAGAAGAGATGATTGAGATGGCAAATGGTCACGTTTGGCAAGCAAACCTTACTGATGCTGAATTCCAGCACATGAAAGAAGTATATCCTATTATATCAACTATTCCAAGTGCAACAGGATGGGAAGTTCAATTAGTTGCAGATGAATTAAGAAATATAGATGCTAAAAGCATCTCTCCTAACTTAGAGCATGCGTATGTCTACTTCATGGATTACTACTTGAAAGACAAAATGAATATGAATTCAAAAGGAATAATTTAAAATCGGTCATAATAATGCTATCATATCAGAATATAAAAACAATAGCTAACTACGAAAGCAAGACTCTTTACCGGACATGGTTTTTTAAAATCTTTGCTATTTTAGCAATCGTTTGTTTAGGAGGTTTTCATCTTATCACAAACTTAGATACAGGAGCAGATGCATGGCCTTTTCATGCTCTTCCAGGTAATGTACCTTATACTAATATTAAGTTTCTTAATATTATTCAATCTATTATTGCAGTATTTCTTGCTTCAGGATTCTTAAAAAAAGATAAAAAACTAGATACTTCTGTTGTCATCTATGTTCGTCCAATGAGTAATGCTGAATATGTCTTTGGAAAAACATTAGGAGCATTTAAGCTATTTCTAAGTCTAAACCTTATAAGTGTTTCTATTGCATATATAATCGTACTTGGAACTAGTGGCTCTATTCCTAACATCATTCCGTATTTAATTTACCCATTAATAATATCTGTACCGTCACTAATGTTTATCTTTGGACTATCATTTGTGATGATGTCATTCGTAAAGAATCAATCAATTACATTTTTAATCCTTCTTGGGTACATAGGAGTATGCGTCATTTATTTAGGTTCTAAAGTAAATCCCCTTTTCGATTATACATCCTTTCATTTCCCTCTTATTTACTCAGATATAGTAGGATTTAGTAATATAGAAGCATTAACGCTTCATAGAGGAGGGTATCTATTAATGGGAATTGGGCTAATCTTACTTACCGTCGTAAAACTAGATCGTTTAGCAAATGCTCCAGGTAAAATAAAAAGATACCTAATTCTTTCTGTACTACTATTCTTAACTGGTATTTACAGTCTAACATCCATTTGGTTGGATAATAAAGATAACGATATTAGAAGAATTAATTTTGCCAACATTAATAACAATTTTTATAATATCCCAAATATTGATATTGATAATAACAGTATATCTCTTGAGCACAATAAGGAACAGATATCATGTTCTACAAACATTCAAATATCAAACAATACAGGAAACGATTTAGATAAATACATCATTAGCCTTAATCCTGGTCTTATTCTTAACGAGATAAAGTCAAACAATAAAGATCTTAATTTTGAAAGACAAGAAAACATTATTGAGATACAAGACCATATTAAACAAGGAGAAAAAAAATTAATATCTATTAAATACTCTGGAACAATAGATGAAAATACATGTTTCACAGATATACCAAGTAAAAAGAGAAACGAAAAACTATCATATTTTGGATTTAATATTCCAAAAAAGTATTCATTTATAAACAGTAACTATCTATTACTTAGCCCTGAATCAAATTGGTATCCTACTGCTGGATTAAATTACAATCCAAAACAACAGGTTGTAGGTAGATATAAGTTTACTAACTTCACTCTAAAAGTAAAGACTAGCGAAGATTTAACTGCAATCTCACAAGGAGAAATGAAAACGATGAAAGCAGGAGAATTTATATTTACACCAAATAAACCGCTAACTCAGTTATCATTGTTAATTGGAGAGTATGAAAGACAAGAAATAAAGGTAGATTCAATAACATACAGTATCAACATAAAGAAAGGACATGATTATTACACATCAGTCTTCTCTGAAATAAAAGATACAATACCATCTCTTATAAGGACGATGATAACTGATTATGAGATAAAACAAAAAAGGAAATATCCATATAAAAGAGTAACTCTTGTTGAAGCTCCTGCCCAATTCTATTCTTACAAAAGATTGTGGACAAATCACAATGAAACTGTTCAGCCTGAGGTGGTCATTCTTCCTGAATTAGGATTAACAATGCCTGATAGTGATTTTGAATCTCGATATAAAAGGACACTAAAATGGAGAAGAAGACGAGATGAAAATGTAAAAGAAAAAGATATAAAGGCTCAAATATTCTCAAGGAATATGTATAATTTATTCTTTTCTGATGAAGCCTCTGCTGCAGTGGACTCAGATGAAGATCAATTCTTTGGAATGACATCTTTTAATGATCAAATATATAGTCTTTATCCTAATTTCTATACTTTCACAAACGCTGTATCATCTACATACTATCCCATTGTTGGAGGAATTATTGAAAACCTAACTAAAGATGAAACACAATCAAGACAAGACTGGTGGCTAGCTTATCTTGGGGGAGTCACTAAACAAGAATTGTCTAATCTAGATCTTGAAAACAAAAGTCTTAAAGATATATTAGACGAATCCCTTGATCACGAAGAAATATTATCAGAGATCCTTCACAACAAAGCGAACTATTTAAAAGCAGTCATACTTAGTAAAGTCGAGAAAGAGC
>Ga0193960_1001097_pt1 | contig 10938 bp, 10 predicted proteins | sample FB_3_MG_FD_140338 | JGI IMG/M metagenome (GOLD analysis project Ga0193960, IMG submission 140338) | Microbial mat bacterial communities from the Broadkill River, Lewes, Delaware, United States - FB_3_MG | ecosystem: Environmental > Aquatic > Freshwater > River > Microbial mats | place: USA...
CAGATTTATTTCAATAAGTTACAGCAAACCATTTATACCTGAACTAATATTTCTGCACAACACTAGATAAACACACGGTGTTCAGGACTATTGTGAACTGCGGCACTAAATCAAGCATTTATCGAAGCGCAACCTATCTTTCCCTTGAAGTAAAATCCGATTTATTTCAATAAGTTACAACACTAAACCAAACATTTATCGAAGCGAAACTTACCCATTTCACAAGTAAAGATTTTTTTAGTACGTTATAGTGTTTTACTGGGCTATTAGTTTTTTATCTTGCTCAGCAGTAACGAAGTCAGGTCTTGGCATTTTATGCAAAATCGCATACAAATAAATCACTACCAACGAAAGCACTGCACTACAAATGAATAAGGCAGAGCCACCGAAATAATCTAATATCAAACCACCACCGAGGGGGGCAAAAGCAAAACCAAATTCATAAAATGACGAAGCACCGAAATATGCACCACGAAGGTTTTTAGGTGCTATACGGTCGATATGCACATTCATCGTTGGAAAAAGAATAGTTTCAGCCAAACTCATGATAATCACCGCACCAATCCATCCCCAAAATAACGATACCGGATTTAGCCCCATCCATAATTGCGAAATAGCTAATAAGACTAATCCTATTTGAATTCTCGCAATCAAAGAAATGTGCGCCATCATTCTTAGCATGACAAACTGAGTTGAAATTATCACCATAGCATTAGTAAAGATAATTGTTGATATAAGCATCAACAACTCAGGAACTTCTGCACGTGTTAAATATTGAATCAGTGAACTGTCCATTTGACCATAAATAAACATGCAAATAATATTTGCAAAGATAAGACACTGAAAAAGTTTATCTTTTAATAGGATTTTGGTGATTTCTTTAAAGCTTACACTTTCGGTTTTTGCATTACTTTGACCGTCTTTGGCAGCACTCTCTTCAAGTTCCTCAGTGGCATTAGCGCTATTATTGGTAGCTAATACAGCTTCTTTTTTCTCATGCTGATGAAAACCCCAAGACAATAAACACAATAAAAATACAAAGGCCATTGCGGTAATATAAAAGCTCGATTGTTCTCCTGTGAGGCCCATCCACACACCTAACATAGGACCAACTGCACAGCCAACATTCACCACAAAATAAAGAGACTGCATAGCAAGTTCACGAGTTTTGCTGTCATCAATCATGTCACCAATGAGTGCACTAATTAATGGTCGCCATAATGCTGTGGCAATTGAACACAAGGTAATCACAATGACATAACCTTCAAGATGATCAATTTCAGCTAATAAAGAGAAGGAAATAATATAGAGTAAGCCACTGAAATACATCAACTTCTTTCGACCTATACGATCAGACAATGCGCTACCGACAAAACTAATCAATACAGAGACAATGGCAGCAACGGAAAGAATCAATCCAACTTCTGTCGCTGTTAGAGCAAACTTTTCATAAAGGATCACCGCCAGAAAAGGCCATACCATGTAAAAGCTGCCGCGGGTAATAAAGGAGCCAAAAAGTAATATCCACATTAACAGCGGAAATTGCTTCACTCGACTTATTGAAACATCACTCGACATACTTACTCTTACTCACTAAAAAATACGCTTATTATCATCACGCCAAACTTATCACTTGTGCCAATCTAAGTAAAGATTAAATAAACAAAATACTTTACTTATCTTTTTAATTAGAAAACTGGCTACAAATGGATAATTGTTAATATCAAGGGAGCAATAAAGAAAGCTATTGATTTCAAGATACAGAAACTAATACAATTTCACTGATACTCCTAGCTTTTGAGACCGTTTTGACAAAAACAACAGACTCTAACAATCCATTTGATAATAATGCCCCTATAGGTATTTTTGACTCTGGTGTAGGTGGTTTATCAATTGCTAAATGTATAAGTGAGCAGTTACCTCACGAAAACTTAGTTTATGTTGCTGATACGTTGCACGCCCCCTATGGTGAGAAATCGATTGAATTCATCATAGAAAGAGTTAATACCATTGCTCACCATTTAGTAGAACAAGGCGCAAAAGTGTTGGTAATTGCCTGTAATACTGCAACGGTTAATGCGGTAACTCAATTAAGAGAGCAACTTTCAATCCCGATTATAGGCGTTGAACCTGCGATTAAACCCGCCGCATTACAAAGTGAGTCGAAAAAGGTTGCCGTTTTAGTAACGCAAGCAACGAGTGAAAACAGTCAGTTTAAATCGCTCATTACTAAACATCAAAATGGGGCAGAAGTTTTTATACAACCCTGCCCAGGTTTAGTTGAAAAAGTCGAGCAAGGCTTAATTGACAATCACTGTTGCGATCAATTATTACGCAGCTACCTTTCTCCATTGATTGCCAAAAAGGTTGATCGTATTGTGCTAGGTTGTACCCACTACCCTTTTCTTTTACAACAAATTGAGCGAATTATTGAAGAAGAAGATGCCAGTATTTCATTGGTTGAAACCGCATTACCCGTAACACTTCAACTCATTAGCCAATTAGAAAAGCACAATATCTCGGCTGCTAAGTCACGCCAAGGCACTAGGCTTTTTTATAGTTCACAACATAGTGAATATCAGCAGCAACTTTTTTCTAAACTATGGCAAAGCCCAGTAGCACTTAAGGCGCTATAAGCACTAAAACTTCATGCACACCGCTATATTCAATTAAGCTCTAAAGCATTTTTACGTTTGGGCGATATCAATAAGAGCAAAATTTCAATTAGTTACGGAATGTCATAAAGACGTTTAGCCGTCTAGGCGTAAAAAAACTAGAAAACCCCTATGGAAAGGTGTAATATCGCCCCCAATTGAATTTTTTTCTATGCTCATATTATTATTTTGTCATCGTTATTGATTGTTACATTAACGGTTAAGTACAAAAGCTAACAAATTGCAGAGGGTTTATGTCTAAACATTACTTTACTTCAGAATCAGTTTCTGAAGGTCATCCAGATAAAATTGCCGATCAAATTTCTGATGCGGTATTAGACGCGATTATCACACAAGATAAGCATGCCCGTGTTGCTTGTGAAACTATGGTTAAAACTGGGGTAGCGATTATCTCAGGTGAAGTTTCAACAACCGCTTGGGTAGATTTAGAGAAACTAACTCGAAACGTTATTAGTGACATCGGATATACCTCTTCAGATGTTGGTTTTGATGGTGAAACATGTGGCATTATGAATTTAATCGGTCAACAATCACCTGAAATTGCTCAAGGTGTTGATCGTTCTAAACCAGAAGATCAAGGTGCTGGTGACCAAGGTTTAATGTTTGGTTATGCAACTAATGAAACAGAAACACTAATGCCAGCGCCATTATACTACTCGCATCGTTTAGTTGAGCGTCAAGCAGAAGCGCGTAAATCTGGCGTATTGCCTTGGTTACGCCCTGATGCAAAATCTCAAGTAACCTTTGTTTATGAAGATAATAAGCCAGTTGCTATTGATACGGTTGTTTTATCAACGCAACATAACCCTGAAATTAAGCAAGAAGATTTACACGATGCTGTGATGGAAAATATCATAAAGCACACCTTACCTGCTGAGTTACTTACTGAAGAAACAAAGTACTTTATTAATCCAACCGGTCGCTTTGTTATTGGTGGCCCTGTAGGTGATTGTGGCTTAACTGGTCGTAAAATTATTGTTGATACCTACGGCGGCATGGCAAGACATGGTGGCGGGGCTTTCTCAGGTAAAGATCCATCAAAAGTTGATAGAAGTGCCGCATACGCTGGCCGTTATGTTGCTAAAAACATTGTTGCTGCGGGTTTAGCTGATCGTTGTGAAATTCAGGTGTCTTATGCCATTGGTGTAGCAGAGCCAACTTCAATTTCAATTGAAACATTTGGAACAGGTAAAATACCTGAAGAGAAGTTAGTTGAGTTAGTACGTGAGCATTTTGATTTACGTCCATACGGCATCACTAAAATGCTTGATTTATTACACCCAATGTACCAACAAACAGCGGCTTATGGCCACTTCGGTCGTGAACCATTTGAAATGACTGTCGGTGAAGATACCTTTACTGCCTTTAGTTGGGAAAAAACAGACAAAGCAGACGATTTACGACAAGCTGCTGGCTTATAATCACAGTACTGTTTTGCTGAAATAAGCCTTTACAAAACCTCCTGCGGGAGGTTTTGTTGTTTTTAATGAAAATAAAAAGCCCCAGCCATTGTTTTTTATATGCTCAGCCCCTATCTTTTAGCTATTCAACAGAAGAAAAAGAAAAGCCCAATCGATTATGTCAAACCCTAGAATTTACCAAACCGCAGAGTTTAACGTAAACCAAACTGTGAAATTATCTGATGAGGCTTTTGGTCATGTAATCAGGGTACTTAGATTAACGCAAGGTGATATCATTACTCTTTTCAATGGTAATGAAAATAAGCAGTACACAGCTGAACTTATCGAGGTAAGTAAAAAGCAAGCCATGGTAAACATTACTGCTGAAGAAGTGATTGAGCGTGAATCCCCTTTAGATATTCATTTAGGACAGGGAATTTCTCGCGGCGACCGAATGGACTTTACCTTGCAAAAATCTGTTGAGCTTGGCGTTAAGTCAATTACGCCCTTATTTACCGAGCGTTGTGGTGTAAAACTTAGCGGCGAACGTCTCATGAAAAAGCAGCAGCAATGGCAGAAAATTGTTATTAGTGCTTGTGAGCAAAGTGGCCGTGTTTACGTGCCTACTGTTAACACGCCCATTTTGTTAACACAGTGGCTTGAACAACAAACCCGTGCATTAAAGTTAAACTTGCACCCTAAAGCCAGTCATTCAATTATGACACTACCTGCAGATACATTAGCCGGTGACAAACAAGTAAGATTATTAATTGGCCCTGAAGGGGGTCTTAGCGATGAAGAAATTCAATTAGCTAATGATGCGAGCTTTACTGACGTATTGCTTGGCCCAAGAGTATTAAGAACAGAAACAGCCGCGTTAACTGCCATAACCGCATTGCAATGTCGTTTTGGCGATTTAACTTAGTTGGTTTAGTGATTTAACATAGTTCAATAATTTACACATGATAGCTAGAACGTGTTGCTCTAGTATAAGTTAGCGTAATCAAGATAAAGGAAAACATATGAGCAAGTCTCCCATAAAGCTTGGGGTTGTAATGGACCCAATTTCACAAGTTAAAGTTGCTAAAGACTCTTCCATGGCAATGATGCTTGAAGCACAAAAACGCGGCTACGAAATTTACTATATGGAACTTAAAGATCTTTACTTAGATCAAGGTGTTTGTCGCGCTAATGTTCAAAAAGTTAAAGTCTTTGATGACAATGAGCACTGGTATGAACTTGCGCCCGCTCAAGATATTGAATTGAGTGACTTAGATGTTGTGCTAATGCGTAAAGATCCTCCTTTTGATACCGAGTTTATCTACGCCACTTACATGCTTGAAAGAGCAGAAGTAGCAGGCACACTCATAGTCAACAAACCTCAAAGTTTGCGTGACTGTAATGAAAAATTATTTACTGCATGGTTTAGTGATTTAACACCACGCACTTTGGTAACACGCAGTAGCGATAAAATTCGTGAATTTCATCAAAGCCAAAAAGACGTCATTATCAAACCCCTTGATGGCATGGGCGGAGCCTCTATTTTTAGAATTAAAGCCAATGACGCTAACGTTGGGGTGATCATTGAAACCTTAACTAATCATGGCCAGCAATACGCTATGGTACAAGAGTATATGCCTGAAATAGTAGACGGTGATAAGCGTATATTAATTGTTAACGGCGAACCTATGCCATATTGTTTAGCTCGCATTCCTGCACAAGGTGAAACACGTGGTAACTTAGCTGCCGGTGGTAGCGGTGTTGCAAGACCGCTCAGCCCAAGTGATAAATTAATTGCGCAGACCATAGGCCCTGAGCTTAAGAAGCGCGGTCTGTATTTTGTTGGGCTCGATGTTATTGGCGATAAAGTTACTGAAATTAACGTGACTAGCCCAACTTGTATCCGAGAAATTGAAGCCGCCTACCCTATTAATATTAGTGGTAAGCTGATGGATGCTATTGAAGATAAATTACGTAGTTAAGCTGCTGGAGGATTGATGGAAAGTTTAGAGAATCAGTTTTTAATTGCAATGCCGTCCTTAGATGACTCTTTTTTTAATAAAACAGTCACCTATATATGCGAGCATAATGAAGATGGCGCCATGGGCTTAATTATTAATTTGCCGGTAAGCCTTAATCTTTCGGAGTTATTAAAGCAAATTGAACCTGATGCTAACGATACCTCTTCAGCTGATTCAAAAAAACAGCAAAGTCAGGACAAGCCATCAACAAGTCGCATCAAAGAAAGCCTTGAGTTAGCACAGGAAGATGAACAGAATATTCACCTTCAACAACGTGTGCTCTCAGGTGGCCCAGTTGCCCAGCAACGTGGCTTTGTACTTCATAGCAAGCAAAGTGGCTGGAGCAGCTCTTTATCTTTAAATGATCAATTAATGATCACAACATCAAAAGATATTCTACTCGCCTTAGGCACCGATGAAGCACCAGATAATTTTATTGTCACCCTTGGCTATGCCAGTTGGGGGCCAGGTCAACTAGAACAAGAGTTAAAAGATAACTCTTGGCTAACAACACCTGTTGATACTGATATTATATTCAACACCCCTGTTGAACAGCGATGGAAAAAAGCAACCGAGAAACTTGGTATAGATTTAGCCCATTTATCATCTGATGTTGGTCACGCTTAACTTTATCTAGCAGCAACACCTAACACGCATTAACAGACGTTAATTATAATTTAAAGGTTCATCACTTTTCATGGCAAAACAAAAAGCAACTCCCGTTGGCCAACGTACTCTTATCGGCTTTGACTTTGGTAAGAAATATATTGGTGTCGCTGTAGGACAAGAAATCACCGGCAGTGCTACACCGCTAGGCTCAGTAAAAGCTAATGACGGTATTCCTCATTGGGACAGCCTTGCCAACTTATTGAAAGAGTGGCAGCCTGATTTAATTATTGTTGGTTTACCTTTGAATATGGATGGTAGCGAACAACAACTGACTTTAGATGCGAAAAAGTTTGGCAACAGAGTCTCAGGTCGTTTTGGCATTAAGGTTGAATTTCAAGATGAACGGTTAACCACAGCAGACGCCAAAGAGCAGCTATTCTCCCGCGGTGGTTATCGTAACTTAAAAAAAGACAACATTGATGCTGAATCTGCACGTTTGATCTTAGAGAGCTTCTTTGAACAGCAATATGGCGAATAGTTGCCTAGTCAAATAACTTTGTCCACTACCGGCTTTTCCCCAACTTAAATTTCTTTGTTTAAAATCGATAGCTCACTTGATTCACTTTTGTTTTTTTGAAACTACAGTAAAATAGTGAGCTTTTAACAGCTCTTTAAAGGTGAGTAATGAAGCGCGTTGTTTTATATATTTCAGATAAATGCCCACATTGTCGTGAAGCCCAAAAATACTTAGATGCTAATGGCATTAAGTACAGACTAACCAATGCAAAAATGCAGCGCGGTAGAAAAGAGCTTGATGCTATAGGAGCACGCTCTGTTCCAGCCCTTAAAATTGGCGATGAAGTGATGATAGGCTGGAATCTAAAAACCTTTAAAAAGCTCTATGGTGCAGGTTAACAACGCCAGTGAACTAAAGACTGCTAACTGACGGTAAACCCCAACGTTCTTTAAGTTTTTTATATTCAGCTTTAGGCAAAGCCACATACACAGGCTGTTTTGTTTTATCTAACCATTTCAGAATATTGGCCATTTGAGTTTCTTCCATTGCAGTGCAGCCTGCCGTTGGCTTATCAATACTTCGCCAAACATGCATAAAGATACAACTCCCCTCACCTGAAATATTTTGGCTATTATGATTAATGATAAGACCCTTCTTATAGACTTGATCATTGTTTAAATGAATATCACGGCGCATTGGCTCACTTGAGCCTTTAATTGCCTTTTCACCATGTTGTTTGCTAGAAATTATTTGGTTATAAAATTGAGATCCCTTTACATCAATACAGTAATCATTTGCTGACATTGCTTGATAGGTTAACCCTGTAACTAAATCAGGCAAATAACCAAAAGCATCACCCAAGGTGAAAACGCCAGCAGGCGCTTTGCCATCACCTTCTTTTTTGTACTGTCCCTTTTGTTTATCATGTAAGCCTAAACCCCATGCTAAGCCAGTTCTACCTAAAGTTACAGAGGTGCTCTCTTCAATGCGATGCCACTGTCCTTGCTGCTTTTCAAACTGATACAGTTTGCCCTGCGTTGCTTGCCAATCATCAGAAATCATTAATAAAAGCTGTTGATGCTGTTCACTTATAATCGTTTGCGTTTTTACTTGAGAAGCTGTTGCTTGAGAAGCTGATATAAGTACCGAACTAACCAGTACACTGCTCATAAAATATAAGATTATTTTCTTCATGGTTACCTTTATGCTCTTTCATGCTCAACTAATTAGAGCTCTATGCTTTTCTTAAAATTTAACTGCTAGTTCACGACAAAAAATGTAAACCCTCAATAGTACTAATCCCTAAACCCGCCTCATTAGATATATAAATATTGGCTTTATCAAAACAAACACCGCCCTGAACAGGATCATATTGCCCTAAACTTGGGCCATCTAAATCAATTTTTGAAATTGTCTGACTTTTGGCTAATGCTAAATGTGCAGCTGCAGCCACGGCAATACTTCCCTCTAGCATACACCCAATCATACAAGTAACTTGTTTTGATTGACAATAATCAGTAATGGCCAGTGCTTGGGTTAAACCAGCTGTTTTCATCAGTTTTATATTTATAATATCTGAGGCTTGTTGCTCAATTAATTGTTTAACTTGCGTTAAATTAAATGCTGATTCATCAGCCATGATTGGTATAGCCGTTCGCTCAACAATAAACTTTAAGCCTGTAATATCATCAGCTTTAACAGGTTGCTCAATCAGTTCAATGCTCACGTGATTATCAGTAAAACATTGAGCTGCTTGTACGGTTTGCTCTGCGGTCCATGCTTGATTTACATCTAACCTGATAGCAACACTATCACCAATCGCTTTATACAAGCGTATTACCGAATCAATATCCTGTTGTAAGTTATTCCCTACTTTAACTTTTAAGACATCAAAGCCTTGTGCTATCGCTTTTTTTGAATCAACTAACATGGTATCAAAATCATTCATACTGATAGTAATATCTGTTTTTAACACCGTGGGCTCATGACTTTGATTATCGAGAGGCTCGCCAGCACGAGTTGTTGATAAAGCTAGATATAAAGGCAAGTTAAGCAGTTTAGCGTATAAATCAAATAGTGCTATTTCTAAGGCAGCTTTGGCGCTGTTATGTGATGGAATCGCTTGTTGCAATGTTGCAGCTAATGCCCAAGTATCTTCAATACTCTTACCGACAAGTAATGGCGTAAAAGTGTTACGGATAACATCAATCATACTCTGATGTGTATCACCGGTAATTAATGGCGTTTCAGGCGCAGAACCATAGCCCACTTCGCCACCATCAGTGTTAATGACCACCACTAAATCATCAATTTCAGTCACACTACGTAGTGACGTTTTAAATGGCGTCACTAACGGCACGTTTAGTTTGGCTAAACGGATTTCAGTAATGATCATATCGAGGAAAATACTTTAATTGCTTGGCTAGTTTTCATACATATTTACTAAGTTTTAATGATTTTCATGGCTTATGTCACCTTGGCTAGCGCTGTAAGCAAGTCGTTTGATCACAGTAAGTTGATTAACATAATCATGCATCGGCACCAGTGGCGTGACAGAAACACCATTGAGTACCCCTTCATACAGCTGACCATCTTCTTGTAAAACCTTATAATCTTTTACGTCGTGAATAATGTAAGGCTGACCTTTATCCATACCTAAAAACATCACCACATGTCCTGGTAAATATAATAAATCACCCGCTTGCAACGATGCTAAGCCTTGTTGCTTTTTCTTATGTTGAAGTTCGATTAATGTATCTTGCTCATGCTTACTGTTAGCTTGTAAGTGGTCATTTATTGGCATTTTAAATCGAATATTGTCACCATAATCACTCTTAGCTTGTTGTCCTGAATTTCTTGGCATTAAAAGTCCAAAGCTTTTATAAATTTCACCAATAAAACCTGTACAATCTCTACCATTAAAATCATGACCCCAGCCATAGCGCTCCCCTAAAAACTTAAACGATTGCTTAATAATATTAGCCTGCGTCATCGCCAATGTACCTACAGTCACATCTCTACTTTTAGGAACAGATAGCGTAGTGAACGCTAACTTACCTAATGAGTTCTTTGTTGGAAATTTAACAATGTGGTTGGCATAAGGGTTTTGCCCGTTAACGCTATAAAGGCTATCGTTATTTGAACTATCGTTTAGGCTAAGCGCTAAGTGAGTTACCAGTGGTAAACGCACGCCCATATCTAGCTGTAATAATTCTGCTTCAGTATTTTTCACATTTCTTGGGATATCAACAAAGACTTTGCCTCCCGTTACCGTGATAAAGTGCGCGGCCTTAATAAATTGTACTATTTGATCTTTTTCACCTATCGCTAAATCATTGCTCGGCATCCAAGCAAGGTAATTATAAGCCTGTACTAACGACCAAAGACCATCTTTACTATTATGCAACACAGCTACAGCTTCGCCTGGGAAAATACCACTTTCTTGAAATAGATCTAATTCATGATCAATGGCGTCATCATCATTTAATTTAAATGCTCGTTGCCATGTTGGGAACTTTCTTAACACAGAGCGTCTAGTAACTAAGGCATAAGCAACCGAGTTAGCCTCAGTTATAGCAGCTAGATTGACCTTATCACGCAGTTTTTGATAATCAGATTCTGTTAATGGCGTTTTATTGGCAAAATATCGAGCGCTGCTAGGGATTGAGCTAATTTGATTGACCTTTTCCACTAATAAAGACTTTGTCAACTCAGGC
>Ga0193960_1001105_pt1 | contig 10889 bp, 8 predicted proteins | sample FB_3_MG_FD_140338 | JGI IMG/M metagenome (GOLD analysis project Ga0193960, IMG submission 140338) | Microbial mat bacterial communities from the Broadkill River, Lewes, Delaware, United States - FB_3_MG | ecosystem: Environmental > Aquatic > Freshwater > River > Microbial mats | place: USA...
GAAAGTGTCGATGCTGATAGTTTAGCGACGACTTTAGATCAACAACAAGCGGCAATGGCTGTTGTTAGCCAAGGTTTCTTTGGCTATGAAGGCATACGCGGAGAAGCATTATTAGTTTATCAAGATGAAGATTCAGAGCGTTTAGCCGATCTATTGGGCTATGAGCCAGATGAGTTATCTAAAGATGAACAGCTTATCGATATTAGCTCTATTTTGACGACTACCTTTTTGAACGTGTTCGCAAGTCAAATTGAAAACCAAATCTCTTATAGCGCGCCGAAATTATTACCAAGTAGAGCAAACAGCTTGTCCGAGCATCTTGAGCAATTAACTTTCAATTGGGATTTAGCTTTGAAAGTTAATATTAATTATCAAGTGACTGATTATTCCTTCAATTGCAATATGGTATTGCTCATTCCAGAAACTGCAATTAATAACATAAAAGTCGTGCTTAACAGAATTTTGGAAGAACTCTAATGAATCCAGGTGTATTAACTGATGAAGTCACTAAAAAGTTTGCAGAGAAACTCTCTAGCAAAATTACTGATCAGTTGAATACCGGCATATTAATATTAGATACTGATTTTAAAATTGTTATGTGGAATAGCTTTTTACAAGTCCATTCAACAAAAGTTAGTAATGATATTATTGGTAAAAATGTTTTCGAGGTATTCTCTGAATTGCCAGAAAGGTGGTTATCGAGGAAGTTATCCAGTGTCTTGCAATTAGGTACGCCAAACTTTTGTTCTTGGGAACAAAGACGTCATTTATTCGAATTACCACATACTAGGCCTATCACCACTGATTGTGAATTTATGGCGCAAAATTGTACTTTTTTACCGATGGAAGAATCGGGAAAAATTGAATATATAAGTATCCTTATTGAAGATGCAACCGATGTTTGTCATTACCAAGGTCAGCTGCAAAAAGCTTTAGATAAGCTTGCTTTGATGAGTCGAATAGATGGCTTAACGCAAATATATAACCGTAAACATTGGCAAGAATCTCTTGAACAAGAGTTTGCGAAAGCGCGTAGGCATGATAAAGCACTTTCATTGATCATGTTTGATCTTGATAACTTTAAACAGTTAAATGATCATTATGGTCACCAAGGTGGCGACCAAGTCTTAATTGAAATCAGTAAAACGATTGGTAATTTACTTAGGGTTGAAGATATTTTCGGGCGCTATGGCGGTGAAGAGTTTGCTGTTATATTACCTGAAACATCTATTTTAGGTGCTATAGAGCTAGCTGAACGTATCTGTCAAACTGTAGCAAATACACCGATTAAGTTTAAAGAGTCAAATATAACCGCTACCGTTAGTATCGGCGTAGCTCAATTAACTGAACGTGATAGTCATTTTGAAAGTTTAATTATGCATGCTGATGATGCATTATATATTGCTAAAAACAATGGTCGAAATCAGGTTTGTTCAGGCAGTGATAATGAGCTATTAAAGCAAGTTTCAGCCTAGAAAATTCAAAATTCTCGCATACAATTACTTCAAACCTTGTTTTTATTCATAAACTATAACTTTTTATTCAGAGTAAATGCTCGAAATAGGTTGACACCTTAGTGAGTATCAGGCATTTTATACCTATGAAAATTACAAACAGCCAACTTACAATTATTATTACAACCACCACCCGAATTAGGATGGCGGTCGCTGGCTAACGTGTAAAAAATAGAAATTTTATCGAAGCCCGTGACCTGAAAAAGGTTACGGGCTTTTTTTTTGTACTAAATAAATTCTGTATAAAACTGCTTACTTTTATTAAAAAGGGAAACAAAATGCGTGTACTTAAATTTGGTGGCTCATCACTTGCCTCGGCAGAGCGTTTTCGTCAAGTTGCGAATATCATCATGGATAAGGGACAAACATCAAATCTTGCCGTTGTTGTCTCTGCTCCTCAAGGAGTAACTAATCACTTAGTTGCTATGGCAGAGAATATCAGTGATGAAGCAAAGCTGGTAACTGATTTAGGGCACTTCAAACGCGCAATTACCACAATTATTGACGATTTATCGGCCAGTATTGCAAATTTTAATCATCAACATTGTGAGCAAGCTTTAACTAACTATGAACACCAGTTAGAAAGGTATATGCAAGGCGCAACTATGTTGTCATATTGTCCAGATCATATCCGAGCACGCATTATCAGTACAGGTGAGCGTTTAAGTGTGGCTATTTTGGATGCTGTGCTTCAAGCAGAAGGCGTTAATGTATCGCTAATTTCGCCGGAGAAGTTTTTATACACTAATGAGTCATCATTAAATGCAGTGGCAGATCTTGTTCTCTCTAAAGAAAAATTCGCTCAAGAATATGAAAAATTAAATCCTGTTGCATTAATGCCGGGGTTCATTGGTGTTAATGCTGAAAGTAATTCAGAAATTGCTGAAGTAACGACACTTGGCCGCAATGGTTCAGATTATTCTGCAGCCGTGTTAGCCGTTTGTGCAGCAGCAGAATGTTGTGAAATCTGGACTGATGTTGATGGTGTATATAACGCTGATCCTCGAATGATCAAAGAGGCTAAGTTACTCGATTACTTATCCTATCAAGAAGCCATGGAGCTCTCATATTTTGGCGCAAGTGTGTTACATCCAAAAACTATTGGACCGATTGCGCAGTACCATATCCCATGTTTAATCAAAAACACCAGTAATCCAAGTGCGGAAGGTACGCTTATTTCAAATGAAAGCGATCAGCAAAAGCGTGTTAAAGCGATATCTAACTTAGATGATTTAACTATGGTCAATGTTTCAGGCCCTGGCATGAAAGGTATGGTTGGTATGGCCAGTCGTGTCTTTGCCACAATGAGCCGTGAAAACATCTCATTAGTGTTAATTAGTCAATCTTCTAGTGAGTATTGTATTAGTTTTTGTATTTACTCACATGATGCTGAACAAGCAAAGCAGAGCCTGCAAGAAGAGTTTGAATTGGAATTACTCAATGGTTTACTGGAGCCATTAGCGCTTAAACACGATTTATCTATTGTTTCCTTGGTGGGGGATGGCATGCATCATCAACGAGGTGTTGCCGCTAAGTTCTTTAGTTCACTTGCCCAAGCGCGAGTTAACGTAGTAGCCATTGCACAGGATTCATCTGAGCGTAGTATTTCTGTTGTGGTAGAGCAACGTAAATGTACTGATGCAATGAAGGTGAGTCATCAGAATTTCTTCTCACATAAGCCAACTATCGATGTGTTTTTAGTGGGTTGTGGTGTTGTTGGTAGCGAATTAATTGCGCAAATATCAAGACAGCAAGCCAGTTTAAAAGAGCAAAATATTGCGTTGAAAGTTTATGGTATAGCCACAAGTAAAGGTATGGTTTTTGAAAAAGACGGAATAGATTTAGATAACTGGCAATCCGTTTTAGAACAAGGCATTGATAGCAAAAAAACACTTCCGGTAACGATTGAAAACTTAAAAGGTTTTGTTAGGGATAATCATTTAATCAATCCAGTATTTGTTGACTCTACGTCAAATGAAGCACTTGCCATGAGTTATGTTGATTATTTGAATGAAGGTTTCCATGTTGTTACGCCAAATAAAAAGGCGAACACGGATTCATGGCAATACTATCAAGAGCTACGTAATGCAGCGCAAAGTACTAACCGCAGGTTTCTCTATGAAACAACTGTCGGTGCTGGATTACCGGTGATTGATACCTTGCAAAGCTTAATCAAAGCGGGTGATGAGCTACAACGTTTTGAAGGGGTGCTATCTGGTTCACTATCTTATATTTTCGGCAAGCTTGATGAAGGTATGGCGCTTTCACAAGCAACAGCAATCGCGAAAGAAAATGGCTTTACTGAGCCAGATCCTCGTGATGATCTGAGTGGTATGGATGTGGCGCGCAAATTGTTAATCATGGCACGTGAGTCTGGCATGCAATTAGAGCTCTCAGATATCGCTATTGAGTCAGTTTTACCTGATGACTTTGATGCCTCTGGCGATGTAAATCAGTTCATGGATAATCTTGCGCAAATAGATGGCAGTTTTAGTGAGCGTATTGCGGCAGCTAAAGCTGAAGGTAAAGTGCTACGTTATATTGGCAATATCGTGGATGGACAATGTAAAGTCTCCATTGAAGCTGTTGGCGCTGAGCATCCATTATTTAGCATTAAAGATGGTGAAAATGCTCTGGCCATACATAGTCGTTACTACCAGCCTTTACCTTTTGTACTTCGTGGTTATGGTGCAGGAGCTGCGGTAACTGCTGCTGGTGTATTTGGTGACTTATTAAGAACACTTGCATGGGAGCAACAGCACTAATGGCAAACAATAAGCAAAAAGTTTCAGTATTTGCTCCGGCATCAATTGGCAATGTTAGCGTTGGCTTTGATGTACTCGGCATGGCCGTAACGCCAGTAGACGGTACTTTACTGGGCGATGTTGTCGACGTCGAACACAGTGACAACAACAGTGATTTAATTGTGGTAGGTCAATTTGCAGATAAACTGCCAAGCAATAAAGAAGATAATATAGTATGGTCGTGTTTATTACTATTTAATCAGGCCTTAGCGCAGGTCAATCAAGAAGTTGTTGAAGTTTCATTAACGCTTGATAAGAAAATGCCGGTTGGTAGTGGCTTAGGTTCCAGTGCATGCTCTGTTGTTGCTGCACTTGCAGCACTAAACCTTTACTATCAAAAGTACCAAAAGTTTAGTTTTTCAAAGCAAGAAATGCTGGAAATGATGGGGCAAATGGAAGCGCAAATCAGTGGTAGCTTACATTATGATAATGTAGCACCTTGTTATTATGGTGGTTTGCAATTAATGGTACCGGATGAAAAAGTGATTTCGCGTACTCTGCCATGCTTTAATGATTGTTTTTATGTGATGGCATATCCTGGTATTGAAGTTTCAACAAAAGCGGCAAGGGAAGTGCTACCAGCACAATATTCTCGAGCTGATGTAATACGCCATGGACAAAATTTAGCAACCTTTGTTGATGCTTGTCATCGACAAGATAAACAACAGGCATTCTCTGTATTAACAGATGTTGTTGCTGAGCCCTATCGCACGAGTTTGTTACCAAAATATCAGCAAGCACATGATTATTTAATGGCACAAGGTGCATTAGCCGTAGGTATATCGGGATCTGGTCCAACACTCTTTAGTGTTTGCCAAAGTGAGCAACAGGCTAAAGAGTTTGCTCAGTGGTTAGAGTCACATTATTTACAAGAGGTGAACGGCCAGAACTATGGCTTTGTTCATGTGTGTCAAGTTGATGAAAATGGTGCTGCAGAGTTAGCAGTAAAATAGACATTTAAGAACAAGAATTTTTAGGAATGATGAAGTGAAATTTTATAATTTAAAAGAAAACGATGAACAGGTGAGTTTTGCCGGTGCGGTAAAGCAGGGCTTAGGTAAAAACCAAGGGTTATTTTTTCCAACAGAACTACCTAAGTTTAGTGAAAGTGAAATCACTCAGTTACTTGCGATGCCGTTAGTAGAGCGCAGTGTTAAAATATTGCACCCGTTTGTTGCAGAAGATCTTACAGTAGCAGAATTAACCACTATTGTGACTGATGCTTTTAATTTCCCTGCATTATTGCAACCTATTAGTACTGATAGAGCTATTTTAGAATTATTCCATGGTCCGACATTAGCGTTCAAAGACTTTGGTGGTCGTTTCATGGCTAAGTGTTTGCAAGCATTTTGCCAAAAAGAAACCGCAGCAACGGGTGTTGAAAAGAAACTGACAATTTTAACGGCAACATCAGGTGATACAGGTGCTGCGGTCGCACATGCATTTCATGGCATTGATAACATTCGTGTCGTTATCATGTACCCGAAAGGAAAAATTAGCTTACTTCAGGAAAAGATGTTTACTACCTTAGGTGGGAACATTGAAACCTTAGCCATTGATGGCAGTTTTGATGATTGTCAGGCTATGGTTAAGCAATCGTTTGATGACAATGAGTTAGCGACAACGATTGGTTTAAACTCTGCTAACTCGATTAATATCAGTCGTTTGCTAGCTCAAGTATGTTATTACTTTGAAGCCGTAGCACAACTTTCTCGAGCTAAGTCTGATTTAAGCAGTATCGTGTTTTCGGTGCCAAGTGGTAACTTTGGTAACTTAACTGCGGGCTTATTTGCTAAAGCCATGGGCTTACCAATTAAGCGTTTCATTGCGGCAACTAACGCCAATGATACTGTACCTCGTTACTTGGAAACAGGTGAATGGTCGCCTCATGAAACTGTTGCGACGATTTCAAATGCTATGGACGTAAGTAACCCTAATAACTGGCCACGTGTAGAGCACATGCTTAAATCTGGTATTGTGCCAGCAGATTGTGTTAGCTCAGTTTCTATTGATGAAGAACAAACACAGTCAACAGTTATTCAATTAACTAAGTTAGGTTATATTTCTGAACCTCATGCTGCTGTTGCCTATAAAGCACTGCAATATAGCGCTGAAGAAGGCGAATTTGGTGTGTTTTTAGGTACAGCACATCCTGCTAAATTCAAAGAGGTGGTTGAGAGTATTATTGGTCAGCCAATTGGCTTGCCAAAAGAGTTAGCTGATTGTGCAGGCGAACCTATTTTATCGATGGATATGTCGGCTGACTTTGCACAGCTACGTGCTTATTTATTAGCTAAGTAAACCAATGACTATAACTCAAAGTTGGCAAGCAGTGATTGATGAGCAGTCACTGCTGCCTTATTTTAAGCAACTTGAAAGCGAAGTTGCCAAGCAAAGAGCTGAAGGTATTAAGATATTTCCGCAAGCACAGGATGTTTTTAATGCTTTTGGCTTTTTTGAGTTGAGTGATACCAAAGTGGTTATTCTAGGCCAAGATCCTTATCACGGTATGGATAATGGCATTTGCCAAGCCCACGGTTTAGCGTTTTCTGTACAAAAAGGTATTAAAGTTCCCCCGTCATTAGTGAATATGTATAAAGAACTTGAAACTGATATTGATACTTTTTCAACGCCAAGTCATGGAAATTTAACGGCTTGGGCACAACAAGGTGTGTTGCTACTGAATACCGTATTAACTGTGCAACAAGCTAAGGCGCACTCTCATGCTAAGTTAGGCTGGGAAATGTTCACGGATGCTATTATCAATACCTTGAATGAGCAACATGACGGATGTGTATTTATTTTGTGGGGAGCTCACGCACACAAAAAAGGCAAGCACATTAATACTGATAAACATTGTGTGTTAAAAGGGCCCCATCCTTCACCACTTTCTGCTTATCGTGGCTTCTTTGGTTGTCAGCACTTTTCAAAAGCGAATCAATGGTTGAATCAAATAGGGAAAGCACCTATAGACTGGTCTATTCCTGAATAATGATAAGATTCGATTAAGCTTAGCTATTGCGTGTTAATGGCTGATTTGTGCTATGTTTAAAGGTAAGAATATAAGTGAACCTTGCTCTGTTGCAGGGGACGTAAGGATTTGTAATGGATGTTCAGTTTCAGAAATTTGATATTAGTGCGATAAAGATATTAACTACCTTGATGGATAACTTTCCTGCATCAACAAAGATAGGTTATGTCGACTTATATCCAGATGAGCAAGATGATACTGAGAAAAGGGAAGCGCATATTGGCGTAATTGCCTTTTTGCGCCATGAAAATCTTATTGCTCATGAAATGGGCAGTGCTTCATCGTTTATCTTAACAAGTCATGGATTAACATTATTTGGACGTGATGTTAAAAACCATTTGGCGTCACTGCTACAACAATATGAAGTTGATTGATTTTTCTTTAATCCACGCTTTAGTCAAAATATATAATCATTTCTGCTGCTTCACATTGGCAGTCAAAACCACATAACACACAACAATAACCTTGCTTACTTTCTTCATTCCATTTACCTACGTGTGAGGCGATATGCTTACCGCCACAATGCGTGAAGTATTTCACCGCGCTATTGTTGGGACTTTGCTTCCATAAATGACTAATACCAGCTACTGCCCCTTGTTTTTTGGCTGCTTCAATGGCGAGCATCAGAAGTTTTTTACCAATACCTTTACCGCGATACTGCTCATCCACGGTATTGCATTTAAAGTAGCAGCATTGCTCTTTTGGTACTTGCCATAATGAAGGGCTACACCATTGATCAATAGGCCATTGTTTAGCAGAGTAAGTAATTCTAAAGCCAACAACTTTATCCTGATCTAAGGCGACAAAGTTTGTATTGATCGTTTCACCATTGAGCTGACTTATGCCCTTACTAGTCCAAAGTATGATTTTATCGGGGTCTAGGTACCCATCACCATGCACGCTATTGCCTAAGTCAATAACTTGCTGGTAATACTCAGCGGTTAATGGCTGATAACTAATCTCATTAGGCATACGGCATACTCAATCTGGTTCAGTTAGTTAACGTAAGGTTATAGTAATTCAACACTGGTGATCATGGTGGTAACATGACCTTTCGGTGTCGTTATGGTAATGGTTATTATCGCTGTTGTTGCGTTACCGCCAGCTTCATTTGATAACCAAAACTCCATGCTACTAAAACCTTGTCCGGCATTGTTTGTTACCACTGCATTGGTATTACCTTGTAAATCGCCTGCATTCGCACTAATGCTTATTTGCGTATCTAAAGGCATAGTTTGATTAGGAGTACCTGTATCAGCAAAACTAAAAATAAAGGCTTTGCTGGCTCCATCGCTAATATCAGGAATAGGAGTAGAGGCGCCAGAACTTTGCTCGTAAATTGTGCTTCCTAAATCATCGGTTAAATAATACTCTGCACTTGAACTCGCCATAACGAGCACTAAGGCTTTTCTAACATGGCTTGATTGCATCGCTTCATCAGCACATTTATCGCCTTGGCATTGTGGACCATTAAATAAAGCATCTTCATTGTTAAATACGTTATCATTATTGAAGTCGATAAACTTTTCGCCGACTTCATAAGTACAGTTTTCGTTGTCATCTCGCCATGCTTCTGACATATCGATAAATCCAGAAGCCTGTGCCGCAATATTGCCAAAACCTGAGGCGACATTAGCGGCTTTACAATTACCATCAGCAGAGATTGCTGAGCCGTCATTATCATCGAAAACATTATTACCGTTAGTATCAAAAAAGGTTTCGTGGCCAAGAGCTGTGGCTAAAATTGTAACTCGGTGATCAGCCACTCTTGGCTCCGCACTTTCCCATTCAACGGAGCAACTACCATTAACGGTAGAACAACTAGGTTCGATTAAACCGCCTTCAGTGGTGAAGTTGACTGTCGTTCCATCAGGAACAGGGTTGTTAAAATTATCAGATAGCCAAGCGGTGATTGTTGACTTTTCGCCGCTGTAATTATGGGCTTCAGGGTTTAATACACTCGCTGCAATAGTCATTGAACGTTGTTCTGCTAGGCCAGTATTAATCGAAAGTAAATCAGACTGTGTTTGTACTTGGTGACTTGTACCGTCAATATCCATTGTTGCTGTCGCGGTAACACGAACTGCTGTAGGAACAGAGCCAGCAGAGACTTGTGTTGTAACTAAGCCCTGAGAGTTGGTTAAACCAGAGTTGCGACTTAAGGTAATACCACCAGCGGTTGTGCTCAAGGTGAAATCAACGGCTTGTTGTGGGAGGATATTTCCTAAATCACTTTTTACTTTAAAAGTTAAGGTTGAAGTTTCTTGTTTATTTTGACCGCCAGTTCCTTTTAAAACAATGGCATTAGGCTCAGCAGAAATAAATTCGATTGAACCTAATTGTTCACCACTAATTGTGATGGTTTCACTCGCTGAACTGGTGATTCCGTTAAGTGCTACTGTAGCTAATATGACATCATCTGTTCCGGTTGCGCCAGCACAACTGATATCTTCAAATGTTGAGCTAGCAGTCCCGTTAATACTTAACACAGAGGCATCAATGGAAGCATTTTCGTTTTGAACACAGTTCGAAGTAAACGATACTGGCACAGGTGAAGAAATACGTGCACCTGTTTCATCAACTAAATCAACACTTAAACCCAGCGTGCCACCTGCACTAATTTGGTTGTTATCTATAGATAAGTTTATCTTACCTTCAATAAAGGTATCATTGTCATCGAAATAACCTAAACGGATATCACTATCAACAATGGCATCGGCAGGTAAAATTTGGTAGTTAAATGTGCTATTAATTGTGTCGCTTTCAAGATCATTGGTTAAAGAAAAAGAAGCTGAAACAACACCTGCTCCAATGGATAGCTCATCATCACTGCTTAAATTAACACTGGCAATGCCTTGTGCATTTGTTAAAGCGGTTGCGGGCGAAACAGTACCTATATCAGCAGTAAAGCTCACTAACTGATTAGCCATTACTTGGTCATTTTCATCGGTTAGGGTAGCAATTAACTGAACTTGTTGATCGGCTTTAAATTGATTAACAGCTTCACCATTTAGCATCATGGCACTGGTTATTTTTGGTGAGCTTGATGGAACTTCTGTATCAATAAACTCAAATTCTATGGTATTGGATGAAACATCACCGATACTTGCTCCTGCTGTGCCTGCACCTAAAGCACCATCATCATTGGTTAAAGTCACTATTGCTATGCCGCTACTGTCTGAAAGTTTAGAGTTGACAGTTAACGAGCCTATGGTAGCCGCGAAAGCCACGGCCTTATTCGCGACAATAGCATTATTTTTATCAAGCAGTTTAGCTTGTAATGTAATTGCTTCATTTTTGTTAAAGCTTTGCTTTGCATTGCCTTGGCTATCTAACAAAGTAAACTGAATACTTGTGACTGCATTGGGTGTTGAACTGTCACCGTTATCAGTATGACCATTACATCCCGTTAGTAGTGTTAAATAAAATAAAATTGATAAAAAGCTGAGTTTTCTCATGCTTATAATTCCTAGGCAAAGTGATGAAGTACATTAGCAAGAATAAAGTGCTATAAAATAAAAGTCCACGAATAACGTTAGA
>Ga0193960_1001107_pt1 | contig 10875 bp, 8 predicted proteins | sample FB_3_MG_FD_140338 | JGI IMG/M metagenome (GOLD analysis project Ga0193960, IMG submission 140338) | Microbial mat bacterial communities from the Broadkill River, Lewes, Delaware, United States - FB_3_MG | ecosystem: Environmental > Aquatic > Freshwater > River > Microbial mats | place: USA...
CACTTCGGTGCGTCCAAAGCCCCGGCCAAGCCGCCCTGCGCCCAGTGCGGTCGCTGAAACCCCGCCTTCCACACCCCAGACGGAACAGGCCTCGGCCATTGAGGACGCCCTGGCGGCCGCCATCGCCGGAGGCGGCGAGGTTGCAGCCCCTGAACCCTCTGGTCCGCCGTTGACTGTGGGGGAAAAAGATGCGCTGCGGGTCTCAGTGTCCAAATGCTGGAACGTTGGCTCGCTTTCCACCGAGGCGCTGAAAACCACTGTCGAAGTTTCGGTTTCTTTGGAAGCGGACGGACGGCCCAAAACCGGCACCATCCGAATGGTGTCCAGCACCGGAGGCTCTGCGGGAGCGGCAAAACAGGCCTATGAGGCAGCCCGGCGGGCCATCATCCGCTGTGGTGCCAAGGGCTTTTCCCTGCCCAGCGAAAAGTATGATCATTGGCGCGACATCGTCATGACCTTTAACCCTGAAAAGATGCGTATCAAATGACACACCAAAAATTGAAAACGCCGCTTACAGGGGTCGTCTATGACAGGGGGAGGGGGGATTTTCCCCCTGCATTGAAACCCCAAAGCCCCGATACTGAAATGACATTCACTCCGGAAAGGACGCGACGCTCATGAGGCGCAACCTGACAGCTCTTTTGGCAAGCCTTCTTGTTGCGGCAGCACCCCTGCTGACCGTTGGCGGCGCAGCTCAGGCCCAGAATGGGCCGCTGCGGATCGAAATCACCGACGGTGTGATTGAACCCTTGCCCTACGCGGTGCCGAGTTTTTTGGCTGAAACCCCGGCGGCCTCTGAACTGGCCAATCAGATCACCCGGGTGATTGCGGCGGATCTCAGTGGCACGGGGCTGTTTCGTGAAATCCCTGCCACCGCACATATCTCTACTGTGAGCGATTTTAACGCGCCGGTGCGCTTTGCTGACTGGAAGGCAGTGAACGCCCAGGCGCTGATCACCGGGTCGGTTTCGGTCAACGGTAAACAGCTGACCGTGCGCTTTCGAGGCTATGACGTCTTTGCCGACAACGAGCTGGGCGCAGGTTTGCAGTTTAGCGGCACCACCGATGGGTGGCGTCGGATGGCCCATAAGGTTGCGGATGCCATCTACAGCCGGATCACCGGTGAGAGCGGTTATTTTGACAGCCGGGTGGTTTTTGTTTCTGAAACCGGCCCCAAGAATGACCGCCGCAAACGCCTGGCGATCATGGACTATGATGGTGCCGGGGTGCAGTACCTGACCAACAGCTCTGCCCTGGTGCTGGCGCCGCGCTTTTCGCCCACTGGCGACCGGGTACTTTATACCAGCTATGAAAGCGGCTTTCCGCAGATCCATGTGCTGGATGTGGGCAAGGTGCAGCGCCGGGTTCTGTCGGCGGACAAGGGCATCATGAGCTTTGCGCCGCGCTTTGCCCCTGATGGCAACACGGTGGTCTATTCCCAGGCCGAAGGCGGCAATACCGACCTCTACACCATGGATATTGCCACGGGGTCGCGCAAGCGCCTGACCCGGGCCCCTTCAATCGAGACGGCACCGTCCTATTCGCCAGATGGCAGCCAGATTGTCTTTGAGAGCGACCGCTCCGGCACGCCGCAGCTTTATGTAATGCCCGCAACCGGGGGAGAAGCGCGCCGGATCAGCTTTGGCAAGGGGCGCTATGGCACCCCGGTCTGGTCGCCACGTGGCGATCTCATCGCCTTTACCAAGCAGAGCAAGGGCCGGTTCCACATTGGCGTCATGCGGCTGGATGGTAGCGAGGAACGTCTGCTAACAGCCTCTTTCCTGGATGAGGGCCCCAGCTGGTCGCCCAATGGTCGGGTGATCATGTTCACCCGTGAAACCCAGGGGGCCAATGGCCGCGCGCTGCTCTATTCGGTGGATATCTTGGGGCGGAACCTCAAACCGGTGCGGACACCAGACGGGGCCTCGGACCCGGCCTGGTCACCGCTGCAAAAATAACGGGCAGTCCCAGGCTGAACTGGCATGAAAACGCAAGACTGGAAGACCTGCATAGAATCGGGCCCTGGACTGTGATAGGCTAGGCCCAAGAAACCAAAGGAAAAGACACTGTCATGAGCGGTTTTAAAAAGGCATTTTTGCTGGTTGCGACCCTGGGGCTTGCGGCTTGTAGCAACAGCCCCTGGGACGATACTGGCGCAGGCGGGGCCGGTGGTCTTGGCAGCGTTGGCTCCAACTTGGATCCGGCTAGCCCAGCCTATTTCCAGGAAACCATTGGGGATCGCGTGCTGTTCCTGGTGGATCAGTCCACCCTGAACCCGGCCGCCGAAACCATTTTGCAAGGCCAGGCGCGCTGGCTGACAGCCAATCCGGATTACACTGTGACCATTCAGGGGCATGCCGATGAACAGGGCACACGGATCTACAACCTTGCCTTGGGCGAGCGCCGCGCCAATTCCGCACGGGAGTATTTGATTTCGCAGGGCATTTCCAGCTCACGAATCCAGGTGGTCAGCTACGGAAAAGAGCGTCCGCTGGAGATTTGCTCGGCCGAGAGCTGCTATGCTAAGAACCGCCGTGCGGTGACCGTTTTGGCCGGTGGATTGACGGGGTAAGATCATGCGGTTTCTGCAAGCGGCCTTTTTGACAACAACTCTTTTGGCGACATCCGGTTTGGTGTCACCAGCTTTGGCACAGGATCAGCAAACTCTGGCGGATATTCGTCAGGAGCTGACGGTTCTTTACGTGGATATTCAGCGCCTCAAACGCGAGCTGTCGACCACCGGGGGCGTTTCCTCTAGCGCGACTGTTGGTAGCTCGGTGCTGGACCGGGTTGGGGCGATCGAGACCAGTTTGCAGCAACTCACGGCGCAGACGGAACAGTTGGAGTATCGTATCAACCGCATTGTTGCCGATGGCACCAATCGGATCGGTGATCTGGAATTCCGTTTGGTCGAGCTGGAAGGCGGCGATATCGGCGCGCTGGGGGAAACCACTACTCTGGGCGGCGAAGAGACACTGGCGGCGGGCGGCGCTCCTGTAGGAGATCAAGGTGTCAGTCCTGGTGGGGGCGAGCTCGCGGTTGGAGAGCAGGCCGACTTTGATACGGCCCAACAGGATCTGGAAGAGGGCGCCTATCAGCTCGCGGCTGAGAAGTTTGCCATTTTCACCCAATCCTATCCAGGCAGTCCGCTGGCTCCCGAGGCGGATTTCAACCGTGGCAAAGCGCTGGATGGGCTTGGCGACACCCGCGAAGCGGCGCGGGCCTATCTGGCTTCCTTTACTGGCGATGCAAATGGCGCGACCGCGCCAAAGGCGCTGTTTGAACTTGGGGCTGCCCTGGGACGCTTGGGGCAGGTCGATCAGGCCTGCATCACACTGTCTGAGGTCGGCGTTCGCTTCCCCGGTGGTGACATGGTTTCCCCTGCCACTGTTGAGATGGCTGCGTTGGGATGTCCTTAATCCATCCTGGCACGGGCGGATCGAGCAGGGAGGATCTCCTCCTGTCTCTGCGCCAGACGTTCTCCGCCCCTTTGCCTGCGCGGATAGGCATTGCGGTTTCTGGCGGGGGTGATTCTGTCGCGCTGATGCATCTGCTCAAGGAATGTTTCTGCGATGATCCGGTTGAGCTGATGGTGGCCACAGTCGACCACGGTTTGCGCGCCGAATCGCGCCAGGAGGCCGAAGACACTGCGCGGATGGCCAGGGAGCTTGGTCTGCGTCACGAAATTCTGACCTGGGAGCAGGGGCCAGAGAAAACCGGAAACCTTCAGGATCAGGCGCGGCGGGCCCGTTATGGGCTGCTGACCGCCTGGGCACGGCAAAATGGCATACCGGTTCTGGCCCTGGGGCATACAGCGGATGATCAGGCTGAAACGGTGATTATGCGGCTGATGCGGGCTTCAGGCGTAAATGGGTTGGCAGGCATTCCGGTGCGGCGCACCCAGGATGGGGTTTCATTGCTGCGCCCGCTTTTGGGCCTGCGCCGGGTGGAGTTGCGGCAGTATCTGGACGCGGCTGGCCAAAGCTGGATTGAGGACCCGTCAAACGAAGACGAAAGCTATGACCGGATTAAGATCCGCAAGGCGCTGGCTGTTCTGGAAGACCTGGGACTGACTGTGCCTGCCCTTGCGACTGTCGCGCAGAATATGGGCAAAGCGCAAAAGGCTTTGGGCTGGTATGCATTCTTGTCGGCGCGGGATATGGTGCGAATTGAGGCCGGTGCCGTTGTTCTTGAGCTGCGAAAATACCGAACTCTGCCGGATGAAATTTCGCATCGGTTGATGTTGCAGGCGATTTTATGGGTTTCTGGCGGCCAATACGCGCCCAGACGTCAACCAATGATCGAAGCCGTCGCCATTGCGCAACGGGGCGGGTCCGCGACCCTGGCGGGCTGCCGTATCTTGAGCCAACAGGGCAAGATTTGGGTCTGTCGTGAGGCGGCCATGGTTCCACAGGAGGCTTGCGATCCTGGTGATTTATGGGACCAGCGCTGGAGAATTTTCGCTGGAAAGTTAGAGGCTTGCGAGGTTCGGCCACTGGGCTCTGAAGGGCTGAAGCTATGCCCTGACTGGCGTGCCCAGGGCTGCCCGGCACCCATTCTTGAGGTCACCCCGGCGTTGTGGCGGGACGGCAATCTGATGGCAGCACCGCTGGCTGGATTCGCCAATGGATGCAGTGCAGAACCGATAAATAGTGCAGAAGAGTTCTTCGCATCGCTTTTATCGCATTGAACCTGCCTGAATGTTCCTTATTTTATGCGTAACGAGGGCGTCCTGCGAGGAGGCCCGGATATTAGGAGATATTCCTTGGGTAACGCACGTAACATCGCCTTCTGGGTTGTTCTGTTCGTCTTGATCTTGGCGCTGTTCAATCTGTTCAGTGGCTCAGGCGGTACGATGCAGAGCAACGAGCGCGCTTTCTCGGATTTTGTCACTTCGGTTGAAGGTGGACAGGTCAGCACCGTTGTGCTGGACGGGGAGCGGGTAGAGTATACCACATCCGATGGCAGCAAATTTGTCACCATCCGGCCATCCGACGCGGAAGTCACCGCGCTGCTGATTGAGAACAATATTCCGGTGCGCGCTGAAAAGCAGCAGCAGTCAACGTTCCAATCCTTCTTGATCACCCTGCTTCCCTTTGTGCTGCTGATTGGTGTCTGGATCTATTTCATGAACCGGATGCAGGGCGGCGGCAAAGGTGGCGCCATGGGCTTTGGCAAATCCAAGGCCAAGATGCTGACCGAGAAACATGGCCGCGTCACCTTTGACGATGTCGCGGGCATTGATGAGGCGAAGGAAGAGCTGGAAGAGATCGTGGAGTTCCTGCGCAACCCGCAGAAATTCTCCCGTCTTGGTGGCAAGATCCCCAAGGGGGCGCTGTTAGTTGGCCCTCCTGGTACTGGTAAAACCCTGCTGGCCCGCGCCATCGCGGGTGAGGCGGGTGTGCCTTTCTTTACAATTTCGGGCTCTGACTTTGTTGAGATGTTTGTCGGTGTCGGCGCCAGCCGTGTGCGCGACATGTTCGAGCAAGCCAAGAAGAACGCGCCCTGTATTGTCTTTATCGATGAGATCGACGCTGTTGGCCGCCACCGTGGTGCCGGTTATGGCGGCGGCAATGATGAGCGCGAACAGACATTGAACCAGCTCTTGGTTGAAATGGACGGTTTTGAAGCCAATGAAGGCGTCATCATCCTGGCTGCGACGAACCGCAAAGACGTGTTGGACCCTGCTCTGCTGCGCCCAGGTCGTTTTGACCGGAACGTGACAGTCGGCAACCCCGATATCAAAGGCCGCGAGAAGATCCTCGGCGTGCATGCCCGCAAGACCCCGCTGGGCCCTGACGTGGATCTGCGCATCATCGCCCGTGGGACGCCAGGGTTCTCAGGTGCGGATCTGGCCAACCTGGTCAACGAATCTGCCTTGATGGCCGCCCGCGTCGGCCGCCGCTTTGTCACCATGGAGGATTTTGAATCCGCCAAGGATAAGGTGATGATGGGGGCCGAGCGCCGCTCGATGGTGCTGACCCAGGACCAGAAAGAAAAGACCGCCTACCACGAGGCCGGCCATGCAGTTGTTGGTCTAAAACTGCCGGAATGTGACCCTGTCTATAAGGCGACGATCATTCCCCGTGGCGGCGCCTTGGGTATGGTTGTGTCGCTCCCAGAAATGGATCGTCTCAACTGGCACAAGGATGAGTGTAATCAAAAGCTCGCCATGACTATGGCGGGTAAGGCGGCTGAGATCATTAAATACGGTGAGGATCATGTCTCGAATGGCCCGGCAGGTGATATCCAGCAGGCCAGCCAACTGGCGCGGGCGATGATCATGCGCTGGGGCATGTCGGATAAGATTGGCAACATCGACTATGCTGAGGCCCATGAGGGCTATAGCGGCAATACCACTGGGTTCTCGGTTTCTGCTCATACCAAAGAGCTGATCGAGGAAGAGGTGCGTGTCTTTATCCAGAATGGCTATGATCGCGCTTTTGAGATCCTGACCGAGTACAAGGATGAGTGGGAGCGCCTGGCGCAGGGGCTGCTGGAATATGAGACCCTGACAGGTGATGAGATCAAGCGGGTCATGAAGGGTGAACCACCTCATGAAAAGGGCGATGATTCCGATGAGGATGAGGGCAATGCCTCGGTCACGGCTATTCCGAAGGCAAAGCCGAAGAAACCCGCCTCGGATGGAGAGACTGATTCCGGGCTGGAACCTGAACCGTCCTCTTAAGCTTTGAGTTCAAAGTGCGAACTCTAGAGCCCCAGGAACCTGTTCTAGGTTGCTGGGGCTTTTCTTTGTTTCCTTGGGGCGCTGCAGGTTGTTTTGGGGGTGGCGCGGGGGTGGCGGGCAGCAAAGCTGCCCGCCACCCCCGCGCCCGGATCGGATCGCTATGCGATCCGAAACAGGCTTCCTATTGCTGCTGGCGGCAGTATGGTCGCGGTCAATGCGCAGATTGATGCAGATTGATACAGAACAGAGGGTGAGACATGCCGGTATTGCTGGAAACAGAATTCAAAGGGGAAGTGGTTTGGGCAGGGGAAACTGCATCAGACAGCGGTATTGCGTCCTCGGTTGTCGATTCTCTTACATTTGGGTTTCACGGAATCAGCGGCGAGCGACATCAGGGGGAGAACCGGGCCTCTTGTGTGCGTGTGCGCAATCTCTATCCAGAAGGCACGAAAATTCGCAACGTACGACAACTGACTGTCCTATCGGAGGAGGAACTGGCGTTGATCGCCGCTGACATGGGGCTGGACCAGGTCGACCCATCGGCATTGGGGGCCAATTTGGTGCTACGCGGCATTCCGGATTTCACCTTTGTGCCGCCTTGCTCACGTTTGCAGGGGCCGGATGGGGTTACCCTGACTGTGGATATGGAAAACCGCCCCTGCATTTTTCCAGGCCGTGAAATCGAAAAGGACCATGCTGGCTTTGGCCCGAAATTCAAACCGGCCGCAAAGGGGCGGAGGGGAATCACCGCCTGGGTGGAGCGTCCGGGGCATCTAAAGCTTGGTGATAGCCTGCGGTTGTTTGTGCCGGATCAGCGCGCCTGGGCCCCCTAGGGCAACCCATCGGGTACAGAACTTTCGTTTTGGCGACTTTCGTCCCCTCAATCTTTGCCTCGACGCCGCTTCATGGCCGGATAATGTCGGAAATCACGCGCGCGAATTGCCGCATTCTGACTAAATCTGGGACAGATCCGGCACATCAAAGTCGGTGTTTGTATTCTCACATTCAGGAACCAGGCCATGAGCTACAAGAGTGACATCGAGATCGCCCGCGAGGCGAATAAGCTCCCGATCCAGGAAATCGGTGCCAAGATTGGCATCTCCAGCGATGATCTGCTGCCCTATGGTCACGACAAGGCCAAGGTCAGCCAGGACTTCATCAACTCGGTCCAGGATCGCACAGACGGCAAGCTGATCCTCGTCACCGCGATCAACCCAACACCCGCAGGCGAAGGCAAAACCACGACAACCGTGGGTCTGGGCGATGGTCTGAACCGCATTGGCAAAAACGCCATGGTCTGTATTCGCGAAGCAAGCCTGGGCCCGAACTTCGGCATGAAGGGCGGCGCTGCTGGTGGTGGCTATGCGCAGGTCGTGCCCATGGAGGAAATGAACCTCCACTTCACCGGTGACTTCCATGCGATCACCTCGGCACATTCGCTGCTTTCTGCGATGATCGACAACCACATCTACTGGGGTAACGCATGCGAGATCGACATTCGCCGCGTGGCCTGGCGCCGTGTGGTTGACATGAACGACCGGGCTCTGCGTCAGATCACCGCTTCCCTTGGGGGCGTGTCCAACGGCTTCCCCCGTGAAACTGGCTTTGACATCACCGTGGCCTCCGAGGTCATGGCGATTCTCTGTCTGGCCACTGATCTGAAGGATCTTGAAAAGCGCCTGGGCGACATCATTGTGGCCTACCGCCGCGACAAGACCGCTGTTTACTGCCGCGACATCAAGGCCGAAGGTGCGATGACCGTGCTGCTGAAAGACGCGATGCAGCCTAACCTGGTGCAGACCCTGGAAAACAACCCAGCCTTTGTGCATGGCGGTCCTTTCGCCAATATCGCCCATGGCTGTAACTCGGTCATCGCCACCAAAACCGCGATGAAAGTCTGCGACTACGTTGTGACCGAAGCGGGCTTTGGGGCGGACCTTGGCGCTGAGAAATTTATGAACATCAAATGCCGCAAGGCCGGTATCGCGCCTTCAGCCGTGGTCTTGGTCGCCACCGTGCGGGCGATGAAAATGAACGGCGGCGTTGCCAAGGCCGATCTGGGGGCCGAAAATGTCGAGGCCGTCAACAATGGCTGCGCCAACCTTGGCCGTCACATCGAAAACATCAAAAGCTTTGGTGTGCCGGTTGTTGTCGCCATCAACCACTTTGTCACCGATACCGATGCCGAAGTGCAGGCTGTCAAAGACTATGCTGAAACCCACGGCGTTGAGGCGATCCTGTCGCGTCACTGGGAGTTGGGCTCGGAAGGGTCTGCGGATCTGGCCAAGAAGGTTGTTGAAATCGTCGATACCGGGTCGGCTAATTTTGCGCCGATCTACCCTGACGACATGTCACTCTTCGACAAAATCGACACCATCGCCAAGCGTATCTACCGTGCGGACGAAGTGCTGGCCGACAACAAGATTCGCAACCAGCTGAAAGAGTGGGAAGCTGCAGGATACGGGAACCTGCCGGTCTGCATGGCGAAAACCCAGTATTCCTTCTCGACTGACCCCAGCCTGCGTGGCGCGCCTGTTGGCCATTCGGTTCCGGTTCGCGAAGTACGCCTTTCGGCAGGGGCAGGTTTCATCGTTGCGGTTTGCGGCGAGATCATGACCATGCCAGGTCTGCCCCGCACCCCAGCGGCAGAAAACATCCACCTGAACGAAGATGGACAGATCGAAGGCTTGTTCTAAGCTCTAAAACACGCAATCTGCGGCCCGAGGCAGTCTCTCGGGCCGCATGAGTTTCTACCCCGGCCCAAGGGCGAGACCTTCGCACCCATTGCGATCCGGGCAGAGGTCTAGATCCCACGGGTGATATCGGTAAAAAGCGGGCCGTGAGGTGCGCGGTAAAAGGAAGAATGCAATGGCAGCAAACATCATTGACGGCAAAGCCTTCGCCGCCAGGGTACGTGAAAAAGTCGCAGGCCATGTTGCGCGGCTGAAAGAAGAGAACGACATCACCCCGGGTCTTGCCGTGGTTCTGGTGGGCGAAGATCCTGCCTCTCAGGTCTATGTGCGCTCCAAGGGCAAGCAGACTGTTGAGGTCGGCATGAACTCTTATGAGCACAAGATGGACGCCGATACCTCACAAGAGGATTTGCTGGCGGTGATCAACACGCTGAACAATGATCCCACCGTGCATGGCATTCTGGTGCAGCTGCCGCTGCCGGGTCATTTGAACGAAGATCTGATCATCAACTCGATCGCGCCAGAAAAGGACGTGGACGGGTTTCACATCTCCAACGTGGGCCTGTTGGGCACGGGGCAGAAATCCATGGTGCCCTGCACCCCGCTGGGCTGCCTTATGATGCTGCGGGACTATCATGGCAGCCTCTCGGGCATGGATGCAGTGGTGATTGGCCGCTCCAACATCGTTGGAAAGCCGATGGCACAACTGCTGCTGGGTGACAGCTGCACAGTTACAATTGCACATAGCCGTACCAAGGATTTGGCAGAGGTGGTGCGTCGTGCCGATATCGTGGTTGCCGCTGTGGGCCGTCCTGAAATGGTACCAGGGGACTGGATCAAAGAGGGCGCCACTGTCATCGACGTTGGGATCAACCGGATCCCTGCGCCAGAAAAGGGCGAGGGTAAGATGAAACTGGTGGGCGACGTGGACTTCGCCAGCTGCTCTGAGCGAGCTGGAGCCATTACGCCGGTTCCCGGTGGTGTCGGCCCGATGACCATTGCCTGCCTGTTGGCCAATACCGTGACCGCCTGCTGTCGCGCCAATGGTCTGGCGGAGCCTGAAGGGCTGACGGCCTGAACTGGTAGCCACTGAATTCCTGTATAAGAAGGGCGCTCCTGAGGGGCGCCCTTTTTTGCACTAGGCCAGGGAAGGTGTCGAGTTGGGCCAGGTGGCCAAGCGCAACGGTCGACCAAGGAAACTGCCAGAGGCGAGGCCCAGAAGGCCGGGAAACAGGATCTGGTAGGCCATTCCTGCTGTCAGTTCCGGTGCCACTGCTGCCAGCGCGCCATTGGCGAAATTGGCCCAAAACAGCAGCATCATCACCGTGAGACTTAACCACTCCCCGGCGACCTCGGCCCGCAGACCGTTGCGGGCGTCGATCCAGCGCCCCTGGACCCAGAAACCACCACCGATGCCACTAAGGTAAGCAAAACCCCATGACATAAAGGCCAGCTCGGCCGAGTGCTGCGCCAGCAGGGTGGGCACATTGGTCA
>Ga0193960_1001111_pt1 | contig 10859 bp, 14 predicted proteins | sample FB_3_MG_FD_140338 | JGI IMG/M metagenome (GOLD analysis project Ga0193960, IMG submission 140338) | Microbial mat bacterial communities from the Broadkill River, Lewes, Delaware, United States - FB_3_MG | ecosystem: Environmental > Aquatic > Freshwater > River > Microbial mats | place: USA...
GCATTAAAATTTGTAGCCATACTATCGGTTAGCTTGTAAGCTTTTTCATTACAAAATTGTAAAGCGTGTAAAGTTCCTTTTTTTTGAATTGCACTCATTAAGTTTTTACCTAATGTTTTTTTAGTTTCCATGGCGTACTCTAATCCAGTTTCTTCAGGAGTTTTGCTAGATTGGATATCGCTTATCTCTCTACCTGAATTAATATAGCTTTTACCTTGCTTAGACTCCCAATGCTCTTTAAACCAACCAGGCTCTTCAATTTGATAGTTGTACAAGTAATTAGCTATTTTTTTAAGATCTTCTTCTTCAAATTTTTGATAAGGCATTAGTCCAAATCTTTTGATAGCGCCTCTCATTTTAGCGCTTTTTTTTGTAGGGTTTGCTACGAAATTTATGAAACTTTTAGTAAACTCTTCTTCTGAGGTGTTCTCGTTAATATAATGCGCTTTAATGGCGATCATTGGTGGAGCAACCCTTTCGTCATGTGGTGTAGTGGTATTATGACAAACAAAACATTTTGTTTCAAGCAGCTTTTTCCCAAGAGGAATATTAGCTTCTTCTGTTACAATATTTTGGGAGTTTTTCTTAGAGTAATCACTTTTTTTAGCTTGATTACAGCTAACAATAGATAAAATAGTAAGTAAAGCTATTAATTTTTTCATCGTTCTAAAATTTACTATAAAGGTAGAACGATTCTCCTGTAAAATATGTAACTTAAGTTACAGGCTTATAATTCTAACACTTTAATTTGGTTGCGATATAACTCTATTTTATGTTGTTTTTCTAAAGCTTTTAAAAGTCTAGATACAACAACTCGAGAGGTATGTAAATCATTAGCAATTTGTTGGTGTGTTACATTTATAGTATCGTTATGATTTACCAATGCTTTGTCTTTTAAATATTTTAATAAACGTTGATCCATGTTTAAAAAAGCAATGGTATCAATAGCATCAATGAACTCTTGTAATCTGCTATGATAACTATGTAAGATAAACTCTTGCCAGCTTCTATATTTACTAAGCCATTCACTCATTTTTTGTTTAGGTATCATTAAAAGTTTCACATCAGTTTCAGCAACCGCTTTTATTTTGCTTTTAGTTTCCCCCATACAGCAAGAAAGAGTCATGGCGCAAGTGTCACCTTTTTCAATATAGTATAAAACAAGGTCGTCCCCTTCTTTATCTTCACGTAAAATTTTAATGGCACCACTTAATAACAGAGGTATAGAGGTAATGTAGCTTCCTATATCAATAATAACATCGTTTGCTTTTACATCTTTTGCTATGGCGACATCAGCTATTTCTTTTAATAATGCATCTTCAAATAAGTAGCCGTAGTATTTCTTTAAGTCTTCAGTCAAGATAAAATGTTTTTTGTAAAAATAAGTAAATATTTACACTTTAGATATAAATAAAATAGGAGTGAATCTATGATTTAAATCAGTTTTTTACTTAAATATAATGCTGAAATTTGAAATAGATAATAATACAAAACTATAGTAAAGATGAAAAAAAGAACTCCAGTTTCAGCAATAATGACAAAAGAAGTAATCACTTTAAGTAGTACTGATGATTTAATGACTGCTGAAAAAATATTTAAGAAAGAGAATATTAGACATATTCCAGTAGTAAGTGGAAGCGAAATAAAAGGAATGTTAAGTTATACAGATTTATTACGAATAAGTTTTGCAGATGCAGTTGATGAAAATGAAACCGACGTAGATACAGTAGTGTATAATATGTTTACAATAGACCAAGTAATGGCGAAAAATCTGGTAACTGTAAACTCAGATACAACGATTAAAGAGGTAGCTGAGATTTTAGCAAAAAAAGAGTTTCATGCGTTACCTGTTGTAAATAATAATGAATTAGTAGGTATAGTAACAACGACCGATTTGATTAATTATTTATTAGAACAGTTTTAGTTTTTATATAGGAAATAAACACAGATAATAAGTTAATAATAAGGAAATACCTTACTTTTATTATGGCTTTTTCTGAAGCGAATTATTTGACAGAATTTATTTTTGAGAAACTTAAAACACTTTATTATGTTAAAAAATATTTCAAGCTTAGGTTCAGTTTTAAATAAGTCAGAACAAAAATCAGTTAATGGGGGATGGATTTATGTTTTATGTCATAACTGTGAACCTCTTCCTAGAGGTTATGTTTGTATGAATGATGTTATCTGCGGAGGAGAATAAGCTTTCGTGAAAAAAAGCCATATAAATATTTATATGGCTTTTTTTAATAATATTATTTAATCCTACTTATTACTAAAAGTATGTTGTTCTTAATTTATAATATTTTTTAAATTTTCAATTGTATCTGTAGGGTCGTCACTTTTAAAAACAAAACTACCAGCAACCAATACATCAGCACCAACTTCGATTAGCTTATTTGCATTTTGGTCAGTTACACCTCCATCAATTTCAATTAAGGTAGATGCTTCGCTAAATTCAATTAAGTTTTTTAATTGTTGAATTTTCTTGTACGTATTTTCAATGAATGATTGTCCGCCAAACCCAGGGTTTACACTCATAATACAAACTACATCTAAGTCTTTTATTATGTCTTCTAAAACTGCGATAGGTGTATGCGGATTTAAGGCAACCCCAGCTTTCATACCAGCAGCTTTTATTGCCTGTACAGTTCTATGTAAATGTGTACAAGCTTCATAATGTACGGTTAAAATATCGGCGCCTAAATCAGCAAAAGTTTGAATGTAACGATCAGGATCTACAATCATTAAGTGTACATCAATAGTTTTATTAGCATGTTTTGCAATTGACTTTAAAACAGGCATTCCGAAAGAAATATTTGGTACAAAAACACCGTCCATAATGTCAATATGAAACCAATCTGCTTTACTATCATTAACCATTTCAACATCACGTTGTAGGTTACCAAAATCAGCCGCTAAAATTGATGGGGCTACAAGTTTTTCCATTAATATATAAGTTGTTGTGTTGTTATCAATTGCAAATATAGTTAAAACTAAGAGCATAAAAACCAAAAAGAAAGCTCTCAAATTTGAGAGCTTTCATTCATTAATCAAAAAACGAATAGTTACGATAACTATTTGTTGTTGTTTATATTATTAACCTAAGTAAGTCATTAAAATCTTACTACGAGATGTATGTTTTAATCTTCTGATGGCTTTTTCTTTAATTTGACGTACACGTTCACGAGTTAAATCAAATGTTTCACCAATTTCTTCTAAAGTCATTGGCTGGTGCTCTCCTAAACCAAAGTATAACTTTACAACATCAGCTTCACGTGGAGTTAATGTTTCTAGCGCACGATTAATTTCGATACGTAATGATTCGTGTAATAAAGTTTTATCAGGGTTTGGTGATTCACCTGAGTTTAATACGTCGTATAAATTTGAATCTTCACCTTCAATTAAAGGAGCATCCATCGATACGTGACGACCAGAATTTTTCATTGACTCTTTAACGTCATTAACTGTCATGTCTAATTTCTTGGCAATTTCTTCAGCACTTGGAGGGCGCTCATTTTCTTGCTCTAAGAAAGCATACATTTTATTAATCTTGTTAATAGAACCAATTTTGTTTAATGGCAAACGTACAATACGTGATTGTTCAGCCAACGCTTGTAAAATAGACTGACGAATCCACCATACAGCATATGAAATGAATTTAAAACCACGCGTTTCATCAAAACGTTTAGCAGCTTTAATTAATCCTAAATTACCTTCATTAATTAAATCAGGTAATGTTAATCCTTGGTTTTGGTATTGTTTTGCAACCGATACCACAAAACGTAAGTTAGCCTTGGTTAATTTTTCAAGAGCTCTTTGGTCACCAGCTTTAATTCTTTGCGCTAATTCTACTTCTTCATCGGCAGTAATTAAGTCTACTTTTCCTATTTCTTGCAAATATTTGTCTAAAGACGCGGTTTCTCTGTTGGTAACCTGTTTTGTAATTTTAAGCTGTCTCATTCTACTTCAAATGTATTTTAATTTCACTCTACATTATCTTATACGTAAGCATAGAATCTTTTGTTACAAAAAAAAGATGTTTTTTTGAGATAATTCACTTAATTGTTAATGTTTTGTTAATTTTGTAAATTAAAAGAAAAAGTTAGTGACCCCCGTTTAAAATTCTGTGTCTTACAACTATTATAACTAAAGGAAAACTAACTATACTGCCCCTTGGAGAGTATTGATGTAACAAAATTAAGCGACGAAGAATTGGTTCGTAAAATAGTAGAAAAAAATGATACTCATTTGTTTGCTGCTTTATACGACCGTTATGCTGGTGTGGTGTATAACAAATGTTATGGATTTTCATCAAGTAAAGAGGAAGCACAAGATTTAACGCATGATGTGTTTATTCGTTTATTTGTAAAATTGAGAACTTTTAAAGGAAAGTCGAAGTTTTCTACATGGTTGTATTCTTTTACCTACAATTTTTGTGTGAATTACGTACAAAGAAATAAAGAGAAAAGAAAAGAAAAAGTAACTGTAGTAACAGATGAGATAAAAGAGGAAAATAGTGTTAACGATATAGATGATACTACATTATTCGAGTTAAAGTCAGATAAACTGGCTAAAGCACTCGAAATGATTTCTCCTTCTGAGAAAATGATATTATTAATGAAATATCAAGACGAAATGAGTATAAAGGATATTTCAGAGGGGTTAGAATTAGGGGAAAGTGCTGTAAAAATGCGCTTAAAAAGAGCTAAGGAGAAAGTAATTAAAGCGTATAATGAATTGTAATAATTATGGATAACCCATTCAAAAAAATATTACATAACGAAGAGTTGCCCGAAGTACTTAAAAGTAGAGTGCTTAATGATGTCGCAATGATAAAACTATCCATTGATATGGCTGATTTATTTGTTGTAAAATACCCCAACACGATTATAGATTTAATGGGAGGAGGAAAAGCCCAAGATAAAAAAGACGATAATAATTAATTGAACCAAATATAGTATAGCAGTTATGAATTTTTTAGAAATTGATATTTTACAGCCTTTTAAAGATATTTTTCAAGAAATTATAAACACGTTACCTATGGTAGCAATGTTTATTTTTTTTATAATCCTTTCATGGCTAGTAATAAAGGTATTTTTATATGTAGTTAGAAAAGCATTAGCGAAGACAAAAATAGATGAATGGTCAAAAAAATTACGAAAGACAGAAATTTTTGGTGATAGTACAATAAATATTGTATTAACCAATGTGATTTTGGCTGTATTAAAGTGGTTTTTAATTTTTGTTTTTGTAATGGTAGGAGCAGAAATGTTTGGCTTAGAAGTTGTTTCGGAAGGAATAAAAAGTTTCTTTGCTTACTTACCTAAATTATTAACTGCGTTAGGAATTTTTGTTGCGGGGGCTTATTTAGGAACTATGGTTAAAAAAGCAATCCAATCAATGTTTAAATCTTTTGAGGTTTCAGGAGGAAACTTAGTAGGAAATATTGCTTTTTATTTGATAGTTGTGTTCTTGTCTATCACAGCACTAGACCAAGCAGGAGTTGATACTTCAGTAATAAAAAGTAATGTAACATTATTAATAGGATCAGTACTTTTAGCTTTTACTTTAGCCTTTGGTTTTGGAGCAAGAGAAGCAGTTTCTAGATTACTTTATGGTTATTATTCTAGAAAAAACATAGAGATAGGAGCTAAGGTTATTATTAATGATATAGAAGGGGTTGTTGTTGCTATTGATAATATTTGTGTAACTATTGCTACTGTAGAAGGTAAGGTTATTTTACCAATTAGAGATGTGGTAGATAATAAAATAGTTATAAAAAATTAGCAAAAAATTAACATTTTTTTATATCTTTGAAGTTGTATAAAAACAATGTTTTTACAGTACGATAGATTTCGGGGGACTTCTATCTAATAATAAAGAGAAATCTTTATGAAAAGAGGTCACGAAAGTGACCTTTTTTTATTTTAAAAATGTGACTTATAGATATAAAATGTGTCTAAACTAATAGAGTAAATAGATTTCGGGGGATTTCTATATCTAATGTAAAGAAAAAGGCTATCAGAATTCTGATAGCCTTTTCTATATATAGAATAAAATATAATCTTACTCAAAAGCTAGATGTAAAAACACCCCTCTGGTACCTAAGAAATTAATAGGATCTGTCCATTGAGAAGCTTTATTATCATATTTAACCTCGTTATTTATGGCAAAAACCCCTCTAATAGAAGGAGAGAATTTAAAGTAACTTAGGTAAAAATCTACACCTATACCAACTTCATACATAAAATTATTAGTTGTTGTTCTAAATTCGCCAGCATAATTATCATCATTGTTGCGTTCGTTACTCGAAAAATTATGATCGTACGAAACTCCACCTATCACATAAGGCCTCATGTTGTTAAGTCTGTTTGTGCTAAACTTTAATAATAAAGGTAAATGTAAGTATGTAGCACCAACTTCACGTGTGTTTATGTTTTCTGGACCTGGTATATGATTAAAACGTAATGTTTTGGTGTTAGACATTAAACCAGGTTCAAAACGGAGATTTATGTTATTGTGAAGTCTTAAATCAGCAATTAAACCAACATTAAAACCTATAGACGATTCTACTTCAATTTCGGGATCGCTAATACTACTTGGTTTGTAACCTATTTTGTAACTATTATTATTAGCTCCTAAATAAAAACCATAATGAAAAAGAGGTTTGTCAAAACTAGGTAGTTTTAATATTTTTTCTCTTTGAGCTTGAGCAGAGATTGAAGCTGCGAAAATTCCGAAAAGTAAAAGCCTTTTTAACATACTATTTTAAAGCGGTATAAATTGATGCTACACCAAATGTAACAGGTGTATTCCTTGCATTCTTAAACCCATTTTTTTGCAAAATATTGTTGAAAGCCTCTCCAAAAGGAAAAGAATTTGCTGTTTCAGATAAATATGAGTAAGCAACTTTGTCTTTTGAAAAGAGTTTGCCAATGATAGGTAAAATAAAATTTGTGTACAATTTATACCCTTGTTTAAAAGGAAATTTAGTTGGATTTGAAGTTTCTAATACAACAAATTTACCTCCAGGTTTTAATACACGAAATATTTCAGTTAAACCTTTATCTAAATTTTCAAAATTTCTAACTCCAAAAGAAACTGTAATAGCATCAAAAGTGTTGTCAGGAAAAGGAATGTTTTCACTATCGCCAACAACCATTTCTATTTTGTTGGATAAGTTGGCTTTGGCAACTTTTTGTCTTCCTACTTGTAGCATACCTTCAGAAATGTCTAAACCAACAATTCTTTCAGGGTTTATTTGCGACATCATCAAGGCCAAATCACCAGTACCAGTTGCAATATCTAAAATTTGCTTCGGATTATTTTCTCCTACTAGTTTTACTACTTTCTTACGCCAACTAACATCTATTCCAAAAGAAATAACACGGTTTAACCCGTCATAATCTTCAGAAATATTGTCAAACATTTTAGCAACTTGTTCTTTTTTTCCTAATTCAGAATCTTTATATGGTTTGATGTTTTCAGACATGTGTTTTGTATAGTTTACGGTGAAATTATCCGTTAATAGCGACTACTTCGTTGATTTGGTTTGGTAACATTTCTTTTAGCATGGTTTCAATACCGTTTTTCAGTGTAACTGTTGAAGACGGGCATCCGCTACATGCTCCTTGTAAAATTACGCTTACTCGTTTGCTTTCTGAATCGTATGATTGAAAAGCAATATTTCCTCCATCAGAAGCAACTGCAGGTTTGATATATTCATCAAGAATATCAACAATTTTAGCTTCAACATCAGTTAAACTTTCTTTAGGAATTTCAACGTTTTGTTTTGTTTGTTGTTTTGGTAATTCAGTAATGATTGCTTTACCTTCTTGAAGAAAATTGCGGATAAATGTACGAACCTCTTGGTATACTTCATTCCATTCAATCATATCGTATTTTGTAATAGAAATATAGTTTTCAGAAATGAAAATTTCTTTTACAAAAGGAAAATTGAATAAGGATTGAGCTAAAGGAGAAGATTTACTGGCTTCTTCAATATTTGTAAACTCAACATCGGTTTGTGTTAAAGCTTTGTTGGTGCCAAATTTCATAACTGCTGGGTTCGGAGTAACTTCAGCATATACTTCAATAGCATCTTTTTTGGTAGTCTCTTCTTTTACTACCGAATTTCCACTTTGAATATAAGCTTCAATTTGTTCTCTAACTTCCTCTTCAACATCATTCCATTGTACAATGTCGTATCGTTGAATTGCTATAAAATTAGCAGTAACTAATACTTTTTTTACAAATGGAAGATAAAAAAGTTGTTGAGCTAAAGGTGAGTTTTTAGCTTCGTCAATATTATTGTATTCATAACTACCACCATTGACTAAAATTTTATTGCTAACAAATTTTAAGATGGTTTCGTTATTGGTTTCTTGTATGTTTATTTTGATAGAACTCATAAGTTGTAAATAAGGAGCAAAATTAAGGTAAAAAACTGAGATATGGATATATAAAAAATCCTGCATGGAAGCAGGATTTTTATATAGTATTGTTAAGAATTATAAACTGAATGTTACAGTTCCTGAAATTCGAGAAGTATTGTTTTCTATGTTTAAATCACTATTTTGATAAATTGTATAATATTCATTGTTGTTTGATTTGCTATAACTTAAATCAATTTTCATGTTACCAAAATTATATCCTAATCCAGCAGAAAATCCTTGTACATTATCATTGTTAGTGTTGCTGCCTAAAAGTAAATTAGGGTCTTTTTCATAATGATATCCGCCACGAACACTTAAATTATCAAAGCGCCACTCTGTACCAATATTTAGTGCATGTGTGTTTCTATAATCGTTAGAAAAATTAGTGTTTGTATTAGTGAAGTTTCCTCCACTATATTTTATGTTTTTAAAATCTTTATAGGTGTAGTCTACACTTATCAACCCTTGTTTCCCTATTACATAAGCTCCACTGGCAGTAAATCTACTAGGGGATTTAAATTTGTATAAATATGATTCAGGACCAATAACATCAAAATCTTCAGGGATGCCTAAATTTTCAACTCTTTTCATTAAAAGCTCATCATAATAGTCTTCTAAAACCTCCTGATACCAAGTAGGTGTTTCATAGGCTAAACCAAATCTAATATTTTGGTTAAGTTTATATATAAATCCTAGTCCTATAGAAAAACCAGTTCCTTGTATGTAGCTTTCAGTATAATTTTCTACATCTAATATGTTGCCATCTATGTCGTCATTTACTTCATTAAAAAGATGTTCTCTGTAAAATTCTAAATCATGAAAGTTTAAAGAAGCACCAACATATAATTTGTTTTGGTGTACAGAAGAGAAACCTAAACTAAATACACTTGATTTACCATCAATATAACTAGAGTTATATTGATCGAGACTTCTGTCGAATTGAGTTTTTATAGTTTTTGGATCAGCAACGTGTTCATTATAAATTAAATATTGACTATTACCTTCTGCAGCATGGAACCCGCTAAAATCTTTTTTGATTCGGTAATTAAAAGTCAATGCAAAACGATTCCAATCAGAGCTAAAGGCAGAATCAAAAGATAAAATACCACCTGCTTGAGTTATGTTGAAAAAATCATCTTCTGTGCTAGTAGAATTTCTATAGTAATTAGAGATGTACTCAGTGTTTCTATTACCTAAAGTAACACCAAAGGTACTTTTAATAGCAACGGCACTACCTGCTGGGTTAATTCCAAAGGAAGAAATATCTCCTCCCAATGCTCCAAAGGCACCACTCATGGCTTCAAAACGAGCGGTTCCATAATTATCGTCTTTAGAAAATAAAACTCCTAAATCATTATAGTTTAAAGATTGTGAATAGGCGGTATATGTACTGGCAATACCAATTGCAAGAGCTAAAATTCTTTTCATGTGTTCTTTTTTAAATTATCTCCTTGGACTTCTTGAATTACTACTTCTTGAGCTTGAATTATTTCCTGAAGAGTTGCTTCGTGAGTTTCTAGAAGGAGCAGAATAACTTCGAGAAGATGAAGATCTGTTAGAAGATCTTGAATAGCTTCTGTTATTTCTAGCATTGCTGCTTCGAGAAGCATATTCTTTTTTACTTCGGTTATTAGATCTAGTGTAGCTACGAGAACTTCTTGTTGGTGTAGATTTTTTTACAGATCTAGTATTGTTGGTGTTATAACTTCTAGAGTTTCTGGTAGATCTTGTTGTACTTCTGTTGTTGTATGAGTTGTCATTATGACTTCTTACAGCATGTCCTCTAGAGCTTCTACTTCGAGTAGTACGTGGTACACTTCTGTAGCTTCCGTTAGAACGACTTCCACTAGAATTGTAACTTCTTGTTCTAGTAGAACGGTTTATATTTCTGTCGTTAGATCTATTGGTTCTTGTATTGTACCCTCTTGTATTTCTTGTAGAGCGTGTGTTTCTAGAACTTCGATAGGTTCTGTCACTGCTTCTTCTATAAACATCAGATGAGCGTCTTGATGCAGTAGTTCCTCTGCGTCCAGTTGTATAGTCTCTTCTAAAAGTTGTTGCTGTTCTGTTGCTTCTATAGTAGTTAGCGCCTCTGTAAGGTCTGTAATAGTTATTGTTATAATATCTGTTGTAATAGTATGGTCTATAATAATTATAACCATAATAATCAGAGCTCCAGTAAGAACCATAATAACCTCTTCCTAAACCAACATAAAATCCAGAATTCCAGTGGTAAGGGTGCCAATTGCTGTGCCCCCAGTAGTTATAATAACGAGATCCCCACCAAGGGCTGTAATACCACCAAGGTCTGTAATAATTGTATCCATAGCCATAATAAGAGTCCCAATACCAGTCGTTATAATAGCCCCATCTAGGATATGTATTAATGTTTATAACTACGTCACTACTGTTACTATATCC
>Ga0193960_1001113_pt1 | contig 10835 bp, 6 predicted proteins | sample FB_3_MG_FD_140338 | JGI IMG/M metagenome (GOLD analysis project Ga0193960, IMG submission 140338) | Microbial mat bacterial communities from the Broadkill River, Lewes, Delaware, United States - FB_3_MG | ecosystem: Environmental > Aquatic > Freshwater > River > Microbial mats | place: USA...
ACGGCGCTGGTGATGGTGAAGGTCAGGGTTGCAGTATCGCCGGCCCCCACACGATCTTCGCTAAAGTTCTGGACAAAGGTGAGATTGGCGCCGCCCTCAACCTGCAGAGTATCGCTGGCGCCCAGGGTGATAACCGATCCGCCATTGACGGTGGCGGTCACATCGCCACTGGTGGAACTGTAGCTCCCCGGAGTGGCTGCGGCGTCAACGCTGAGCAGCAGATCAAAGCTGCAGCTGTCGCCAGCTGCGAGCACGCCACCTGACAGGTTGAAAGCAAAGCTATCGGTTGCGGGAACACTCTGGAAAAAGCTGCTGCCGACCCCGCAATCGCCCGCCGAGGGCAGGGTGTTCATGGTTATATCATTGGCACCGGTGATATCGCTGATATTGTCGCTAAAGGTGATATCACTGAGGGCAAAGCTGGCATTGGGGTTGGTCACCGTATAGCGCAGGGTCGCGTTTGCGCCGGGGGCCGTTGGATTGTTGATGAAGGACTTGCTCAGCATCGCGCCCTGCCCGCCATCACCCAGCACCCGCAGATTGGCGGTGGCCGCAGTGCCGCTATAGGGATTGCCGCCGATATCGGCGCTCAGGGTGCTCGTGGTATTGGTGTAATCCCCGGTGGCTGCCGCAGCGGGCGTCAGCAGGGTGACATCAAAGCTGCAGCTCTCCCCGGCGGCCAGTGTCGCCCCTGCGATTGCCAGACTACCGGAGCCGGTGATTGTCGAACCCGCGCCACAAAAGCCACTGGCTGGCAGGCTGCTGGCCGTCAGCCCCGACAGCATGGCATCCAGATCGTCGGTAAAGGCGATATTGGTCGCCGCGTCATCGCGGCTGGTGTTTTGCAGGGTAAAGCTGAGAGTCACATTCTGCGACAGACCCACCTGGGTCAGCGAGAAGCTTTTGGAGAAATTGATCGGGTTGGAGGCTGCGGCCTCGACCACCAGGGTGCCGGTGCCGATGACCTGGCTGCTGGAGAAGTTGGAAAAGGTCGAAAACAGGGTGCTGCTGGTGACCTGGTCGCCCAGGCTCAGGGCCATGACATCGACAGTGATCGTACAGCTGGCCCCGGCTGTCAGAGTGAAATTATCGACATCGATATTATTGCCACCAGAGGTGGCTGCCAGAGAGCCGCCGCAATTGTTGACAATAGAGGCCGGGGTGGTCAGCGCCAACCCGCTTGGCAGGGTTTCATCAAAACTGGCGGCGAGGATATTGAGCGCGCCGGCACTGTTGTCGATGGTATAGGTGAGGGTGCTGATATCCCCAGGATTGACGGTGCTGGGCGCAAAACTATGGGAAAACACTGGCGTTGGCAGGCTGACGGTCAGATCATCGGTGGCCGTGCCGCTATTGCCCAATGAGGAGGTCAGATCCCCGGTGAGCAGCGTGTGTGTGGCCACTGTGCTGGAGGTCACCGGCAGGGTCACGACACAGCTTTGGCTGGCGCCCAGACGCCCGTCACTCAGGTTCAGGCTGCTGCCGCCCGAGGCTGCGGTGAACGTGCCGTTACAGGTGTTGGACTGGCTGCCCGCTGCCACGGTCACACCGCTGGGCAATGTGGCGCCAAAGGCCAGATCGCTGGCCGGGCTGCCAGAGACCTCGGTGATGGTCAGGGTCAGGGTGCTATTGTTGCCGCTGGTGATCGTATCCGGGGAAAACAGCGCCGAAAAGCTTGGGACCGAGGCCTGGGACAGGGCAAGACCCGGCGTCAGAGCCAGAAAACTTGCAAGCAACAGATATGAAACGCGGCGCAGCAGATCGGTCATGGGCTATCCCGGAAATAGAGAGGTCTTCAAAAATGCGAACAAACCCATGCGCGGCAGCTTACAGGCTCGCGGCAGGGTAGAGCGGCGCTACAGCAGGCAGCAATGGCGCATTTCCAAAAGGTGAAAATTTTCTTCAACTGTCGCAGATTGGCCAGTTTTCGCCGATGGTGCCCAGGTCCCGCTCAGAAGCGGCGCCATATGCACATATGACCTCAGTCCTGGCGGGTGATCTGGTAGATATACCCGGACTGCAGCCCCCCCTGCAGATGGGTCTCTTCCCCATCGGGCCAGCGGATGCGCAGCCCCTGGACCTCACCGGTTTCGCCAAGGCCAAAATGCACCCGTGGCGCATCAAAGCTCATAAAACCGCCGCCAAGCTGGATCTCGCGGGTCTGGCGGCTGCCATCTGCCATCTCCAGGGTGAGCCGGGCGCCGATGGCCTTGCGATTGCCGCGCAGATCCTCCAGCTCAAAGACCAGCCCACGCCCCTGGCTGTTGTTGCGAAACAGCACCAAGGGCCCATTGACCGGATGGGTCACCAGATCCAGATCGCCATCGCCGTCCATGTCGAACTGGCTGGCCGCCGCAGTCATCAGGTAATCCTCCAGCCCCATCTCGCCCGAGGCCTCGCGGAATGTGCCGTCGCCGCGGTTGTGAAAGAACAGGTTGGAAGGCGAGACCTCATTGGGCACCCAGGTGCCATTGACGATATAAAGATCAAGCCAGCCATCGAGATCAAAATCCGCCAGTTTGGTATCCCAGCTCCAGCCGCCCACCTCCAGCCCGTGGGCCGCTGCCGTATCGCCATAGGCCGCGCCCTGCCATTCCAGCAGCACATTGGCCCGCAGGATCTGCGGATGGCTGAGGGCTATTTCTTCCGCCAGGGGGTGGCGGGAGGGTTTGAAATGCACATCACAATAGGCGCGCGGCACCACCTGGGGCGCCGGGATCAGGGCACAGAGGCTGGCGTCGCGCTTTTGAATGGCCAGATCCTTGATCAGCATCGCCTTGCAGGTGTCACGCGCGCCCCCCGCTAGGGTCTGGCAGCGCCCGGCATAGGAAGGATCAAACCGGTTGCCGGATTTATACCAGCGCTTGATCGCCATGTTCTGCTGGCAGGTGGCGCGGGCCTGGGCGTCCTGAATGGCATCGCAATAGAGCGCCAGGGGCTGCATCTTCAGCCGCTCGGAAACCCCAGAGGAACGACCGGCAATCTGCGCCAGATAGATCTCGGGACGGCCGTCATTAAACAGATCCGCCACGCTCACCGCCATGGTGGTGGTGGTGGTATGGGGGATCAGCCCCTCCGGCTGAGTCAGCATCTGCAAACCGCCCTGGCCATCGCCGCGATAGAAATAATCGGGGATGTCAAAATCATTGCCGACAATCAGATCCTGGGCGCCATCGCCGTCAAAATCGCTGAACAACAGCGACAGGGTCTCGCCGGGGATGCCAGGCAACTCGCGAAACTGTTCACCGCTCAGCGCCCCGTCGGGGTTAAAGATGACCCGGTTGCGCGATTCCTCGCCCGGAATGCGCCGGTACCAGCCCGCCGCCCAATTGCCGAGCCCGAGGTCCAGATAGCCATCGCCATCCAGATCGGCAAAGCTCAGCGCCATGGAGAGCGGGGTATCGGCGCGGTTGATGACCGGGCGCGGCGGGCTGGCGCCAAAGCGCCCCCCATGGTTGCGCCACCAGAAATTGCCCTGCAGATAGCTGGCCAGGAACAGGTCCTGCCAGCCGTCATTGTCGATATCCACCAAGACCGCATTAAACACATGCAGATCCGCCAGCGCCCCGAGCTGCAGATCTACCCGGTCAAACTGGCCCTGGCCGTCATTTTCATAAAGATAAAGCCCGGCCTCGGTCGAGGCCACGGCCAGGTCGATGTCACCATCATTGTCCAGATCGCCCGAAGACAGGCTGCGCCCCTCCCAGAAGGGCGGCCACATATCGCGCATGGAAAATTCCAGCGGTTTATCAATGCCAAAGGCGCTGGCCTCGGCACGGCTAAACAGGGTCTCGGCGGCGGCGGAGCGTGGCGCAAGCGCTGTGGCGGTGATCTGGATTGCGCTGGCATCCGCGCTGCTCACCTCTGGCCGCGGCTCCGCCTCCAGGGTTGCAGCCTGAGCAGCCCCCCAGAACAGGCTCTCTGGGATGGCCGGCTGCACCGCCTGTGGTGCGGCGCTGTGCAACAGCATCTCCAGGGCGCGCTGGCTTTTCCAGCTGTGATAGGCCTGGGCACCGGCGCCCGCCAGAATGCCAAGGCAGGCAATGCAGGCGGCCATCAGCGCGGCGATGCGCAGCCCCAGCATCTGGCGGATGATAAAGAAGGAATAGATCGAAAAACTGCCTAAGGTCAGCAAGAGCGCCATGACATAGCCCTGGGCCAGCCCGCTGGCGATCAGCACGCCACAGAGCACCACGTCAAAGCCCATGGGCACCGGCAGAAACAGCCCCACCAGGGCGATCAGCAAGAGCAGCCCCAGGCCAAAGGGCAGCCCGGTGATCAGCGTCGGCGGCAGCAGCGTCCCCACCAGCGCCCCCAAAAAACCTGCCGCCAGCATCAAGGGGACGGTCAGGCGGATAATATACCACAGATTGCCCAGATAGGCCTTGGTCACCTCCCAGAGGGCGCGCATCAGCCCTTCGGGACTGGCGGCGGGCGCCAGTTCCTCGGCGCTCCAGGGCTGCGGTGCCGGGGCCGGGGGGGCGGCAATTTCGGGCGGCTGCGCTGTAGCGGGCAGCAGGCGGCAGATCAGCGGCACCACCACGAGGATGATCACCAGCGACAGCGCCACCTTCACCACCACCATATAAAGCGGCACCAGCGCCAGCAGCATGGTCAGCACGACAAAGTTCAAACTGGGCGAGGCCACCATGGCGGCCAGCGCCGTCTCAGCCCGCATGCCAGAGGCATAAAGCCCGCGCCCAATCGGGGCTGCGCAATTGGCGCAGACCCCCAATGGCGCGCCCAAAAACAGCCCCAAGAGGGAATTGGCAAAGCCGCTCGCCAGACTGCGGCGGCGCAGATAGCCAAGCGCTGTCATAAAGCCGGCCGCAAAGAGGATGCCAAAGGTCATCCCCTTCTTATTGGTATTGATCCAGTTCAGGGTTGAATAAAACACCTTCTCCGGAAGGCTCATGGAAGCGCTCAGCGGGTATTTTGCCTCAAAGCTCAAGGGGTCTTCCAGCTGGATCGCCCCAGACATCATCAGCTTTTCATTCAACGCCGGATAGCGTGAACCGGTCCAGAACAACACACAGAGGACACTCAGAAACAGCAGGATGAGCACAAAGCGGGTGTGAAAGCGGATGCCAAACCGCCGGTGCAACGCAGCACTGACCCCGCGGGGGGCGGTCTCGGGCAGGGGGTTTGCGCGCATGGGGTCTCTCATCACTGTCAGATCATCGGGCTGCGCCGCTAGGCTAAAGCTGAGGTCTGCACTTGCCAAGCGGCTTAAGCCGCGACAAAAAACGCGCGCCTCAAAAGGCGCGCGCGATGTTCAGGGCAGATCCTGCCCTGCCGCCAAAGAGCGCCGGGATCAGCCCTCGTTCAGGCGGGTTTCCAGCTCTGAAATCCGGCTGTTCAACTGCTCGATATAGATATGTGCGGTCTCCAGCTCATTGAGCATCCGCAGCATCTTTTCTGAGACATTGACCGGAATGCCAGGGCCGGTTGGACCCACGGCAGGCAGATGTTTGTCTGCCCACATCTTGGCCGCATGTTCTTCGATCGAGGGCACCTGATAGACCTCCGGGTCAAAGACCGCATCGCAGGGATCCGCCACAGTACAGGCGCCACCACCACCGGTGGTGATCAGATTGCCCGGAATGACCATATTGCCGTTGTCAAACAGCTCCATTTCGGCATCGCCGGTGCCCGCAAAGGACAGACGGAAGGTGCCGCCAGCCAGAACCATTTTGAGATCGGGGCCAGCATCACTGCTGTCAGACAAGACCACCTGGGCAGTGCCCGCATTGGAAACCGTGAGCGCGCCGCCCGAGGTCCCGTCTCCGGCGACAGTCAGATCGCCATTTGCAACATTCAGATTGCCACTTGCGACATGCAGCGCGGCATTGGGGCTGGCGGTGCCCAGGCCGACATCGCCATCGGTGTCGATATAGAGCGCATTGGTGGGGGCGCTGGGGCGGATCTTGAAGGGCAGGCGGCTGCCATTGGTGGCATCACGCACAAAGAAGTTGGTCTCATTGCCGGCCACATCCCAGGTCTGTGGGGTAAAGCCAGAGGAGCCATCCTGCTCCAGCCGCAGGGTTGGGCTGTCGCCGCTGACCATATGCATCTCGACCACCGGGGTGCTGGTGCGCAGGCCGATGCGGCCGCCATCATCAACATAAAGACTATGCGAGGGCGCCGAGGCCTCGATGGTAAAGGGGGTGCGCCCGCCATCGATGTCATCAATGGAGAATTTATTCTGACCGCCATTGCCGCTGTCATTGGCAGTGATCTGCCAGTCATTGGTCGGGAAGCTGGCCGTGTTGGAGGTATCCTGGAATTTGATCCGCAGGTTGTTTTCTTTCAGGCGGATGGTGTCAAAGCCAAAGCTTTCACCATTGCTGCAATCGGTGCCCGCACAGATGCTGCCGCCCACAATCAGATCGTCAAGGATCTGCTGATCCGCCTGTGCCATGCCGGCCATCAAGCCGAAGGCGCTCACACCTGCAATAAGGCCGCGCTGAAATGAATGTGTCATGAGAAATCCTTTTTGATGCCCTGCAGATCGCAGGACCTGTCGATACCTAGGGGCGGGGTCAATCTTCACGAGTCTCTTCGGGGCTGATGATCACCCCGCGAGACACGGTGAAGAACCCGCTCATATAAAAAGCTTTGAGTTTTGAGCTGGCGGTCTCGCCGCGGCCATTGTCAATCGGGTTGACGATTTCAACCTCTTCATCCGTCGCGGCCTTCAACTCATAGCGATAGATCCCATCCTGCACCTCGCCCCGCTGCAATTCATAAACCGGGGTGCCAGAGGCGGCAAAGACTTCGGTGACCGTGCCATTTGGGGCGGCAACGACCAGCATCGCATTGCTGAGGCCAGACCAGTTTTCAAACCAGACCGCGTTGGAGTTATGCTGCTCAACAGGATCAACGCTCAGGGCTGCCGCTGCGGAAGCCAGAGCAAGAGCCAGACCACAGCCGAGGCTGAGGAGTTTTGTTACATATGCCATCATCAAAGGGCCTTATCTGGAACATCACAAAGCGCCTCCCCGTGCCGCTGGGCGAAGCAGCATGGCGGAACCTGCGTAACAATAAAGGAAAAAGCGCAAAAATTTAAGCGTTTTTTCACCTCCGTCTTCCTGAACCTTGCCCGGCAGCGCGCCAAAACAGCCAAGGTTACAGAATACCGGCGCGACTGAAGACACCAAAGAAGTTGCCGATGATATTGGAGATGGTCAGCGCGTCATTGATGGGCGATTCCGTTGCAATCACCAGATCCCCTGGGTTGATCTGGAATTGACGGGCTGAAAACAGCCCATCCGCCGTGGTCAGATCCAGGCTAAAGACCACCCGGGCCTGGCGCGGACCACGCACCCCTGGGGCTACAGCCTCCGGGCTATATTCGCGCAGCACCAAAAGCCCCTGCGGATCGGCGCGACCATCCTGAAACCCGCCAGAGATCGACATGGCATCCATCGCCGAGAGCTCATCCTTGCTGAAGATATGCAAATCTTCTTTGCCGGTGGCGCCAAAAGAGAGGAAATAGCGCTCATCCTCTTCGACAAAGACCCGATCACCGCCGCGCAGCAGCGTATCCAGCCGCGGATTGTTCAGCAGGTTGTCCACTGAGGTGCCATAGATGCTTTGCCCGCGCACCAGACGGATCTGCGGGTTGTTGAGACTGGCGGAGATACCGCCCCCCATGGAGATCAGCCCCATGACCGAAAAATTGCGGTTGGGCATCGCATAGGTGCCGGGATTGGCCACACCGCTGACCAGATCCACCGAATTATTGCGCCCCTCAGACATATCCAGCTGCAGCTGCACCGAGGGCACGATGGCTTCCAGCTCATCCTGCAGTTTTTCCCGCGCCAGATCCGGCGTCAGCCCCAGCACATTCACATTGCCCACATAGGGCATAAAGACGGTGCCATTGGCTGCGACGCGCACATCCTGCAACTGGACGGCCTTTTGCTCTGCCGAGGTGAGCAGGGAATTGTCACTGCTGTCCCAGATCCGCAGGGTCAGCCGATCACCCGGCTGGATGATCTGTGTCTTGGCCCCATTACTGGCCCCAATCCAATTGAGCCGCTCTTGTTTGCCGGTGGGGGGCCATTGGGCCACTGTTGGCAAAAAGGCCCGGCTGACCGAATAAAGCGCAAAATCCGCATCCACATCTGACGACTGCTTGATGATTTCTTCGCTGGCGGGGGCCCCACCGGGCAGGCGTCCGCAGGCCACTGACAACAAAAGCAGGCTGACAGCAGCAGATAGAAGAATAGGCAGGCGCATGGAGACTCTTTTCGGGAATGGTCTTGATTTTTGCTCACCGCAAGATACTGGGCTTGCACAGCGCGTCAACAGAACTGCGCGCTTGATGCAAACAGAGGCGGCATATGGGTTTTCCGGTCACAGTTGTTCTAGGGGCCTCGGGGCGGATTGGCAGGGTGCTGCGCCACTGCTGGCGCCAGAGTGAAACTCTAGCAGAGGCTGAGATCCGCTGGCAAAGCCGCAAGCCGCTGGAAACCGGGTCAAAGACAGAAACCACCTGCCAACTCGACCCTCTGGCCGATCCCGCCGGGCTGGCCCAGCTTGTAACCGGCGCCGATCTGGTGCTCTGTCTGGCCGGCAGCATTCCGGGACGGGGCGGGGATCTGGCGGATAACAGCCGCCTGGCCCTGGCCACAGTGCGGGCCGCCGCACACGCCGCTGAAACATCCGGTGCGCCCGCGCCGCGGGTGCTGCTCAGCTCTTCGGCGGCGGTCTATGGCAACCAGCCGGGCCTGCTGAGCGAAGACCGCGCCCTGCATCCCGCCAATGCCTATGGCACCGCCAAGGCTGAGATGGAATATCAGGCGCTGGCGCTGGGGCAGCAGCTGGGGGTGGCCGTCACGGCGCTGCGCATTGGCAATATCGCCGGGCTGGATGCCATTCTGGGGGGCTGGAAACCGGGGTTTTGCCTCGATCAATTTGCCAATCACCGCAGCCCAAGGCGCAGCTATATCGGCCCCAAAACACTGGCTAAAACACTGGCCCGGCTGCTGGCCACCCCTGGGGCCTGCCCGGATCTGCCCCAGGCGCTGAACCTGGCCCAGCCAGCCCCCCTGGAAATGGCCGCTCTGCTGCGCGCCGCAGATCTGCCCTTTGCCTGGCGCCCGGCGCCGCACACTTCCATTGCCGAGGTCGAGCTGGACCTGAGCCGCCTGCAGCATGTGCTCCAGGACAGCCCCCTCAGTCAGGACCGGCGCGGCGGCGCCTTAGATCCGGCGGAGGCGGGGCAGATGCTGGCAGAATGGGCCGAAATAGAGCCTGTTTTGACAGGAAACACCCAGCGCCTTACAGATCCCCTTCAGCGCGCCCACCCTGTGCAAGATAAGGAGTCCCACAGCTGATGACCTGGCGAAAGCGGCTTTTTGACCTGTTCTTTGTCACCCTGCTGATCGTGATCCTGGGGCCAATCCTGCTGGCCGTCCTGATCTGGCTGCTGTGGAAAGAGGGACGCCCGGTGTTTTACCTGGCAGAGCGCATGACCACCCCCACCCGCAGTTTCCGCTTGTGGAAGCTGCGCACCATGACCGTGGTCTCACAAGATACCGGGGTCTCGGGCGGCGACAAGGCGGCCCGGATCACCAAAACCGGTGCCTGGCTGCGCTCCAAACGCCTGGACGAGTTTCCGCAGCTGTGGAACATTCTCAAGGGGGATCTCTCCTTTGTGGGGCCGCGCCCGCCGCTGCGCCAATATGTCGAGGCCAATCCCGAGATCTATGCAGAGGTGCTGAAATCACGCCCCGGTGTCACCGGTCTGGCCTCGATTGCCTATCACAAACACGAGGCCGCGCTCTTGGCCCGCTGCCAGACCCCGGAAGAGACCGATGCGGTCTATTCCCGCATCTGCATCCCCGCCAAGGCCCGGCTGGATCTGATCTATCAGCGCCACCAAAGCATGTGTTTTGATTTTGATTTGGTCTTTCAAACCATAGGAAACATCTTCCGACGCGGGTAGGCTGCGGGGCAGCACCAGCGCCGTAGCCAGTCTCTCATCGAACAGGACTTTAGGACCTTCTCATGCTCATGCGTAAAAAAGTAACAAAAGCGATTTTCCCGGTTGCGGGTCTTGGCACCCGGTTCCTGCCTGCGACCAAATCGGTGCCCAAGGAAATCATGACCCTGGTGGACCGCCCGCTGGTGCAATATGCCATCGACGAGGCGCGGGCTGCCGGCATCAAGGAATTCATCTTTGTCACCTCCCGCGGCAAGGGCGCCTTGGAGGATTATTTTGATCACTCCCCGGTGCTGGAACAGGAACTGCGCAAGAAGGGCAAGGACGCGCTCTTGGAGATCCTCAAGGACACCAATATGGACAGCGGTGCCATTGCCTATCTGCGCCAGCACCGCGCGCTGGGGCTGGGCCATGCGGTCTGGTGCGCGCGCCGCCTGATCGCCAATGAACCCTTTGCGGTGATCCTGCCCGATGATGTCATCGCCGCCGACAAACCCTGCCTGCAGCAGATGGTCGAAGCCTATGAGGAGCTGGGCGGCAATATGGTCGCCACCATGGAGGTCTCCCCCGAGCAGACCGCCTCTTACGGGGTGCTGGATCCCAGCGCAGGCGCCGAGACCTCTGGCGCGGTGGTGGCCGCCCGGGGCATGGTGGAAAAGCCCGATCCGGCTGAGGCACCTTCAAACCTGGCGGTGATCGGCCGCTATATCCTGTCGCCCTCAGTACTGCGCAATCTCAACAAGATGAAATCGGGGGCGGGCGGCGAGATCCAGCTCACCGATGCCATCGCCGAGGATATCGCCACAGAGGTGCCGACCCATGGCTTCCGCTTCAAGGGCGAGCGCTATGACTGCGGTTCCAAGGCAGGTTTCTTGCAGGCCAC
>Ga0193960_1001115_pt1 | contig 10830 bp, 9 predicted proteins | sample FB_3_MG_FD_140338 | JGI IMG/M metagenome (GOLD analysis project Ga0193960, IMG submission 140338) | Microbial mat bacterial communities from the Broadkill River, Lewes, Delaware, United States - FB_3_MG | ecosystem: Environmental > Aquatic > Freshwater > River > Microbial mats | place: USA...
CTCAATTCTCATTCGCCCGATTATTAAAGGCCGATCCAGTCTTAGGAGTTGATATGTCGTCCACTGGTGAAGTAGGATGTGTTGGAGAAACCTATCATGAAGCATTGCTGAAGAGTATGTTATCGGTTGGTTATACAATACCACATAAGAATGTCCTTATTTCGTCTGGACCAATGCGATCTAAGATTGAACTACTTGAATCAGCAAGGATGTTAGTAAATAATGGATATAAGCTTTTTGCAACGGATGGTTCTGCTCAATTCTTTAAGGAGAATGGAATAGAAGTAACAAAACTATTCTGGCCAGATGAGAAGACAATTCCAAATACTGTTGATTATATAAAGAATAATCAGATTGATCTTATTATTAACATACCAAAGAATCATTCAAGGAAAGAATTGAATAATGGATATCAGATAAGACGTAATGCTGTTGATTTTAATGTCCCATTAATAACAGATGCCCCTTTAGCACGAGATTTTATCCATGCTCTATGTACTTTAAAGATGGATGAGATGGAGATAAAAAGTTGGAAGAAGTATAATTAAAGATAAGCAGTAAACAAAAGATGGCCATTCTATATTGTTAGAATGGCCATCTGTTATATTGAGTATGTTCTTATAAAATCTTAGGAATAGGCTTCTCTTTTATATCGTCATAGAAGTTAGCAAAAGTAACGTAGATATATGGAATTAACCATAAGAATCCAATACCTAAAGTTAGAATAGAAAGAAAGATCCAAGGAATGAAACGAAGACATAAACGGAAATATTTCGCTTTGTATCCGTACATCATATCTTTACTTTTCTTAAGAACATCCATTGGATCCATATCGGGATTTTCTGAAAGGATGTATATTGACTGAGAATAGCCAATTGCTGCTATTATTCCAGGTATGATAAGCAATAGAGACCACAAGAAAATAAACAACACCATTAATAGATAAGTAGCAACAGCATTACCAAAGTTCCCGAATCCATCAAAGAGTTGCTCGAATCGTGCATCTTTATTTCTTGCTATATTCAGAGCAAATATGCAGGCACCAAGTGTTAGTGGGCCTGATAGAACGAGAATTAGTCCACCTCCTATATAGTGTGATTGATAGGGGGTTCCTAAAATTAGATTAAGTACCAAATATACCCCAATGGCTAGCAACCATTTTCCAGACAGAGATTCTCTTGCCTCTCTCATTAAATCAACATTCTCTTTATGCATAGTCTTTTGTTTTATGTTGTTATATCTATTGTTATACTTTGATAGGATAAAATGGTTTTAAAATAGCAAATATGACTTCTTTATAATAGTAATAAATACAAAATAAGAATCGAGTTTTACTTTTTTGATATCTTTGTTTACTTATAGTTCAGTAGCAGGTGCAGTAAATTGCTCTAAATTTAATGCTGCTTGTAGAAAATAATATAGAAAGATGAAGGAAGCTCAAATACAACAATATAAGATTAATGCGTGGGAGATCTTTATGATCATTTTATCCATTTATGTACTCGTCGAATTATCAATTGAGATTATATGGACATTTAGTCCACAAACCTCTACTATTCTTGAAAGAGTTGACCTTGCTGTATGTTCAATATTTATGGTTGATTTTTTGTATTACCTTAATAAAGCGGAATCTAAAAAGAAATATATTAAAAGTAGGTGGATTGATTTTGTTTCATCAATTCCATTTGTTGGAGTGTTTAGACTGTTAAGAATAGCTAGAGTAGTTAGATTCATAAAGCTATTTAGATTAATGAAGATACTTAGGGGAGCAAAAGGTTCAGTTTATATATTTCGTTTCCTTTTTGGGAGTAAGTTGCAAAACATATTGATTTCTTATATACTGATATTAATTGTTGTAATTTTTTATGCTTCTTTAGCTTTTTATAGTTTTGAGAAAGAAGTCAATCCAAATATTAATGAATATTTTGATTCCATATGGTGGTCATTTATTACAGTAACTTCAGTTGGTTATGGAGATGTTTATCCTATAACTAAGATCGGTAAAATTATTGCTATGGTATTAACTTTATCAGGAATGGGCTTGTTTTCTGTAGTGACAGCTGAGTTAGCAGCTAAATTTCTTACCTATATAAGAATTGATAGTCAAGATAAAGAGTAAATTTTATGCATTTAAGAGCATGATACAAAAAAAGGGGTATAATTATACCCCCTCTATGTGATTCCACCAGGGATCGAACCTGGATCTAGTGTTTAGGAAACACTTGTTCTATCCATTGAACTATGGAACCCTTTTATTATGTATGCAAAAATATCTATTAAAACCGAATATGCAAAATAAAGCATTTCTCATTTGTTATAAAGATTAACTATTCTTACAGATTGTCAGTAAAATAGGGATAAAGCCTACAGATTGTTAACAATTACTCATCTTTGCTTTTAAAAATTAATTATTCAATTGTTTGCATTTAAAAATTATTAGTACATTCGTAGCCTAATGTATAAACATATTTTTATAATATAATAGTAAAATATCATGGTTAGCGATCTTAAAGAAATTATCTCTGACAACGCAAAAGGTATGAAGCGTTCAGCTATCAGAGAGCTATTGAAATTAACACAGAAGCCTGAGATTATATCTTTTGCTGGTGGTCTTCCTGCTAAGGAAACTTTTCCTATTGAAGAGTTAGTAGCAATCTCTAAAGATGTTTTAGAAAATGACGGTGCATCTGCTCTTCAGTATGGTTCTACTGAGGGTGATCCTAAATTACTAAAGGTTCTTGTTGATAGATATAATGATCAAGGATTAAACATCACTAATGATAACCTTTGTATCTTAACTTCTTCTCAACAAGCTTTAGACTTAGTTGGTAAGATCTTTTGTAACCCAGGTGATAAAGTTATTGTAGGTCTTCCTTCTTATTTAGGTGGTCTTGGTGCTTTCACTTCTTATGGTGCTGAGCCTGTTGGAATTCTTCACGATGAGAAAGGTATGCGTGCTGATTTACTTGAAGAGAAACTTGCAGAACTTTGTGCTGCTGGTAACAAGCCTAAGTTTATCTACGTAATTCCTGACTTCCAAAATCCTGCTGGTGTAACAATGCCTCTTGATAGAAGAAAAGAGATTATGGCTACTGCTAAGAAATACGAGGTTCTTATTGTTGAGGATAGCCCTTACAGAGAATTACGTTTCGAAGGTGAGCCACAACCAATGTTATTCGAATTAGATAATAACGAAGGTAATGTAATGACTTTCGGTACTTTCTCTAAGATTTTCGTTCCTGGTTTCCGTATTGGATGGATCTTAGGTCATCCTGATATCGTTGACTATTTCGTAAAAGCGAAGCAAAATACTGACCTTTGTACTTCTCCTTTCGTACAAAAAATTGCTGCTAAATATATAGAGCAAGGTCTTTTTGATAAGAATCTAAAACTTATCATCGAGATGTATAGAGAGAAGAAAGCGGTTATGATTGATGCTTTCAATAAATATATGCCAGAAGGTGTGACTTGGACTGATCCAGAAGGTGGTCTTTTCTTATTCATGAAACTTCCTAATGGTCTTGATGCTGAGGAATTATTCCATATTGCTATTAAGAAAGATGTTGCTTTCGTTCTTGGAAATGTATTCCATTGCGATGGTTCTGGTCATGATACGATGAGAATGAACTTCTCTTATGTTTCTAAAGAGCAAAATGTTGAGGGTGTTAAGCGTCTTGCTGAAGCTATCAAAGAGCTTATGGAAATTAAAAAAGGGCATAAATGTACTTGTGGGTGTAACTAATTAGTACTAAATGTAAGTATATGAAACGGGTGTCTTTATTGACATCCGTTTTTTTATTTATATGATATTAGTATATAGTTATGAGATTGTGGTCGTTACATCCTAAATATTTAGATGCAAAAGGATTGGTTGCTCTTTGGAGAGAGACTTTGTTGGCTAAGAATGTGTTAGAAGGAAAGACAAAAGGATATGTTAATCATCCACAATTAATACGTTTTAAGGAATTGAATAGTCCTCTTGATGCAATAAATGAATATCTTGTTTCTGTTTATAATGAGTCTCTGGAGAGAGGTTATAATTTCGATAAATCTAAGATAGATTGGAATTATAAAGCTCAGAGAATAGGTCTTACTTCGGTCAGCTAGAATATGAGTTTAAGCATCTTCTTTCGAAATTAAAAGAAAGAGATTTTTTAAGGTATAATAACTTAATTAATTTCACAATAATAGATTCTCATCCTATCTTTGATCTACAAGATGGAGATATTGCATCTTGGGAGAAAATTTAATATTTATATGAGGGTAGTAATTCAAAGAACAAAGAAAGCTTCTGTTAGTGTAGCTGGTCAAATTTTGTCTGCAATAGATACAGGTCTTATGGTACTTGTGGGTATTGAAGAGCTTGATAATGATGAAGATATAGATTATCTTGTAAAGAAGATATGTAATATGCGTATATTTGATGATAAGGATGGGGTTATGAATCTTTCTGTGAAAGATGTGAATGGGGATATTCTTGCTATTAGTCAGTTCACTTTGCATGCGAGGACAAAGAAAGGAAATAGACCTTCATATATTAGTGCTGCAAAACCAGAGATATCTATTCCTTTGTATGAAGCTTTTGTTTCGGCTTTACATAAAGAAATGGGTAAGGAAGTTGGAACAGGTCAGTTTGGTGCTGAGATGCAGGTAGAACTAATAAATGATGGACCTGTTACTATTATGATGGATTCTAAGAATAAACATTAGAGTATTGATTAGATTCAATAATTTGTTTTTAAGTAGAGGATGTCATAATATAATCCGTGTTTATTAATCTTATCTTGTGAATATGATGTTTTACCGAATATAGGTGTTCTCATTAGGAAAAAAGCAGATAGTAATGTAATTTTACCAGCCTAAAAAAATAAGATTATGTGGGTTAAAACAGCGGGGAGAATACTGAGAAATAGAATAGCTTTTCTTATAGCAATATTCATTATTACAATTTTTATGGGATATCAGGCTACTAAGGTCGAGATGTCATATGAATATGCAGCTCTTTTACCTAAGTCTGATACAGCTTCTATCGATTCTGATAAGTTTAAAGAGGTCTTTGGGCAGGAGAATTCAATGATTATTCTTGGTGTTCAAGATAGTAACTTTTATCAACTAGATAAGTTTAATGACTGGGTTGCTTTAGGTGATAGTCTTAAGAATATTGAGGGTATTGATGCTAGGCTTTCTTTAGCTCATACATCTAATATAACGAAGAATTCTATAGAGAAGAAGTTCGAGATGAAGAGTCTTTTTCCTTCTCATATAGATTCTCAAAAACAGCTTGATAGTCTTGCGAAGATTGCAGAGTCTCTTCCTATCTATCAGGGTACTCTTCTTAATAAAGAGACACACACTTATTCAATGTTTGTTACTGTCAATGCTAAGACCATGGCTTCTAAGGCTAGGATTGGTGTTGTTAAGAAAGTAAGAGAACAGGCTGAGACTTTTGCTAACAAGCATAATCTGAAGATTCGTTATTCTGGACTTCCGTATATTAGAGTTATTAGTGCTGAGATGATTAAGGGTGAGATGTTGATGTTTATTCTTCTTTCACTTTTTATTACAGCTTTTATACTTTTCCTTTTCTTTAGGTCTTTTAAAGTTGTTGGTTTCTGTATGCTTATTATAGGCATTAGCGTTATATGGGCTGTGGGATCTATGGCATTATTGGATTTTAAGATTACGCTACTTACTGCTATGTTACCTCCATTACTTATCGTTATTGGGATTCCTAATTCGGTCTTTATGGTTAATAAGTTTCATTCAGAATTTATTATACATGGTAATAAGATTAAGGCTCTGCAGAGAATGATTCGTAAGATAGGTAATGCTACTTTACTTACTAATCTAACAACAGCATCTGGATTTGCTACTTTTGTTGTTACTTCAAGTCAGATTCTTAGAGAGTTTGGTTTAGTGGCATCAATAAATATCATGCTTGTCTTTGTGCTTTCTTTGATACTTATTCCTTGTATCTTTTCTTTCTTAAAACCTCCTACTCCTAAACAGACTAGACATCTTGAAAATAAGTTTGTTAATAAGTTTGTGGATAGACTAACTCATTTGGTTGTTAACCATAGAACGGTATTGTATTTTATTGCTGGTGGTGTTATTGCTATTAGCATCTTTGGAATGAGTAAGATGCAGAGTACTGGTTATATGGTTGATGATCTTCCTCATGATAATCCTTTGGTTCAAGATTTAAAGTTTTTTGAGAAGAACTTTGATGGGATATTACCTTTAGAGGTAATGATTGATACTAAGAAGAAGGGTGGAGCAATGAGACTCTCTACTATGAAAAGGATTGATAGACTTGATAAGATGATAAGTGAGAATGAGGATATCTCTACTTCTCTATCTCTTGTTACTGCTACAAAATACGCTAATCAGGCATATTTTAATGGTAAGGAGAAGTATTTCAAGTTACCTTCTAGTCAAACAAAGAATTTCCTTCTTTCATACATTACTAAGTCTGATCTGAATAATGGAAGTAAAGATAATGTTCTTCTTTCTTTTGTTGATTCTACGAGACGGTATGCACGTATGAGTTTTAGAGTTAAGGATATTGGAACGAAGAATATGGTTATGGCAGAACAAGATGCTTTAGCTAAGATCAATAAGGTTTTCCCTTCTAGTAAGTATGATGTTATTTGTACTGGATCAAGTATCTTATTCTTTAAAGGAACTCAGTATCTTGTTAGAAACCTAGCGACTAGTTTGTTGTTGGCTATTATTATTATAGCTTCTTTTATGGCTTGGATGTTTAGTTCAAAAAGAATGGTACTTGTTGCACTTATTCCTAATCTTATTCCTTTGTTGTTTACTGCAGCTTTGATGGGGTATTTTGGGATTCCAATTAAGGCTTCTACTATCCTTGTCTTTAGTATTGCTTTTGGTATTTCTGTTGATGATACGATTCACTTTCTTGCTAAGTATCGTCAGGAATTACAGGTTACAAATTGGAATATACGTAGATCAGTGATTCTGGCTCTTAAAGAGACTGGTCAGTCAATGATGTATACTTCAATAATATTATTCTTTGGTTTTGGAATATTCAGTCTTTCAAGTTTTGGTGGTACAGTTTCACTTGGCTTATTAGTGTCTGTTACCTTGCTTGCTGCTATGTTCTCTAATCTTATTATTCTACCTTCTTTATTGATGACTCTTGATAAGTTAATTACGAATCAGGCATTCAAAGAGCCTTTATTGCAAATCTTTGATGAAGAGGAAGATATAGAGTTAGATGATTTAAGAATAAATCCTTCTAAGTATTTAACAGACGTAGAAAGTGAGGAGTCTGTTTATCTATAAATGATTCTTTTTGTATATTAGTTTTTCAGTATTAATATTTAATCAAACTAAATGAAAAACTTTTATTATTTATGTTTTGTTCTTCTTCTATGCTCATGTAGTTCAAGAACACCAGAACAAGTTGTTGTTGACTTCTTAAACTTAAAGAAAGACTTTAAGTATGACAAAGCCTACGAACTTTTATCTTCAGACGATAAGGAGTATAAAAAAGTAAGTGATTTTGCTTTTAAGACTGCTGTAGAGAAATCTTTAGCAGAGTCTATAATGAGTAAGATAGGTGATAAAGTAACTTATACTTTTGTAAAATCTACTGATGTTAATAGAGATACGATATTTGTGACTGTTCATGAGACTGGTCCTGATATGTCTAAGATTACTCCAAGACTTGTTACTAGAAGGGAATTCTTCCGTTTTGCAAAGATGGATTCTGACAAACAAGATGATTTCTTAAGAGAGAGAATTAAAGAAATTTTCTCTGATCCAGATAAGGTTCCTTTTACAGAGGCGGATACAGAGTATACTGTTGTTAAGGAGAATTCTGGTTTTAAGCTTTTTATGAACTATGGTTATCCTGTAAAGCTTGAAAAGACAAGAAATGCAATTACTAAATTAATTAATGAATTCTTTTTTGATGAGGTAATTAAAGCAGCAGAGGAATTTCATGCATCAAATAATAATAAAGTCTTTCAGAAAGAAATTAATTATGCAAGATCTGTAAAATCAAATTGTACAGAGCTAAATAAGTCACTTACTGTAGAAAGTCTTGAGTTTACTCCTGTTAAGGTTGAGGTAAAGAAAGTTGATTATTTCCGTCAGTTTATGTTCTCTAGCAAGTGGGATAAGGCTAAAACATATGATCCTGTTTTCTTGATGACATATAAGGTTAAGAATATCTCTAAGACAGAGTCTTTTTCTCCTATTAAGAATAATCAGGGAATATCGTCTAGATCATGTTACTTAAAAGATAATCTAGGAAGAACTTTAGGTCTAGCGCAAGGAGTTCCTAGTACTTACAGAATTGATGCTAACAATGATGAGGGTGAGATTCTGAAGCCAGGGCAAGAGAAGTTGTTTTATATAATGCTACGTGCACCTAGAGATGAAAAAGCTTCTAGATTTATCTTCAAGACTAATTTAAAGGTTACGAATAAGAATAATGAGAAGACTGCAGATTTCTTTGCTATCTTTGATAGAAAGGATTTGTAATATATTCTTGGTGCTGTCGTTAAAGGCAGCACCAAGAATTTTTATTCTTCTGTTATAGGTTGATTCTTTAGTGTCTTATATTCTTTCTGAATATTTTCTGTAAGACTAGATGTTCCAATTCTAAAATAATCTTTATTTAGCCAATCTTCACCAAGTATGTGTTTTACTACTGAGTAGAATTGAATGGCTTTTGTCGTTGAAGAGACTCCCCCTGATACTTTTATTCCTACTTTTTTTCCTGTCTTCTTATAGAATTGCTTAATGGCATATGACATTGAAAAGACAGCTTCCATTGTAGCATTCATACTAGCTTTACCTGTGGAAGTCTTAATGAAATCTGCACCTTCTTCCATTGCTATTATTGAAAGAGCAAAGACTTGCTCTGCTGATTTAAGCTCACCTGTTTCTAGTATTACTTTGAGAGTCTTGTCCTTACAAACCTTTCTTATGTGTTTTAGATCATTTCTAATTATGCTTAGATCTTCAGAGAATGCTTCTCCTAAAGGAATTACTATATCTATTTCGTCACATAATGAGTCATTAGCAAGTTTGCATTCAAGCTCTCTTACTTCTGGGTATGTTTGAACGTATGGAAATCCTCCTGCAACACATGCAATATTAATGGCATAGTCTTTAAGCTCTTGCTTGCATAGGTCTATATATTTAGGGAATACACATACTGCAGCTACATTATTAATGGAGTGTAGTTGTAAACTCTTTTTAAGTTTCTTTATAAATTTCAGAATTGATTCTTCATTGTCATTCCCGTTTAAGGATGTATGATCAATGAAAGAATGAATAAGTGATATAGTTTCTATATTATAATTATTTTTTGTGCTGACATTAATTGCACCATCTAATTCAAATGATATTTTTTCGTCAGACAAGAGATACTCGTAAGCATCAAGGATTTCTTCTTGCGTGTTCATATGGTGTTTATTTTGTTTTCAATTCTTCTTTAAGTTTCTTTGGTAGGCTTGCAAAGACAAGATTGTATGAATCGTTTATCCATTCTTTGATTCGAGAATCGTCAATACTTCCATCAAGTTTTACGGTATTCCAATGTTTTTTGTTCATATGATATCCAGGAATAACACTAGAAAATTCTTCTCGCAGCTCTAAAGCCTTTTCAGGTACGCATTTAAGATTGACAAATAAATCGCCTTCTAGATCTGTTATTGCAAAAATCTTATTGCAAACCTTAAAGACAAGGGTTGTTTCATCAAAGGGTAGACCTTCAGTTGTGTTTGGTAACAATAGACAGTAGTCACGTAGTTCTTCTATATTCATAATCTTAATGTGTTATATTAAGTTCTAAATACTAAGATAGTTTATATTTATACAATACGGATGAATTTATTTATCTTTGAAATAAAATATATAAAAGGAGAATAATGGCAAAAAAGGAGAAGACGGGATTGACCCCATTGATGCAACAGTATGAGCAGATGAAGACACAACATCCAGATGCTTTGTTGCTATTTAGAATGGGTGATTTCTATGAGACATTTGGTAAAGATGCAATTACTACTGCAAAGATATTAGGAATTACATTAACTAAACGTTCTAATGGAGCAGCTGGAAAGACAGAGCTAGCTGGTTTCCCTCACCATGCCATTGATAATTATCTTCCTAAGCTTGTAAGAGCTGGACAGAGGGTCGCTATTTGTGAGCAACTAGAAGATCCAAAACTTACAAAGAAACTTGTTAAGAGGGGAGTTATTGAACTTGTGACTCCTGGTGTCTCGTATAATGAGAATACTCTTGAAAATAATGAGAATAATTGGCTTGCTAGTGTTTTCATTGCAAAGAATGCTTGTGGTCTTTCATTACTTGATTTATCGACGGGTGAGTTTCTTACTGCTGAGGGGGATTTTAATAAGATAGATAAACTTCTTGGTAATTTTCAGCCTAAAGAGGTTCTTGTACAGAGATCTAAAGAGCAGAAATATAATGATGTTTTTGGTCATCAATATTATTCATATCCTCTTGAAGAGTGGTATTATAATACAGATGCAGCACGTGATAGATTGAATCAGCATTTTGAGACAACTTCTCTTAAGGGCTTTGGTGTAGAGGATCTTGAATTAGGTATTTGTAGTGCTGGAGCTATTTTGCATTATCTTGATTTAACAAAGCATCTTTCTAATTCACATATTACTGGTCTGTCTAGAATAGAAGATAGTGATTTTGTGTGGCTTGATAGGTTTACTATGAAGAATCTTGAACTTCTTTATTCTCCACATAAAGGAGGAAAGACACTTGTAGATATTCTTGATAGAACGGTTACTCCTATGGGAACAAGGATGCTTC
>Ga0193960_1001116_pt1 | contig 10826 bp, 9 predicted proteins | sample FB_3_MG_FD_140338 | JGI IMG/M metagenome (GOLD analysis project Ga0193960, IMG submission 140338) | Microbial mat bacterial communities from the Broadkill River, Lewes, Delaware, United States - FB_3_MG | ecosystem: Environmental > Aquatic > Freshwater > River > Microbial mats | place: USA...
TTCATTATTAGTAGTAACTTTCTTACTCTCAAGTTGTTCTAGTGATAATAATTTACCCTCAGAACCTATAAAAGTAATAATAGAAGGGGCAACTGTAACACCAGAAATAGGTGGACCTAATCAACCTAATCAAGTATATGTAGATTTAAGTGCAAATACAACAACGAATGTAAAAAGAGATTCATGGGATTTAGGTTTTTATTCAGGAAATAAATTTAGAGTAGTTATAAATGGAGCTATTTATATGGCGACTGCTCAGTTGTCTTCTACTGATATAGATGCTGTTAATTCTTCAATCCAAGAAGTGAAAGATTTACAACCTAAAGTAGCTGTAGGTACTTTTGATGCTTTAAGCTCAACATATATAGATGCACCAAACGGAGATATAAATACTACTGCAATAGCAGAAGTATCAGATAATGATGAAGATAATAAAGTGTACTTAATAAATTTAGGATACGAAATAGGTACAGAAACTCCAGCTGTAGGAGGAGTAGATATCTCTGATGATTCTAGAGGCTGGAAAAAAGTTCGAATTTTAAAAGATGGAGATACTTATGTTTTACAATATGCAGAATTAGATGCAACTACACATAATGAAGTTGTAATTAGCAAAACAGAAGATTATAATTTCATTTTTTTCAGTTTCAATACTGAAAATATTGTAAATGTTGAGCCTAAAAAAACTGAGTGGGATTTAAACTTTACAGTTTTTACGAATGAAATTCCAGGTTATGGAGCCTACGGTTATTCAGATTTTGTGGTAAACAATTTAAAGTCCGATGTAAAAGTATATATGATTGACACAGAAACAGAAGATTATACATACAACACTTTTTCATTATCAGATGTAAATTTAGACAGCTTTAAAAATGATCAACGTGGTATTGGCAGTAGCTGGAGAAATGGAGGAGGACCAGGAACGTTACCTTCTCTTAAAGAAACTGTTTTTTATGTATTGGAAGATACTGATGGAAATTTATATAAACTAAAGTTTTTAGCAATGACAAATGAGGCAGGAGAACGAGGTTATCCTGAGTTTGTGTATAGTTTATTAAAATAATTAAGAGTTCTTTATTTATTAAATTTTGTTAATTTTTGTTTTGAAAAGCTATCTGACTGAGAGGTTGGATAGCTTTTCTCATCAAAAAATTAACTTTTCTTCTAAATATTTTGAAGTATATGATTCTTTGTTTTTTGCCAATTCTTCTGGAGTACCTGCAAAGATTAAATTCCCACCTTTTTTACCACCTTCTAAGCCAAGATCTATAATATAATCAGCACATTTAATCAATTCAATGTTGTGTTCAATAACAATAATTGAATGTCCTCTTTCTATCAAAGCGTTAAAAGAAGCTAATAACTTTTTTATGTCGTGAAAATGCAGTCCAGTTGTAGGCTCATCAAAAATGAATAAAGCTTTGTCTTTGGTGTTTCCTTTTACTAGGAAAGAAGCTAGTTTTATACGTTGTGCTTCACCACCCGACAAAGTAGAAGATGATTGTCCTAATTGTACATAGCCTAAACCAACATCCTGTAAAGGTTTGAGCTTTTTAGCTACTTTAGTTTGTTGGTGAGCTGAGAAAAAAGCAACGGCATCGTCAATGGTAAGGTTTAAAATATCATCAATATTTTTTCCTTCAAAAGTTACTTCTAGCACTTCTTTTTTAAAGCGTTTTCCGTTACATGTTTCACATTCTAAATGCACATCGGCCATGAATTGCATTTCAATAGTTACTTCTCCTTCTCCTTTACAAACCTCGCAGCGACCACCTTCAACATTAAAAGAAAAATGTTTAGGTTGATAATTTCTTATTTTGGATAATTTTTGATCAGATAAGAGCTTACGAATATCATCATAGGCTTTGATATAGGTCACAGGATTAGAACGAGAGGAGCGACCAATAGGGTTTTGATCGATAAACTCTACATGTTTTAAGGTGTCAAAACTTCCTTTAATCTCAGTATGTTGCCCTAATTTATCGCCATATCCTATTAGTTTTTTTTGCATGGCAGGATATAAAATTTTCTTGACTAAAGTACTCTTACCACTACCCGAAACTCCAGTAATAACGGTTAAATTATTTAGGGGAAAAGCAACATCAATATTTTTGAGGTTATTTTCACGAGCACCAATAATTTCAATAAAATTCTTAGAATTTCTTCTACTGGTTGGAACCTCAATTTTTAATTCTTCAGATAAATATTTAGCTGTTAACGAATCGGATTGTAGGATTTCATCAAAAGTTCCTTCTGCAACTACACTTCCTCCATAGGTACCTGCTTCAGGACCAATATCAATAATATAATCGGCTTCTTTCATGATATCTTCATCATGTTCTACCACAATTACAGTATTTCCTAAATCGCGTAAATTTTTTAATACGCCAATTAATCTTTCGGTATCTTTTGGATGTAATCCTATACTAGGTTCATCTAAAATATACATTGATCCTACTAACGAACTACCTAATGATGTAGCTAAGTTGATTCGTTGACTTTCTCCTCCTGATAGTGTGTTCGAAGTACGGTTTAAGGTAAGGTAACTCAAACCTACATCGGTTAAAAATTGTAAACGATTGTTGATTTCAGTAAGCAAACGCTTACCTATTTTTTCTTCGTATTTATTTAATTGAATACTATTGAAAAATACAGCTAACTCGTCTAACGGAAGTGTAACTAACTCAGAAATTGTTTTACCGTATACTTGTACATAATTGGCTTCTTTACGTAAACGTTTCCCTTCACATTCCGTACATTTTGTTTTTCCTCGATAACGAGAAAGCATCACACGATTTTGAATTTTGTAGCTTTTCTCTTCTAGTTTTTTAAATAAATGATTAATTCCTTTAAACTTTTTGGTTCCGTTCCAAATAAGACTTTTATGTTCTTCGGAAAGTTCAAACCAAGGTTTGTGAATAGAAATTCCGAATTCTTCAGCATGGAGAATTAAGTCATTTTTATATTTCTTATAACTATCTGTTTTAAACGGAAAAATAGCATCTTCATAAATAGATAATCCTGTATTAGGAATTACTAAATCTTCATCAATACCTATCACATTTCCGTAGCCTTCACAGGTAGGGCAAGCTCCGTAAGGATTGTTAAAGCTGAATAAATGCGTGTTGGGTTCTAAGAAAGAGATCCCATCTAGTTCAAATTTGTTGCTAAATTCAGTAGTATTTCCATCTGATAAATTTTCAATATAACAGATTCCTTTTCCTTCAAAAAATGCAGTTTGAACAGCATCTCCCAAACGATTATAAAAATCTTCTTCGTTTTTAACCACAATCCTGTCAATCACTAAGAATAAAGTATCACCGTTAAAATCATCAGTAGGAAAATCTTCAATTCTATAAACCGTATCCTTATATTTTAAACGCGCATACCCTTGTTGTGTAAGTACTTGTAAAACGGTTTTAATGTCTCTCTGTTCGTTTATTGTAATTGGAGCAAGTAATAAAAGCTTGGTGCGTTCCTCAAATGTTTTTACATGATTGATAACATCTGAAACTGTGTGTTTTTTTACTTCTTCACCAGAAATAGGAGAGAAGGTTTTACCAATACGAGCATACAATAATTTGATATAATCATAAATTTCGGTAGAAGTTCCAACAGTAGATCTCGGATTGGTAGAGTTTACTTTTTGCTCAATAGCAATGGCAGGAGCAATTCCTTTTATATAATCAACCTTTGGTTTGTGTAATTTTCCTAAAAATTGACGAGCATACGAACTTAAACTTTCAACATAACGTCGTTGCCCTTCGGCATATAGAGTATCAAAAGCTAAAGAAGACTTTCCAGACCCCGAAAGTCCAGTAATAACTACTAGTTTATTACGAGGGATTACCACATCAATGTTCTTTAAATTATGGAGTTTAGCTCCTTTTATTATGATGTTCTCTTTAGGGTTTACTGTTGAAATGTCAGTCTTCATGTGCTCAAAAAATAAGCGATAAAAATACCAATTTTTAAGTGATTTTAACGTGATTACAATAGTGTTTTTCTCTTTTTTGTGAGTTTTTTTTGCTTTTATTAATAAAAAATTCAATATTTGTAATTCATTATTAATCAATAAATAAAGGCCTATAGCATAATAATTACTTTATAACTTAATATCCCTTAACAAGAAGATAACTAGTAAGTTATTCTTCAAAAAAGTAATTATTATGAAAGACATAATCGACGATAGTGTTTTAGTAAAAAACTACATTAACGGCAATGAACTAGCCATTGAATTATTGATTAAACGACACCAACAGAGATTGTATAGCTTTATTTATAGCAAAATACAAGATCGAGATACTACAGAAGATATTTTTCAAGATACCTTTATCAAGGTAATAAGAACGCTAAAAAAAGGAAATTATAACGAAGAAGGTAAATTTTTACCTTGGGTCATGCGTATTGCTCATAATTTAATAATAGATTATTTTAGAAAGAACAACCGTATGCCAACGTTTAATAACACAGAGGAGTTTGATATTTTTTCGGTTTTAAGTGATGGAGCGCTAAATGCAGAAAGTAAAATTATTAAAGAGCAAATTTTAAACGACGTAAAAGAGCTAGTTGAAGAATTACCAGAAGAACAAAAAGAGGTTTTAAAGATGCGTATTTATAATGATATGAGTTTTAACGAAATATCAGAAAATACGGGCGTTAGCATTAATACAGCATTAGGAAGAATGCGTTACGCTTTGATTAATTTGAGAAAAATAATTGAAAAAAATAAAATTATTTTAGCAAGTTAAACAATATTTGAAAAAAAGCATCGTTAATTCATTGATTATAAGTTATAAATAAGGGGTTATATGATGCAAATTTACTCAGAAAAGTCTTCGGACTTTACTATGGAACCAAAACAAGAAACAGTTCAATATTTGATTAATTTTTCTAAATCGCTAAAAGTAGTTAAAACGAAATCAAACTATCTCATTGAATTGAATTTGAATTAAGAGTGGAAAAAGCTTCAACAAGGTTGGGGCTTTTTTTAAGCTTGTTTTTTATAATAATCGTCTATTACCGACTTTCTACCTACAGTTTTAGTAATAATGTCATTTTCTAATTTCCAACCGCGAGCAGGAGAGTATTCACGTCCGTAATAAATAATTTGTAAGTGAAGTTTATTCCACAATTCTTTTGGAAATAAGCGTTTAGCATCCTTTTCAGTTTGTATGACACTTTTTCCGTTTGTTAAATTCCAACGATACATTAATCTATGAATGTGGGTATCTACAGGAAAAGCAGGAATATTGAATGCTTGTGCCATTACAACACTAGCAGTTTTATGTCCTACAGCAGGTAATTCTTCCAAAGCTTCCATATCAATAGGAACTTCACCATTGTGTTTTTCAATCAAAATTTTAGATAAACCATAAATTCCCTTCGATTTCATAGGAGATAAACCAACAGGCTTGATAATATCTCTAATTTCATCAACAGTAAGTTTCACCATGTCATAAGGATTATCAGCCTTATCGAATAATAAAGGGGTGATTGTGTTTACACGAGCATCAGTACTTTGAGCAGACATTAGTACTGCGATTAATAAAGTGTAAGGATCTTTATGATCTAAAGGAATAGGTGTTTCAGGGTATAATTCTTCTAATGTATCTATAACAAATTGAACTTTTTCTGCTTTGGTCATTTTATATAGTTTGAATGACTCAAAGGTACAAAGAAGCTACGTATGTTTATGGAAAATCAAAATCAACTTTGTAACTTTGACATTGTAACTTTGAAACGAAATAATATGACAACATTAAAAGTAGGAGATACCGCACCAAATTTTGAATCGGTAGATGAAAAAGGAAATGCTGTAAAGCTTTCTGATTATGCAGGGAAAAAATTAGTATTATTCTTTTACCCAAAAGCTAGTACACCAGGATGTACAGCAGAGGCTTGTGATTTACGTGATAATTATCAAACATTTTTAGCAAAAGGGTATGATGTGTTAGGGGTAAGTGCTGATTCAGCGAAACGTCAACAAAATTTCATTGACAAAAATGAATTGCCTTTTCCTTTGTTAGCAGATGAAGATAAAGAAGTAATTAATGCATTTGGAGTTTGGGGTCCTAAGAAATTTATGGGAAGAGAGTATGATGGAATTCATCGTACGACCTTTGTAATTGATGAGAAAGGTGTGATTGAAGACGTAATTACAAAAGTAAAAACAAAGGAACACGCTAATCAAATACTAAGTAAATAGTGTAAAAAAATATCAAAATAAAAGTCGAGTATTTTACTCGACTTTTATTTTTTCTAAACGAACTTCTTGAGTTGTGTTTTTTAGCTCTCGTTGTAATTCTTTACTTGTTTTAGAACTTCCATCATGACTCCAACCAGGAGGCATAAACACATATTTTAAACGAACACGTAAAGGAAGATGTTTTTTTCGATGGAAAAAATCGTTGTAAATTTCTTTCCATTCATGAAAAATAATATTAATAGGTCCTTTGTCTTCTAAAGGTTTTGTAAGACCATATTTTAGTTTTTCATAATTTTCCTCATCTTCTTCAGCTTGGAAAGTACCAAATATCTTATCCCAAATAATTAAAAACATACCCATGTTTTTGTCAAGGTATTTAATGTTTGAAGCATGATGAACTCTATGATGAGATGGAGTAACAAAAAGAATCCCCCACCATTTAGAAAATTTATTATTAATAAAATTGGTGTGGCATAAAGTTCCGTAGTTTTGAATCATAGCATAAGCAAATATGATATGGAGAGCTTCAATACCAAGAAAAGCTAAAGGAATAAAGAAAATGTATCTGTATAAAGGTTGTAAAACAGACGATCTAAAGCCTGTAGAAATATTGTAGTATTCTGAATTGTGATGGGTTACATGGATTGCCCAAAAAAAACGAGAGCTATGATCAAAATAGTGTTGAAGATAATATAGAAAATCTTGCCCTAAAAAAGCCAAAGTCCAATAAGCCCAGTATTGATTACCTTCCCAATCAATAATTCTATTCTGATAAAAATAACTAAGAACAAAGAATGAAATTCCTTTCATTAACAAGTCTAAACTAAAATTAATGAGGGCGAAATAAAGGTTGGTTGCTGTGTCTTTAAATTCGTAGTTTTTTACTCTTGCTCGATAACTAAAAAACATTTCAAGAAAGATAACCAAGATAAAAAATGGAGTACTCCAATAATATAGTATATCTTGGTTAAATAAGCTATTAATATTAATTGAGTTAGATAGCAAAAAACAGTTAACTTATATTTTTATAACAGCTAAAACTATAATCTTTTTTCAATCCAGTTTTTGAAACTATAAAAGTTTTGAGGAGCAACTCCATGTCCGACTGGATATTCAGAGTATTCGTTTTCTAAATTAAAGTTTTCTAGTAGAATAGGAGCTTTTCTAGCCCAATCTACAGGAAGTACTTGGTCAACCGTTCCATGAGAAATATAATAATCAGTGTTAATCATATTATGTATCTCAGAAGGTAATAGTTCCTCATTAATATAACCACTTAAAGCAACTACATGTTGTACCTTATTAGGGTATTTAAAACTTAGCGCATAACTTAAAATGGCTCCTTGGCTAAAACCTAATAAGAAGGTTTTGTCAGGGTTGGTATTATATTTTTCTTTGATTTCGTCAATAAATATAGCAATTTTATCTATTGATTCACTTGCTTGAGCTAAATCAGAGAATTTTCCGTTAATAGCATCGAAGTTAATAGCGTACCAAGCATAACCACCATACCCCATATCATGAGGAGCTCTGGCACTTACAATTAATAAGTCGTCTGGTAATTCTTCAGCAAATGAAAATAAATCTTGTTCGTTGCTACCATATCCGTGTAATAAAATTAATAAAGGAGGGTTAGCATTTGAGGTTTTAGGTTCTCTTACAATATATTGTAAACTCATGTATTAAATTCCTTTAAATAGGTTTTGAAATTGCTCACCAACAACCGGTACAAGCTTTTTTTCTCCTTTTAAAACAGCTAAAAGACTAATTAGCCAAAGTACAAATAACAATACTCCTACAGCCCAACCTATTGTATTCCCTAAGTATCTGTATACAATCCATATATTTGCCATGTACAATAAATTTAACCCTAGCATTTGTCTTATATAAAAACTAGCAAAGGTATTTTTTTTGTTCATGTTTAAAACAAAGGCAATAATAAGCCCTATAACTGTAAAGTGGCTAATTATAGCTGCCGTCTTACCTTCGTTTACTGTTAGATTTTCCATGATTTTATGAGTTTAAAATTAGTTGACTATTATTGTAAATACCGTATACTTTTCCGTCTAGTTTTTTATCTAGAAATACACTGTTTTTAGAGGTAGAAATAATGTTTTCTTCAGAAAAAGTGTATTCTCCATTAGGGTTGAAGATAGATAAAGTAGCTTTTTCATTCTCTTTAATGATAACGGAATGAACTCCAAAACGCTTTCTAGGATTGTCTGATAAACATTTTACAATTGTTTCAATATCTAATACGGTATTTAATGCTCCGAAAGCACTTTCTAAACCAATAGTTCCGTCTTTTGCAGTAGAATACTCTACTTTTTTATGTTCAATGTCAATAGGATTATGATCTGAAGTAATTATATCAATAACTTCTTCTTTTAATCCTTGTATTAAAGCTTTTCTATCATTTTCTGTACGTAGAGGAGGGTTTACTTTTTTATTTGCATCAAAACCATGTAGTTCATCGTCTGTTAAAAATAAATTATGAACTGCAACGCTACATGTTACATCTAATCCTTTTTCTTTTGCGTTTTTAATCAGTTGAACAGATTTAGCTGTAGAAATTGTAGGTATATGTAGTTTTCCTCCAGTGTATTCTAACAAAAATAAATCACGAGCAATTTGAATTTCTTCTGCAAGTGCAGGAATTCCTTTCAATCCTAAAAGAGTACTATTTTTACCTTCATTAGCAACCCCTTCACCTGCAATTAAATTGTTTTTAGGGAAGCTTAGTACTAATCCGTCAAAGTTTTGAGCGTAGAGTAATGCTATTTTTAACAAGTTGTCATTGCTAACAGGCTTATTGTAATCTCCAAAAGCAATAGCACCCGATTGTTGCATGTCATACATTTCTGACATTTCAACACCTTTACTTTGCTGTGTTAAAGCTCCAATAGGATGAATGCTAGTTGCAGCTCCGTTTACTTTATTAATTAAAAACTCAACAGCCGATTTATTGTCAACAATAGGATAGGTGTTCGGATTAATTGCTACGTCGGTAAATCCACTTTTAGCAGCTACCTGTACACCATGTTTTAAAGTTTCACGTTCTTCATAACCAGGTTCACCAAAAGACACACTAGTATCAAACCATCCGGTTGAAACATGTAGATTATCGAGTTCTACAACTTGATAGTTTTCTTTTGGTTGGATAACATCATTAATTTTAGTGATAATTCCGTCAGTTATTAAAATATCTTTGGTTTGCTTGTGGTAAGGGCTAGAAGCATCTATAATTGTTGCCGATTTAAGCAGCGTTGTCATGGTTTAAAGAATTTTAAAATCAAAATTTCTAACAGCAAAGATACAATAGCTAGTGCCAAAAACCATTTCCAAAGCCATTGAATTTTATTTTCGTTATTAATATTTTCTAAAGTGTCTTTAACTGAGGTAGAAATTGTAGTGTTGTTAATATCAGAAAGTGTTAAAAAGTCTAAAGAGCTTTCACTTTTAGAGTAATTAAAAGCACAACTTTTTATCAGATTATTTTGTTGTTTAATTTGATAAAATCCTGCAATTAAAGGTTGATCATTAGTAGTAATTCGTACTTTGTTTTGAAAAGTTTGTTGTAACGGAATAAAAGAACCTTTATTGGAAGTGATGGTTAAAATTTCGTCTTTTCCTAAATGTTTATCAATATCAATTGTATTTTGTTTATCAATAGTGTAATACAGTTCTGAAAGTTGTAAACTTTGTTTTCCAATGTTATAAAAAACAGGAACAATCAGTGGAGAATTGATAAAATTGCTGTTTTCTTTTTGAAGAGGAGCCGCTACCCAATACAAAGAAGCTTTTGGTAAACGTACTTGTTGAATAAAACCCTGCTTGTTTTCAAAAGAAACAAGATTAGAAACATTCTTAAGTGTTGAATTGAATGATGTTTTTACAAATGGATATTGAAAATTAGTAACTCTTTTCTCAAAAACATTTTTTAGAAGCGGATGGTTGTAATTAATATCCGTAATTTTTAAACTATCATTTTTTTGAGAAAGTAGACTTCCAATATTCAACTTGTTTAATAAATTATTGTACGAATTAATGGACGTGTTTTGGCTCGGAATAATAACAATATTCCCTCCATTTTCCATATAAGACTCTAAGCTATTGATAAGTGTTTGGGGAATGTTTTCCAATTCATTTAAAACTACAAGATGTTGCTTTGGGATTTCATTGTAATTCACATTTTGCAACGAAGAAGCGGTAAAGTTAAATTCCTCTTTCGTGTAAATTCTACTCAGAAAATCAGCTGATTTTCCTATGCTTAATACATTAATTTTTTCGTTGGTGTTGATAGTAAAGTAAGATGAATTGTCAAAGCTATAAGTGTCTTTAAAATTAAGATCAATTTTCCCTAAAAAAACAGGTGCTTTTACAATAGAAAAAGTGACTTGTGTTGTGTTGTTTTCTTCTATTGAAAAAGTTTGTTTGTTAATGAGTTTATTGGTATTGTAAAGAGCAATTGGAATGTCTTTTTTTTGTACTCCTTGGTTTCTAATAGTGATAAGAATATTAAAGTTAGAAGAGCCATTATCGTTTACAAAAACACTATCAATAGAAAGATTACTTTTTTGTTCGGGACTCACTTTAACCAAAGCAGTATTCGTAGGAA
>Ga0193960_1001118_pt1 | contig 10821 bp, 11 predicted proteins | sample FB_3_MG_FD_140338 | JGI IMG/M metagenome (GOLD analysis project Ga0193960, IMG submission 140338) | Microbial mat bacterial communities from the Broadkill River, Lewes, Delaware, United States - FB_3_MG | ecosystem: Environmental > Aquatic > Freshwater > River > Microbial mats | place: USA...
AGGTGGTGACAAGGCTAAGCCAGATTTCAGTATGAAGGCATGGTTCTCTATGCTTTTCAGTGCAGGAATGGGTATTGGACTACTATTTTGGGGTGTGTCTGAACCGATATCACATTTTGGAAATAATCCTCATTACACTGGGGCATCAAATATAGAAGCTGCGAAATCGGCTATGGGAGTGACTTTTTTACACTGGGGCTTACACGCTTGGGCTGTATATGCTATCGTTGGTCTAGCTTTAGCTTACTTTACGTTTAATAAAAAACTTCCACTTACTATTCGTTCTGTTTTCTATCCTATTTTTGGAGAACGTATTTATGGGTGGATAGGTGATGTAATAGATACTGTCTCTGTTATTGCAACCTTATTCGGTCTTGCTACATCTCTAGGTTTTGGAGTTCAGCAGGTTAATGCAGGATTATCATACCTATTTAGTATTGATTATAGTACTAACTGGCAAGTGATACTTATTGCAACAATTACTGGATTTGCAACTTTATCATTAGTGATGGGATTAGATAAGGGTATTCGTAGAGTTAGTGAGTGGAATATGCGATTGGCTTTACTACTTCTAGTTTTTGTACTACTTATTGGACCTACGGTCTTTATTTTTAAGTCTTTTGTACAGAACTTAGGATATTATCTTAATAATTTCTTTCAATTAAGTCTTTGGACAGAGTCGTTCTCAGGTGTAAATGCAGCTAAGTATTGGCAGAATGCATGGACTATCTTCTATTGGGCTTGGTGGATCTCTTGGTCTCCTTTTGTAGGAATATTTATTGCTCGTATATCTAAAGGACGAACTATTCGTGAGTTTATTTTAGGAGTCTTATTAGTTCCTTCTTTACTTACTTTCTTCTGGATTTCAGTATTTGGAGGTAGTGCTATCTATCAAGAGTTACTAGGTAATTCTCAGATTTCTGAGGCTGTAAGTTCAAATATCGCAACAGCAATATATCATCTGTTAGAACAATATCCTTTACCTTTTGTATCATCTCTACTTACAGTGATACTTGTTGCAAGTTTCTTTGTGACTTCTTCTGATAGTGGTTCTATGGTTGTAGATACATTAACATCTGGTGGAAAATTGAATTCTCCAGTGGGTCAAAAAGTATTTTGGGCTTCTATGGAGGGATTGATTGCCATTGTTCTATTGATTGGTGGAGGATTGGCTGCTCTTCAAACAGCAACTATTCTTACAGGTCTGCCTTTTGCCATCCTTTTGATAGTAATGTGTGTGAGTTTGTATAAGATGTTGAATATTGATTATAAGGCTGCAGAAAAGAAGAAATTTCATAAGAAGATACAATCAGTTACTAAAGTTGAGGTTATTAAAGAACTAGAAGCTAGTCAATTGAATTAACTTATTGAATTTAAAAATCTATATAAAAAAGCTCTTGTCATTTAAATATGGCAAGAGCTTTTTCATTTGTTTGTAATGACTATTTCTTGATTTTCTGTAACGCTATATGAGTATCTTTTCATAAATTTATAGTAATAACTATAATTAAGATAAACGAAATATAGATATGAATAGAGCTATTATACCTGTTATAAATGGTAAATTTCTATACTATGCTTTTGTAGCTGGAGCTAACCAAATTATAAATAATCAGGCTGAGATAAATAGAATAAATGTGTTTCCAGTTAATGATAAAGATACAGGAACAAATCTAGCATCGACTATACGTGCAGTCCTTGATAATTCTAAACCTAATAAATCGTATAAACAGACTGTTAGTTCTATTGCTGATGCTGCATTAGTAGGAGCCAGGGGGAATTCTGGTGTTATCTTCGCACAGTTTCTTTATGGTGTGAATAAAGAGACTCAGGATAAAGTATTCATCTCACTTACTGATTTTGCTGATAGTATAATAAAGTCTATTCCCTATATTTATAAAGCTATTGCTAATCCTGTTGAGGGTACTATGCTCACTGTTATTAAGGATTGGTCTGACTTCTTAAGTAGTAAAAAGGAATCTATTTATGATTTTAAAGAGGTACTTATTGATTCTCTTGATGTGATAGAGAAATCGTTGGCTAGTACTACTAAAATGCTTAAGGTGCTTGATAAATCAGGTTTTGTTGATGCAGGTGCTAAGGGTTTTGTGCTTTTTATTAAAGGGGTTATTGATTTTATTGAGAATACTAATATTCGAAGACTTGCTACCAGTACTATTGTTGATATTCCTGTTTTACAGGAGTCGGTTATCTCTCATGAAGAGATAAATAAACGTTATTGTTCTGAGGCTATAATAAAGAATCTTAGTACTGATCTTGATAATCTAAAATCAATTCTGGGTAGACATGGTGATTCAATTGTTGTTGCTGGTTCAGAAGAGCTTACACGTTTACATGTTCATACTAATGACCCAGATATTCTTTTTAATCGATTAAGAGAATATGGAACGATTACCTATCAAAAGGTTGATGATATGGTACGTCAACACGAGGTCCTTTCTAATAGAAAATGGAATATTGCTCTTGTAAGTGATTCAACTTGTGATCTCTCTGAAGAATTAATAGACGAATATCAGATACATATACTACCAATGAATCTAAGCTTTGGTGAGAATCAATATCTAGATAAGGTGACTATAAAACCAAATAAATTCTACGATCTACTCAACTCAGAGGCAGATTTTCCCATGACATCGCAGATTAATGAGCAGGCTTTTACTAATTTATACTCTCAGTTAGTATCAGAGTATGATGCTATTATTGCTATTCATCTTACAGATAAGTTTAGTGGTACGTACTCTAATAGTGTAAAAGCAGCAGAACGTATAATGAAGGAGTCAAATAAGGCTATTCATGTTATTGATTCTAAGAATCTATCAGGGGCATTGGGCTTGCTTGTTCTTAAAGCAGCTCGATTTATTGAGGCCGGTAGTGATGTAGATACTGTTGTTAGTATGATAAATCAAGATATCAGTAACACCAAGATTTTTGTTAGTGTTAAGGATCTGAAGTATATGATAAAGGGAGGTAGAGTGTCAAAGAATAAGGGTTTTATCGCTAAGATGTTAGGAATTAATCCTATTGTATCTATGGATAGTGATGGTAATTCTCTACTGTTTGGTAAGGCTTTTGGGCAGAAATCAGGTTTAAAGAAGATTTATAAACAGATTGAGGTATTAACTCAGGATAAGACGGTTTGGAATTATATTATTCTCCATGCTCATAATTTAGATGAAGTGAAGGAGGTAGAAGTTAAGATTCATGATATGACTGGTAAACATCCTGTATCTATTGTTGATATCTCGCCTGTTATTGGTATGCATGCTGGAAATGGCGCTATTGCTGTTTCATTACTCTTAAATAATTAATATATGTTGACTCTTTTTCTACAAGCTACTTTAATCATTATTTGTTGCGTTACTCTCTTATGGGTCATAAGTATCTTTATTAAGGATGTTAGTATTATTGATCTTTTCTGGGGAACAGGATTTGTTATTGTGAATGCCTACTATATGCTTATGTCTGATGATATGAGTCTAAGAAAATTGATTCTTGTTGTTTTGGTAACAATATGGGGTTTAAGACTTTCAATATATCTGTCAATAAGAAATATTGGGAAAGGTGAAGATGCAAGATATAAGGAATTTAGACGTAATTATGGTGAAAAAAGATATTGGTGGTTTAGTTTCTTCCAAGTATTCTTGTTGCAAGCCATTTTAATGATGATTGTCTCTTTACCACTCTTGGGAATAGCTACAGGGAATAGTTCTGAAGGACTTATTTTCATTGATTATATTGCAATACTATTTTGGATCATCGGAATCAGTTTCGAGGCTGGTGGTGATTATCAACTTTATTGTTTCAAGCTAGATAAGTCAAATAAGGGAAAGGTACTCAACACAGGTTTTTGGAAATATACAAGGCATCCAAATTATTTTGGCGATACGATGGTATGGTGGGCATATGCATTGTTTAGTATAGCATCTGGTAGCTATTGGCATATTATTGGTTCTGTTGTGATGACATTACTTATAATAAAAGTATCTGGAGTAGCTCTTCTTGAAAAGAGTCTTAATGAAACGAAACCGCAGTATAGAGAGTATATAGAGAAGACAAACTCATTCTTCCCATGGTTTCCCAAGAAGTAGATAGGGATGGATTGGATTACTAATAATATATGGTTTGTACTATTTGTTATCTGGGGTTTACCTCTTACATTTTATAGAAGTAAATTTAGAAAGATAGTATATAAAACAGACTCTTGGTTGATCAATATTAAACCATTGTTTCTGAGAGAGATAAAGGCTTTATTTATAAATATAGATCCTAAAGACATGAAATACAGGCGATTTAGAAGATTCTATGGAGTGTATCTAATGATATACATCTTATTATTTGTCACATATTTAAGTGTTAACGCTAATCCTCAAAAGATGAAAAAAATAGTTGTAGGCAGTAAAGTACCCAAGTTTGAATTATTAGATCAAAATGGTAAAATCTTTAATATAGATTCTGTTCTAGGTAAGAAGAACCTAGTCATTTACTTTTATCCTAAAGATGATAGTCCTGGTTGTACAAAGCAGGCATGTTCATTCCGTGATCAGTTTGAGGTATTTAGAGACGCTGATGCGATGATTATTGGTATAAGTGAACAATCTGTTGAGAGTCACTTGGCATTTGCAAAGAAGCATCGTCTTAATTATACACTACTGAGTGATAATGGTAATAAGATTCGTAAGAAATTTGGTGTGCCAGGTAGTTTCCTTGGTGTATTACCTGGAAGAGTTACCTATATAGTAAATAAAGAGGGAGAGGTGGTTTATATGTTTAACTCTCAGCTTAAGGCTAAGAAGCACGTTGAGGAATCTCTAAGAATTATTAAAGATCTATAATGGATATATTCTTTAAGATATTACTTATTGTATTGACCTTCATTTGGGGATCTATACCATTTGGCTTTATCTTAACTAAGATGTATACAGGTAAGAATATCTTGGTTCTAGGTAGTGGTAATATAGGATCAACTAATGTCTGTAGAGTTGCTGGAAGAAGAGTTTCAATATACACTCAGATATTAGATATGCTAAAAGGTCTAATTCCTGTTGCCATTATATTATATATACAAGGAGTAAATACTTTCTTTCCAGACTATTATGTTTATGTAATAGCGCTTAGTTCAATCATTGGTCATGATTTTAGTCTATTCTTAAAATTTAATGGGGGAAAGGGAGTCAATACAACATTAGGAGCATCCATATTACTAGCACCTATTCCTGTTCTTGTCTCTGTGATGGTATATTATTTAGTAAAGCTAAGATTCAGATATGTTTCTCTTGGTTCAATCCTATTGGCTATCTCACTACCTATAACAGCACTTTTCATCTATGGAGAGAGTCCAGTATTCTATTATCTACTATCTTGTACTTGCCTTATAATAATGAGACATATAGATAATATAAGAAGGCTGCTAAAGAAGGAAGAATTGCAGTAATCAGTTTAGTTGCCAATATTTATTACATTCTATTTTTACTTACTTCATATGTCAAAATTTATGCATGTTGTTTGCATTTTTATGTTATTAATAAACATGTTATAGGACATAAAATATCATTATTTTTTTACTATGTTTGTTTACATTAATAAACCTAAGTAATAATAACTAAAAGAAGAAATTAGAATGAGTAGCAATATCATAAAAAACACAAGAAACACTGAGCATGCCCCGAAGGGTCTATTTTCACAAACAGTAGCCTTTTCTCATTACAATAACATCTCAGCTCAATTGCCTATCGATGCAAAGACTGGTAAGATAGTGTCTGGTGATTTAAAAGAGCAAGTAAAGCAGTGCTTATCAAATATTAAAGCAATTGTAGAAAGTATCGACCACGTAATGGATGATGTAGTTAAAATTACTGTATTCCTTAAAAATATCTCAGATATAGACTCTTTAGATGAAGTTTATAAAGAATTCTTCAAAAACTATCTTCCTACACGTACGATAGTAGAAGTTGCTGCTTTACCTATGGATGGTCCTTTAGTACAAATGGATGCACTTATCTCAAACGGAGAAGGAACAGCACCACAAGATCCTTGTGCACTTATTAAAGTAGCAAGAAACACGGAGAATGCACCAATGGGTCTTAGTACACAAACAGTAGCTTTTTCTCATTACAATAATCTATCGGGTCAATTACCTATTGATGTAAAGTCGGGTCAGATAGTAGCTGGTGGTATAAAAGAGCAGACTGCACAGTGCTTAAATAATATAAAAGCAATTCTAGAAAGCATTAATCACCCTATGGAGGATATAGTTAAAACAACTATATATCTTAAAGACCTATCTGATGTTCAAGCTGTAAATGAAGTGTGTGCAACATTCTTCCCAGACTATGTTCCTGTAAGAACAATAGCTAATGTTACAGCTCTTCCTATGGATGCTTTGGTACAAATAGACACAGTGGTATCACACGGAGATGGAACACCACCACAACTTGCTGAAGACACTCGTTTACTTGTAATTGAAGCAAGCAATACTGAGAATGCACCAAAAGTGCCATATTCACACACTGTAGCTTTTTCTCATTACAATCATATCTCAGGTCAATTACCATTAGATCTAAAGAATAATGAAATTGTGTCTGGTGGAGTGAAAGAACAAGCTGTACAATGTTTAAACAATATCAAGGCAATTATAGAAAGTGTTGATCACGTTATGGATGATGTGGTTAAAATAAACATCCAGCTGAGAGATATGGCTGATGTTGATGTTGTAAACGAAGTATACACAAGCTTCTTCAAAGGCGATCTTCCTGCAAAAACAATAGTTGGTGTTTCAGCTATCCCTATGGATGCTTTAGTACAAATTGATGTAGTTGTTTCTAACTGCGAAGGTACACCAGCAGTGTAACAATAAAACAATTATAAATTGTGTAAGTATATAAATAGCTTGGGTATAACCCAAGCTATTTTTTATTGCTATAATGTAAAAGCTTAAACTTAGTATTTAGAATAAAAGTCTAATATTGCAGTAATACTACTGATGCGTTGTTCATCCTTCTCAATAAAAAGCTCATGCTGTGCATCTTCAACTTCATAGGCAATACATTCTTTTGCTAATCCTTTAGTATTATCCATAAATTTCTGGTGTGCGTATGGATATACTATTTGCTCATTCTCAGCAGAAAGAAGTATGAATGGAGTATTAATCTTATTTATATTACTAAAGATATAATCAAATTGAAGACAAGATAGGTGAAGCCAATGATATGTAGCACCTCCTAATCTAGCTTTAGGTTCTTTTGCAAAAGCTTCAATCATTTTATCATACCTCACTCTAGAACCTGTTAAAGTATTTCCTTTAAAAGTACTTTTATCCTCGTTATATCTAGATTGCGTTAATGCATATTTAGGTTCTTTACCGTCAAGCATCTTAGCAATAGAATAAATAGAAGGAGTTAATCCTAACATAGGAGAGGAGAATGCAGCAGCATTAAAATCATTAGGATATTGTTCTAGATATGTCATACCTATTGCTCCACCCATTGAATGAGTTAGAAGATATTTCTTTTTATAGTTCTTCAATTTTAGATAATTATCATAGAAGAATTTCATGTCATCAATATAAAACTGAAAAGAATCTATATAACCCATCTGCTTGTCTTCAGTCATTCTACCAGATAGACCTTGTCCTCTGTGGTCATGTATATAAACTGAGTAACCATTATTGAAAAGATCATAAATTATTTCCTTATATTTTATTGCTGCTTCTGTTCTTCCAGAGGAAATTAAAATAACTTTCTCTGTATCCTTTTGCTCAAAGATTTTATAATATATTTTAACATCAGATTTTCCGGTAAAAACCCCCTGTTTCCCATTATCATAGAAATATTCTATATTTTTGCAGTAATCTTCATTCTTTAAATCACTTACCTCTGTAAGATTGTATTTATTTTCTGTCTTTGGTAATTGATTAAAATCACGTTTGCAAGAGAACAAAGTAATAATCAAAATAATGAAGATGTACTTTGAATGTTTGAAGAGTAGTTTATACATAATTATTACAGATTTTTTGAATATACACTTAATCAGAATTAATAGGGTATACGAGGATTCTTCTCTTTGTTCTCTAATTGACTTATTAATTTACCAATATTCTGTAGACCACCCATCTACAATCTTAATTGCTGGCAGCTATATCTGTGGTTTAAGTTTTACTCAATAGCACTTCTTAGAGCCTTTGTAAGTTGATCTGCGCATGATGTAGCACGTTTACCGCAAGTGTTACCCTCAAGCTTCTCTATAATCTCAGAAACAGGCATTCCTTGAGAAAGAGTAGCTATGGCTTTAAGATTTCCATCACAGCCACCCGTGAAGACTAATTCTTTTAATATTCCATTCTCAACCTCTATCGAAATCTTCTTACTGCACACTCCCTCAGGAATAAATTCTATTTTTTTCATGTTGTTTATGTAGTGTATTATTTTCTATATGTACCGAGCTATTAGAACTCTTATATTTTCTTCCACAAAAGTATTAAGATTATCTATTGTTGCAAGGGATATTCTAAGAATCCGAGGGGGAGAGGATAATAGTTTAATTAGTCTAGTTAGTCTAATAAAGTCCTCCCTGATATCTCTACTCTACCATTTACGATTGTTGAGCCAGGCGTATCATTATTCATTGTATCTGATTCTCCTTGTTCTAATCCTCCTTCAGGTGTCCAGTTGGCAGTAATACTTAAAGAACCTTGATAAGGAACATCGCCATAAGCTGCAGCTTCCAATGCAAGACCTGCTCTTACTCTAAGGTTTATTGTCCATGGGGAAGTCACATCATTTAATTTCACAAGATTTCCTTTACTATTCATGTACTCTACCTTATTAATTGTAGCTCCATCTAAGGCCGTTACAGTGTATGTTATATCGTACATTAATCTTTGAGGTTCATCGTTCTTTGAACACGAAACCAGTGCTGTTACTAATAATATAAATAAGATTCTTTTCATGTTTTTATAATTATAGTATCATGATTGCATACTTAATTTTAGTCAATAAGTATATTTATCAATCATTGAAATCATTTATTTATTTAACGGAGACAAAGTTAAGATTGTTGTCTCTTATAGTTCGTTAATGTAAAGTTAATACTCTGTTATAATTGAGAACTTAAATAATTATGTATAATTTAGGAGGTATTATAATGAAGAATGGTATAATTAACTATGTTCATCAATATTATAACAAGAAATACAATTACTTACATAAGACTATAATTATGAAAACATTAAAGATTGGAAAGTTGATTTTGAATAAAAAGGCTATAGCATTTATTCTTTTTTGTCTTTTCCTTAATGGATTGTTGATAGGTACAATGGTTGCTTTTGGTCAAGATAGCAGTAAAACGATTAGTCCGATTTTAATATTAGCATTGATGTTAGCTCCTTATATACTCTTTTACAAGATTATAGGAAGAAATATAAAGGGAGTAAAGTAGACCTTTATAGATTATTTTTTCAATGGTTTGTATTTCAAGTTTGTTTTAGAATATTTTTTATACAACAGGCGTAATATAATAGTATTCTTGATATAGCTTTTGACTTATGAATTAAATTTTTCCCTTGATTCTGTAATTTCAGGCATATTCTCTTTTGCCCAATCAGCTAAATTATTAATATGCGTCAATAAAGATTTTCCTCTCTCAGTAATTTCATACTCCACTCGTGGAGGGACCTCTGGATATATAGTTCGTTTGACTAATCCATCAGCCTCAAGGCTACGCAAAGTAACTGTCAACATTTTCTGCGATATATCTACAATTGTTTTGTGTATGGCGTTGAAACGCATCTTGTCTACTTCGCCCAAAACCATTAGAACTAATATAGACCACTTGTCACCAAAGCGATCTAATACATTTCTAACAGGGCATTTTTCGGTAATTGAAAATTTCTTTAAATTATCTTCCATCATAATTAACTGATAATCAATATTAGTATACTCAAAGTAAGCATAGCACTTTTTTGTACCTTCTTGTGGTAAAGTAACTTACTATTTATCTTTGACTTACTAAAAGTAAGTTAATTTCTTTTAGAAATCAAGGAAAGTATAATAATAATTAATTAGTTGTAATTATGGATTTAGCTAGTATTAAGAAAGCAATCGAAACAAAAGTATATCATATCCCTTCTGATTTGAAAGTCCCTCTTCATGAACATGTAGCTCATGATGAAATATTTTACTGTATAAAAGGTTCAGGAGTTGGTATATTGGATGGTAAAGAAGTAGAGCTAACGGTAGGTGATGTATTAGTTGCTCCTGCAGGTTCAATGCACTCTTTAAGAAGTGATGGGGAACTATACGTAACTGCTTTTCTTATACCTGTTAATAGGATTATTTGCCACTGTAAACAAGTGAGTTATGGAGATATAAGGCAAGCGATGGTTGGTGGTGCTCGCACCATTGAGGAAATACAAGAGATTACTGGAGCAGGAACTGGTTGTGGAGGTTGTATTAAAGATATAAAGAAAATATTGGCATTAGCTTGTGGGTGCAAAATGGTTACTGTTGAAGCTGTAGTAGATGCAGTAAAAAAGGGAGCAGATACTGTTGAAAAAATTGGAGAAGTAACAGGAGCTGTCAAAGATTGTGGAAAATGTAAAGTTTTACTACAAAACATAATTGATTCTAGGAGGTAATTAAACAAGATACTTAATTACTATGTATAACATAATAAAGATATAAGATGAAAGAAATAGTTGAGTTTTTGCATAAGAGTAATATCCAGTACTTTGCAACAATTGGATTGGATGGAAAACCAAAAGTAAGACCCTTCCAGTTTATGTTTGAAGAAGATGGTAAGCTTTGG
>Ga0193960_1001122_pt1 | contig 10802 bp, 10 predicted proteins | sample FB_3_MG_FD_140338 | JGI IMG/M metagenome (GOLD analysis project Ga0193960, IMG submission 140338) | Microbial mat bacterial communities from the Broadkill River, Lewes, Delaware, United States - FB_3_MG | ecosystem: Environmental > Aquatic > Freshwater > River > Microbial mats | place: USA...
GTGAATCATTTGACGAAAACACACAGCTAAAAGAAAAACTTTTAGCAAAAAATAGTGAAAACGAATTAAGCAATCAAATTGCTAATCAAGGCACACGCTTTGCCAATTATCTTCTTGACAGAATATTTATATTAATAATCAGCTTTTTCTTAGGCTTTATATTTACACTTCTCCTTACTATTATTTCTCCTAACTCTGCTGGATATTTTGAGCAAATGGGAAAACTGGAAGAATTTGTATGGGGATTTATCATAGGAATGTTCTACTACTCATTTTTTGAAGCTTTAACTGGTAGATCTATTGCTAAGTTTATAACAGGAACAAAAGTTGTCGATGAAAACGGCAACAAACCTACATTTGACGCAATACTATTAAGATCATTATGTCGATACATTCCTTTTAATGCTTTTTCTTTTTTAGGATCGGATGCTGTTGGTTGGCATGATTCTTTTTCCAAAACACGTGTCATTAAAATTAAGCAATAAAGAGTAATACTATAGTTACCTCCTTGCATTTTCAGCATAAAACTCTCAAAAAAAATATGTAGCTTTGCACAACTTTCAACAAAACAAATGCAATACAAAAGAATCCTTTTAAAATTAAGTGGTGAAGCACTTATGGGAGAGCGCCAATACGGTATCGACCCAAACAGACTTAAAGAATACGCTCAAGAAATTAAACAAGTTGTAGATAAAGGTGTAGAAGTTGCCATAGTAATTGGTGGTGGAAATATATTTAGAGGGGTTGCTGGTGCTAGCCAAGGTATGGATCGTGTACAAGGCGATCACATGGGTATGTTAGCAACTTGTATTAATGGTTTAGCCTTACAAAGTGCTTTAGAAGATGAAGGTATTCACACCCGTTTACAAACCGCTATCGAAATAAAAGAAATTGCAGAACCTTACATTAAACGTCGTGCAAACAGACATTTAGAAAAAGGACGTGTTGTAATTTTTGGTGGAGGAACAGGAAATCCGTACTTTACTACAGATACCGCTGCAGTTTTAAGAGCTATTGAAATTAATGCTGATGCTATTTTAAAAGGAACTAGAGTAGATGGTATTTACACTTCAGATCCTGAAAAAAATAAAGATGCAGTTAAGTATGAAAACATTACTTTTAAAGACGTTATTGACAAAGGCTTAAAAGTAATGGATATGACTGCCTTTACATTAAGTGAAGAAAACAAATTACCTATTATTGTTTTCGATATGAACACTAAAGGAAACTTATTAAAGTTAATTTCTGGTGAAAATATTGGAACAATAGTTGATAACGAATAAACTGAAAAATTACCCTCAACCTATTTGAGGTTTTAAATACGAACAAAATGACTGAAGAAATTGATTTTATTTTAGATTCGGCCAAAGAGGCAATGAATGGTGCTATTGAACATTTAGTAAAAGAATTACGCAGTATTAGAGCTGGTAAAGCATCTCCAGCCATGTTAGCAAATGTACAGGTAGATTATTATGGTTCTGCAACTCCATTAGGACAAGTTGCAAACGTAAATACACCTGACGCTAGAACAATTTCGATTCAACCTTGGGAAAAAAACATGTTACAAGAAATAGAAAAAGCTATTATGCTTGCTAATCTTGGTTTTAACCCAATGAACAATGGAGAGAATATTATCATTAACGTTCCACCATTAACTGAAGAACGCCGTAAAGATTTAGCTAAACAAGCTAAAGCTGAAGCTGAACATGCCAAAGTTGGAGTTCGTAATGCACGTAAAGATGCGAATAACGACATCAAAAAATTAGACGTTTCTGACGACATGAAAAAAAATGCTGAAGCTGATATCCAAAATTTAACTGACAATTTTATAAAAGAAATTGACGAGAAATTTGCAGTTAAAGAAAAAGAAATTATGACCGTTTAATTTCTTTTTGAAAATAATAGAAAAAAGGGCGTTTTAAAACGCCCTTTTTTCGTTTAATTAGTTCATTTAGCATAAATTTGCTAAAATTTTTTTTGGATGACTTTTTGGACTAAAATCGCAGGATTCATATTGCGAAATCGTTACTTAGTTTTACTTACTATTGCAATTATCACAGGGTTCTTAGTCACCCAAACAAAATACATGCGCTTCTCTTATACAGAAGCTAATTTACTTCCTACTGATCACGAAGCTAACATCGAGTATAATAAATTCTTAGAGATTTTTGGCGAAGAAGGTAACCTAGTAATTCTTGGGGTAAAAGATTCTACAATTTTCACTCCTGAAAAATTCAATGCTTGGAATAAACTTGTAAAAGATTTAGACAGTTTACCTCAAGTAGATTTTACAGTATCTGTAGCAGATGTTCAACAATTAAAGGCAGACAGAAAACAGCGTAAATTTGTTATTGAACCTTTATTTGATAAAGCACCAAAAACCAACGAAGAAGTTACTGAAATAAAAAAACAGCTTTTTGAGAAGCTTCCATTCTATAACAATTTACTTTACAACGACAAAGGTGTTTTACAAACCGCTATATACCTAAATAAAGATATTGTTAACACCCCTGTTCGTAAAGATTTTGTGATGGATGTTTTAATTCCAACTGTTGAATCTTTCGAAAAGAAACATAGTGTAGATGTTCGTATTTCAGGAATGCCATATATAAGAACCTTAAACTCTCAGAACATTACAGATGAAATGGGAATTTTTGTAATAGGTGCTTTACTTATTACAGCTATTATCTTTTTCTTTTTTTTCCGTTCGTTTAGAGCAACTTTTATCACTTTATTAGTTGTTGGTATCGGTGTTATTTGGGCTTTTGGTTTTATCGGTCTTTTAGGATATGAAATTACAGTATTATCAGCTTTAATTCCACCACTAATTATCGTTATTGGTGTACCTAATGCGGTATTCCTTATTAATAAATATCAGCAAGAAGTAAAAAAACACGGTAATCAAGCAAAGTCATTGCAACGAGTTATTTCTAAAGTTGGAAATGCAACTTTAATGACTAACATTACCACTGCATCTGGTTTTGCTACGTTTATTTTTGTTAAGAGTCAATTGATGCGAGAATTTGGAATTTTAGCTTCAATAAATATCATCAGTATTTTCATTTTAGCTTTATTAATCATTCCGATTATTTACAGCTTTATGCCTCTTCCAGAACAGAAACATTTAAATCATTTAGAGAAAAAATGGATGGAAAATGTAGTAAACTGGATGGAGAACATGGTAAGGAAACAACGTATTGCCATTTATATCACCACGGTTTCTATTATTATCTTCAGTATGATTGGACTGTATATGATACGTGTATCTGGTAGTTTGATTGAAGACATGCCTAAAGGAAAACAATTCTATAAAGACATTAAGTTTTTCGAATCAGAGTTTGGAGGAATCATGCCGTTAGAAATTTTGATTGACACCAAGAGAGAAAAAGGTGTAATGAAACTTTCTACCTTGAAAAAGATGGAAGAGCTAAATGAAGCTATTGAAACTTTCCCTGAGCTTTCTAAACCAATATCGGTAACCAACTTGGTAAAATATTCTAAACAGGCTTACTATAATGGTAATCCAAAATACTATCAATTACCTACAAGTCAAGAAAAAAGTTACATTTTTGCCTACACAAAAAATTCTGACAGCAACTCTGGAATGTTAAAGAATTTCGTAGATAGTACTGGTCGCTATGCTCGTATCACTACTTTTATGAAAGACATCGGTACAGATAAAATGGATGTTATTCAAGAACGTTTACAAGCAGTAATAAACAAACAGTTTCCTAGTGAAAACTTCAACGTATCACTAACAGGTAAGGCTTTAGTTTTCTTAAAAGGAACGAACTATTTAATTAAAAACTTAGTTATTTCTTTATCATTAGCTATTGTGCTAATCTCAATTTTTATGGCGTGGATGTTCCGTTCTCCACAAATGATATTAATTTCATTAATACCTAACATACTTCCTTTATTAATCACTGGTGGTTTAATGGGCTTCTTAAATATTCCTATAAAACCATCAACCATTTTAGTATTTAGTATTGCTTTTGGTATTTCAGTAGATGATACAATTCACTTCTTAGCAAAATATCGACAAGAACTATTAAGTAATAATTGGAAAATTAAACCCGCAGTATATTCTGCCTTACGTGAAACAGGCGTAAGTATGTTTTATACTTCTATTGTACTTTTCTTCGGATTCTTGGTGTTTACCGTTTCTAGTTTTGGAGGAACAATAGCATTGGGTGGATTAGTATCAGTAACATTATTATTAGCAATGGTTTCTAACTTATTATTGTTACCTTCTCTTCTTCTTTCATTTGAAAAAAAGATAGCAAACAAGAAAGTTTTAAAAGAAACTAAGTTTAAAATTCTACCTCCTAAAGACGAAGATAAATAAACATCTAGCATATTCTTACCTTGTCTTCATTGCTCAATTAATAGCAAAAAAGTATCTTTGCTTGATTTTATTGAAGACTTAAACGTCGATGACGTAGGTTATTATAAAAAACACAGTGAACTAGTTAAATTTCATTGTTGACACATCAACAAATTATCATATTTAAAACAGATGAAAAGAAGTAGCATTAAAGAATTATTACAATCTGACAAGATTTTACAAGAAGTACACGTAAAAGGATGGGTAAGAACTTTTAGAAGCAATCGTTTTATTGCGCTAAATGATGGTTCTACTATTAATAATATTCAGTGTGTTGTAGATTTTGAAAATGCTGACGAAACTTTATTAAAAAGAATAAATACAGGGGCTGCTGTTAGTATCCATGGTACTTTAACTGAAAGTCAAGGTAAAGGGCAAACCGTAGAAATTCAAGTAACTGATTTAGAAATTTTAGGAGATTCTAATCCTGATGAATACCCTATTCAGCCAAAGCAACATAGTTTTGAGTTCTTACGTGAAAATGCGCATTTACGTGTAAGAACGAATACATTTAGCGCTGTAATGCGTTTACGCTCTGCATTATCATTTGCAGTACATCAATACTTTCAAAAAGAAGGTTTTTATTACGTAAACACACCAATTATTACAGGTTCTGATGCTGAAGGTGCTGGTGAAATGTTTAAGGTTACCAATTTTGAAGCAAATAAAGCTCCTTTAAACGAAGAAGGAAAAGTTGATTATACCAAAGATTTCTTCGGGAAAGAAACTAACTTAACGGTTTCTGGACAATTAGAAGCTGAAACCTATGCTATGGCATTAGGTAAGGTATATACTTTTGGACCAACTTTTAGAGCTGAAAACTCAAATACTACGCGTCACTTAGCAGAATTTTGGATGATTGAACCAGAGGTTGCATTTAACGATTTAGATGCAAACATGGACTTATCTGAAGACTTTATTAAATATGTATTACAATACGTTTTAGATAACTGTCAAGACGACTTAGCCTTTTTAGATAATCGTTTAGCGCAAGAGGAGAAAAAGAAACCTCAAGCAGAACGTAGTGAAATGGGCTTAATCGAAAAATTACGATTTGTAGTTGACAACAACTTTAAACGTGTAAGCTATACTGAGGCTATTGAAATTTTACGTAATTCTAAACCAAATAAAAAGAAGAAATTCCAATTCCCTGTGAACGAATGGGGTGTTGATTTACAATCAGAACACGAGCGTTACTTAGTAGAAAAACACTTTAAATGTCCAGTGATTTTATTTGATTATCCTGCAAACATTAAAGCCTTCTATATGCGTTTGAATGAAGATGGAAAAACAGTTCGTGCAATGGATGTATTATTCCCTGGAATTGGTGAAATGGTAGGAGGATCTCAAAGAGAAGAGCGTTTAGAAGTTTTACAAGAAAAAATGGCTGCATTAAACATTCCTGAAGAAGAATTATGGTGGTATTTAGACACTCGTAAGTTCGGAACTGCAGTTCACTCTGGTTTTGGTTTAGGTTTTGAGCGTTTGGTATTATTTACTACTGGTATGGGTAATATTCGTGACGTTATACCTTTCCCAAGAACACCACAAAACGCTGAATTTTAAAAAAATCATAAAACTTATAAATATCAATCGTCATTCCTCAGCGGATGGCGATTTTTTTTGTCCTATTTCATATCTTTGTATATATGCTAAAACAAAGTTTACATCAAAAATTACTTCAAAAATTATCTCCTCAACAAATTCAGTTGATGAAGTTAATTCAATTGCCTACACAGGCTTTTGAAGAACGTTTGAAACAAGAAATTGAAGAAAATCCTGCTTTAGATACAGGTAAAGATGAACCAGAGAATTTTGAAGATACTTTAGCCAACGATATTGATTATGATGATTCGGGCAATGAAAAGATTGATACCGATGATATTAATATTGATGAATATTTAAGCGACGACGAATATCCTAGTTATAAAACACAAACGAATAACTATTCTTCCGATGATGAAGAAAAACAAGTGCCTTATGCAGCAGGAACCAGTTTTCATCAATCGTTAAACAATCAATTAAATACTTTTAGAATTGATGACGATGAACGTGCTATTGCTGAGTTTTTAGTAGGAAGTATAGACGATAGCGGTTACATTCGTAGAGACATTATCGATTTAGTTGATGATTTAGCTTTTACTCAAAACATTTTTACTACGGAAGAAAAAGTTAAGGATGTTTTAGTGAATGTTGTTCAAAAACTTGACCCCACAGGTGTTGGTGCTTTAGACTTAAAAGAATGTTTGATTATTCAGTTAAAATCGAAAACTGAAACAGAAAGTAGAGCTTTGGCAATTCGGATTTTAGAAGAATCTTTCGATCATTTCGTTAAAAAGCACTATCAAAAATTACTAGAGAAGTATAACATTTCTGAAGAGCAACTTAAAGATGTTATTCATGAAATAAGCAGATTGAACCCTAAACCTGGAAGTTCTTATGCTGGTAATAACAAAATTGCTGAGCAAATAGTTCCTGATTTTTCAATCAGAATTATTGACGGGAATTTAGATTTAACCTTGAACTCACGTAATGCTCCTGAATTACATGTTTCTAGAGAGTATAACAACATGTTAAAGGGCTATCAAGACTCTAAGGAGAAAACTAAATCGCAAAAAGATGCTGTGCTTTTTATCAAACAAAAATTAGATGCTGCGAAATGGTTTATTGATGCCATTAAGCAACGTCAACAGACGCTTTTAGTAACTATGAATGCGATTATGCACCGTCAAGAAGAATATTTTTTAACAGGAGATGAGCGTAAGTTAAAACCTATGATTTTAAAAGATATTGCTGATGAAATTAACATGGACGTATCTACGGTTTCTCGTGTTGCTAGTAGTAAATATGTATCTACCCCTTACGGAACAAAACTGATTAAAGATTTCTTCTCTGAATCTATGAAAAACGATCAAGGAGAAGATGTTTCAACCAAAGAAATTAAAAAGATATTAGAAACTGTTATAAGTGAAGAAGATAAACGCAAACCTTTAACAGACGAAAAGCTTTCTAAAATTTTAAAAGAGAAAGGATATCCTATTGCAAGAAGAACTGTAGCTAAATATCGAGAGCAATTAGACATTCCTGTTGCTCGTTTACGTAAAGAAATTTAATGCGTTGGTATAAATTCATATCAACTATTTTGCATCCAATTGTAATGCCTACTATAGGCATTCTTTTGTATTTTATATTTTCACCAATAACACTAAATAAACAGCAACAGTTAACAGTTTTATCTGTCGTATTTATTGCTACTTATCTAATTCCATTACTTTTACTTGTATTTCTTAGGTCAATAGGATACATAAAGTCATTCAGAGTACATACTATAAATGAACGAAAGCTTCCTGTGTTTTTAATGATGACCTTGTTTATGTTCTTAGGGAAATTATTCGCAAATATGAGTATCGTTAAAGACCTAAGTTATTTATTCTACGGAACTGTTTTTGGACTAGGTTTAATTTATATGCTTTTTCCATTTAAAATAAAAGGTAGCCTACATTTGTTATCTATGGGAATTGCCATTGGATACTTTTTATTATTTCAACAATTGCAGGGTATTTATATACTTCCCGTAATAATTTCATTAATATTACTTTCAGGACTATTAGCAAGCTCTAGATTACAATTAAGAGCTCACACAGTTAAAGAAGTATATATTGGTTTTTTTATTGGCTTATTTAGCCCCTTTTTAGCTTATTTTATTTTATAGAAGATAAAAACTTAATCCTACTTTAACTATTCTACTATTAATAGACTCTCCATTAAGTGTTGCATTTTTAAACATGGGTGACAAACTGTAATACACGTGAAAATTAAAAGTACCATAACCGGCTGATAAAGCTAATCCTGTTTGCCATTTATTATAGTTTTCAACATCTGAAAAGCTAAAACTTTGATCTATTATTTTGTATCGAAATTCATTACTTATGTTATACGTAACTTTAACTCCTGCATATAATCTCCAAAAAGAATAAGTATTAACATCTGAAGAACGCCATCGAAATTGAATGGGCATTTCTATATTATGAAGTTTTATTTTATTTGAACTTAGATTAGGGTCTATTTCATAATCACCATTATCTTCTATAACCTTAAGGTCATGATCAAAGGAATCATAACTATATCCTAAGCCAATTGCACAAGCAGTCCTTCCATTTTTACTAATTGGTATATCTCTCATATAACCTAGAGCTAAACCATATGAAAAACCTGTCTTTCCTAGCTCTTTCGGTTGATTTTGAAGCAAGTTATAGGTTATATCAATATACAACTGGTCTTCTAAATATTTATCCCCTACATTAAGAGAATCTCTTTGGGAAAAAACATTAAAAGAAAAGAATGTTACTAAAAATATAGATGCTGTGTACTTCATAATAATTATGTAACGATAAAGATAACTTTTTTGTATAAAAAAAGAGCAATCTATCGATTGCTCTTTTTATGTTTATTTAAAAGTAATTATTACTTATTAATTACACTTCCTTTGTGTGTAGATAAACTTAATTTAAGAGCATTAACATCTCTTAATTTTTCACGAATATCGGCTAATGTACCAACACTAGATTCTTTATCTGCCTTAATAGAAGTTGTCATAAATGGTACTTCTGCTTCAGAAACGTTATCTCTTTCAAGATAAATAAAAGAAGGCACATCATCTGGTGTAGCAATCTTATCGTTTAACTGAATTCTATTGTATCCTGTACCATATTTAGCGTCTTTTGCTTTACCAACATAAATTGTACTCACTAAACTTTTACGCTCAAGTTTTTTTACTTCACTTGCACTAGGTAAACGAGGTGAATCAATTAATAAATCTGTTTCTCTCATAGTAGTTGTAACCATGAAGAAAAATAATAACATGAAAACAATATCTGGTAAAGACGCCGTAGATAAAGCAGGCATCCCTTTCTTCTTTTTTCTAAACTTAGACATACTCTTATATTGTTTTATTATTTAACATTTGTTGGATCAGTATCTGAAATAATTTGAGGGTAACTCGCCTTAATATCTTCTACTTTCTTTCTTAAAGACTCATCTTTTCTTGCACTATCAATAAAAGCTTTTTCAAGTTCGTCAAAACTCATACCATATTTTTCTTGGCATAATCTATTACGCAACTCAGTGTATGCTCTTAATAATTCATTTTGAACAGCAACGTAAGTACCGTACTCTGTACCTCTATCACTTTCAACAGAAATAATAGCCTTGTTAGGGTGATCTGATGATTCTGGATCTTTTGCTCCTTTACAATAGTCACAAGCAGCTCCAGCTTCTTTCCCTGGCATTGGGTTACCAATACCTCCACCATTATCTATAAATTTTACAGCTGCATCCTTTAAGTCTTTTAACTCCATAACTTCATTCTCAACTAAAAGTTGGTTGTTACGGTTAATACTTACTTGAAAGATGTTTTTTTCTTTAACGATTGGTGGTTCAACTTCAGTTTTTTCAGCTAACTTTTTAGGGATACCTGAATCCACATCCATCGTTGTTGTTACAAGGAAAAAGATAAGTAGCAAGAAGGCAATATCTGCCATCGAACCTGCATTAATTTCTGGGTTTTCTCTTCTTGCCATAATAATCTATGATTTAACTAATCCTTTTAATAAATCCCACACGAAGAAACCTCCTGCGATCAATATTAATATAACACTTAACCAAATACCTGTACTAGTATTCTTAGAAACACTACTACCTGCTGCTGCAATTACTTTTTCGTTTGCGTCAATAACTTGTCCGTCTGCTGAAAGTATATAAGAAACCACTAATAAAACTCCCATTCCTAACAAACCTAACAATGCTTTTTTCAAAGCTGCTGGATTCTTAAACAAACTTAATATTGAAGCTAACACCGTAACTCCTGCTGTTAATCCTAATAATACTAAAGAATAAGTAACTAAAGGAGATACAGCATCTGACATAGCCGCCTTATCGTCTTCATTTACTCCTAAAGTCGTTAAAAATAAAATAATTCCAACAAGAGAAAGTAATGCTACAACGATTGTTATTAATCTATTGTTCTTCATACTTCTATTATTTTTTATACTTTGCTAATAAGTCGATTAAAGAAATAGAAGCATCTTCCATGTTATTTACGATACTATCTACCTTAGAAATAATATAGTTATAGAAAATTTGTAATATAATTGCTACTACTAAACCGAATACTGTTGTTAAAAGTGCTACTTTAATACCACCTGCTACTACCGCTGGAGAGATATCGTTTGCTACTGCAATCGCATCGAAAGCTCCAATCATACCAATTACAGTTCCCATGAACCCTAACATCGGTGCTAAAGCGATAAATAATGAAATCCAAGAAATGTTCTTCTCTAATAATCCCATTTGCACGCCACCATATCCTACTACAGCTTTTTCAGCAGCATCTAAACCTTCATCAGCTCTTTCTAAA
>Ga0193960_1001123_pt1 | contig 10798 bp, 7 predicted proteins | sample FB_3_MG_FD_140338 | JGI IMG/M metagenome (GOLD analysis project Ga0193960, IMG submission 140338) | Microbial mat bacterial communities from the Broadkill River, Lewes, Delaware, United States - FB_3_MG | ecosystem: Environmental > Aquatic > Freshwater > River > Microbial mats | place: USA...
ACTCATTCTATTAGCAGCCTTATAGTCATCATAAGAAAGACCAACATCATATAACTGTTGAATAATATTAATAGATTTAAAATCCCTCCAATTAACTTTCACCCTACCAACATTAGGCATATTCACAAAGACTCCTCTATTACCAGAATCAACATCATTACTACCACAAAGTTCAATTTGCTTTCCAGAAGATGTTGTCACTTTACAACATCTACCTTCTTTTACTATCGACTTAATATTTCTAAAAAGAACAGAAACATCTCTACGCTTCCAAGTACCATCAAGCAAATCATCTCCATCAACCTCATCATTATCCCAGCAAATAAAACCTGTAAACTCTCCTTGCTCCGCAACAACAGTTCCATAAATAGGCTGTGCACGGCTTATTTTAAGATCAACAGGCCTACTCATCAATTCTATTTTATCAATATCATCAGCCCTTAATTTTACCTCTCCAAACTCAATATCAGTTACAGAAACAGATAAATTTCTATGAGAATACGAACTTTCTAGATTAATATACTTATCTCCTTTTATCTCTAGCGTGACATCTTTCCGTCCTGAAAAGTCAATTGATTTTATATAACCAAAACGTATAGAAAATCTATGAATAGTTGGACGTCTAGGATTTCTATTAACAATTCTAACAGCACCAAATTCATCCTCTATTCTCTTATTTCTTATCTTTCTTTTATTCTCAGGAATGTAATCAGAATAAGGGTTGTCTATCTTTTCAAGTTTATAAAAATCACTCCACAAGAAAGAACGCTTACCAAACTTAATAAACCCCTCGAAAGAGCTACCATCAGTAGTAAAAACCTTTCCATAGATATAATTATTGCTCACTTGAGCAGATGATGAACTAACTATTAAGAAAAATAGTCCTACAAGCAAAAACCTTACAATAGCTCTATTAATATCTTTCATATCCTTTAATTTAATAAATTCTCAACAATAGATAAAAGTGATTATTTCTTCTATTCAGACATAAGACGGTTGAATGCCTAAAAAGTTACAAAGAAATACAATATACATCTTCGAACAATCAAATGTACAAAATCGTACACTTTAATTGGAATAAATAAATACAATCTGTAAATTTACGCAGAGAGTAGAAATCTATTAAGCTTGCCATTAGTTGTTTACAAGACCACTTCGTGTAAAAACAGCAATACTGGCACATAATTTGCGTCTTATACAATAAAAAGCTAAAAAAACATGCCAAATAAGATAGGGAAAATACTTGTTGTTGATGATAATGAAGATATTCTATTCACTCTAAAACTTCTATTAAAGAGTCATATTGAATTTATTCGTTCTACCACTAATCCAGAGAACATACCAAGTTTAATGGAGAAAGATGAATTTGATGTCATCCTACTTGACATGAATTTCACAAAAGATGCCATCAGTGGTCAAGAAGGCTACCACTGGCTAAGAAAGATATTAGAAATTGATAAAGATGCGGTAGTTCTATTCATTACAGCATATGGAGACATAGAAAGATCTGTAAGAGCCATAAAAGAAGGAGCTACTGATTTTATTTTGAAACCATGGGAAAACGAAAAGATTCTTGCAACTATAAAATCTGCAATTACATTAAGACGCTCAAAAAAGGAACTTACTCGCTTAAAGTCTAATCAAAAAGAGTTTAACAAAGTACTTGCTCAACCATTCGCCGACTTTATTGGTAAGTCAGAGGGGATGAAGAAAGTTTTTGAAACGATTAATAAGGTTGCAGAAACTGATGCCAACGTACTTATCCTTGGAGAAAATGGAACAGGAAAAGAACTTGTAGCTAGAGCTCTACACCAGAAATCCAAACGAGCATCAAGCATGTTTGTTAGTGTTGACATGGGAGCCATAAACGAGAATCTATTCGAGAGTGAACTTTTTGGTCATGTAAAAGGAGCTTTTACTGATGCAAGAGATGACAGACCTGGACGTTTTGAGATTGCCTCTGGAGGTTCAATATTCCTTGACGAGATTGGTAATCTATCACTACCGGTACAAGCTAAACTCCTAACAGTGCTTGAACAAAGACAAGTAACTAGAGTGGGTTCCAACAGAGTTACCAACATAGATGTTAGACTTATAGCAGCAACGAATAGCAATCTTGAGAAGCACGTTGAAGAAGGAACATTCAGACAAGATTTACTCTATAGAATGAATACAGTTGAGATAGTCATCCCACCTCTTAGAGACAGAGTTGACGATATTCCGTTACTAGCTAATCACTTCCTACAAATATACTCTAAGAAATACAAAAAGAAATTCAAGACAATACCAAAAGATACACTTGATAAACTATGTTCATTTATGTGGCCAGGTAATGTACGTGAATTACAACATGCTATAGAAAGAGCTGTAATTATGTCTGATGACGACATCCTATATCCTGAAGACTTAAGCCTAAGAAGCAATAATAAAGAATGTAAATCTTCAGATTCTTTTGACACATTCAACTTAGATGATATAGAAAAGAATATCATTAAGAAAGTAATGACCCGTCATGGAGGAAATATCTCTAAAGCTGCAAAAGATCTAGGACTAACTAGAACATCACTATACAGACGACTAGAGAAACATGGGTTATAAAAACTTTAAATTAAATATCATACTAAGATGCACGTCTCTTGTTGCTGCTATCTTTCTTTTCTGCTATCTAATAGTAAGAACTGAATTATACTTCACAATGGGACTTGTTGCCTTTATTATTATATTAATAATATCTTCTCTAATTCATTACCTAGAACAAACTAATCGAGTTCTTAAAAACTTTCTTGAATCAATAAGGTATTCAGACTTCACAAGAAAATTTGAATCAAAAGGGAAAGGTTCTTCATACGAATCTCTAATGAACTCTTTCAATGATGTAATCAATGAGTTTAAAGTAATAAAAGCAGAAAAAGAAAGACATTTTTTCTATCTACAAACAGTACTTCAACACATGGAAGTAAGTATGATTGCATACCAACCAAACGGTGAAATAGAATGGATAAATGATGCGAGTAAGAAGCTCTTTAATATTGACAAAATAAACAATATTGGAGAACTAGGAAATTTCAGCAAAGAACTTGTTGACCTACTCTTCAACATAAAGAAAGATGACAAAAAACTCCTTAAGGTTCTTCATGCCAATGACATACTTCAACTATCTATTTATGGAACAACATTTAAAGTAGAAGGTAGAGAAGTACTACTCGTATCTCTTAAAAACATACAATACGAACTAGAAGAAAATGAGATTGAATCGTGGCAAAAACTTATTAGGGTTCTTACTCACGAAATAATGAACTCAATAACTCCTATCTCCTCTCTATCAGAGACAATACATAAGACTCTAGATAATTTCTCCCTAGAGAAACATAAACTATTAACAGAAGATGATAAAGAGACTATAGATGATATAGGAATGGCTCTTGAGACTATACGTAAAAGAAGTGTTGGACTACTTCACTTTGTCGATACATATAGAAATCTAACTAAAATACCTAAACCTAATTTCTCAATATTCAAGGTCGAATCACTTATAGAAAATGTTACCAATCTATTTAAGAATGAAATACAAGAAAAATCAATATTGTTAATAACTCACGTAGAGCCTAGAGATATTGAGATTTCTGCGGATGAGCAGTTAATAGAACAAGTACTTATTAACATTGTTAAAAACTCAATTCATGCACTTGAAGGGTGTGAAAATGCACGTCTAAAGATTGATGCATTCATAAATAAACAAGGTAGATTATCAATCGTTATAAATGATAACGGAGTTGGAATCTTACCAGATGTACTTGAAAGAATATTCATCCCATTCTTTACAACCAAACCCAAAGGTTCTGGAATTGGACTAAGTCTATCTAAACAGATTTTAAGACTTCATGGAGGAACAATAAGTGCAATCTCTACACCGCATATCTCTACTAGCTTTACGCTAGTTTTATAGTTTTTTAACACATTAATAATCAGAGAGTTCTTGGCTGTTTAATATCTTATTAATAATTTCAAAGTATTAATTATTATTAATATTAAATACCATTTCTATGACAACAACAATCACATTCAACGACTTACGTAAGATTAAGGACGGACTTCCTAATGGAAGTATGTCAAGGATTGCAGAAGAACTACAAATGGAAGAAGAAACTGTTAGAAACTATTTTGGAGGAACTCACTATGATTACGGTACTAGCGCAGGAATTCATATTGAAAAAGGACCTAATGGAGGAATTGTCGAACTAGACAGCACAAAAATACTAGAACTCGCCATGAAGATAATAGGTGATAACTAAAAAAAAGCCCTTTCTATTAAGAAAGGGCTTTTTACATTATTTGTTTTCTTGTCTATATAATCGATTAAAGAGTACTGCTAGATTTGAGTACATCATAGTATCCTCAACAATAATACCTTCAGGAACTTTTAAACGAGAAGGAGTAAAATTCCATATTGCCTTTATTCCCCAAGCTACCATTAAATCAGCAACTGATTGAGCGTGTGCAACAGGAACTGATATTATTCCAATCTTGACATTCTTTGCTGCTGCCATATCTCTAAACTGATCAATATGCAGAATCTCAATATTATTAACAGTTTGTCCTATTTTATCAGCATCAACATCAAATGCTGTATCTATATCTAATCCAAAATGCAGAAGACCTGTATCATGAAGTAATGCAGACCCCAAAGAACCCGCTCCAACCAAGAATGCAGAATCCGTTTTAGAGAAACCAAGAAAATCGTTAAGAATAGTAATAAAACTATCTATCTCATAGCCCACTCTTGTCTTTCCTACAATATCTGTATAAGATAAATCTTTAGTTACTTGAGTAGAATCAATCCCCATATAATCAGCGATAAGAGTTGATGAGACATACTCTTTTCCAGCTCTTTTAAGACTCTTCACAAATGCTAAATAGAATGGCATTCTATTTATGGCAGGTACTGGTACTACACGTTCTTCTTTATTCCCCATATCTGATATTCAAGTTAGTACAACCTTACAAAGGTAATAAAAAAATCTAATTAATGAATCATTTCATTAATTAAAATCACACAACCTCAGCTACAACGAAGGTACTTCCACCTATATAAATAAGATCATCTTTACCAGACTTAATTGCAGCATCCATAGATGCTTCCTCTACAGTTTTATATGTATTTCCCTTTAGATTATACTTAGATGCAATGCCTTTTAACTCATTCTCATCCAAAGCTCTTGGTATCGTTGCCTTTGTAAAATAATATATCGCATCTTTTGGCATCATAGATAATACAGTATCAATACTTTTATCATTCACCATACCAAAAACGATATGTAATTTATTAAACTCCACCTGCTTTATTTGATCAAGAACACAAGCAATACCTGCTTCGTTATGAGCTGTATCACATATTATCAAAGGATCCTTTTTTAATATCTGCCATCTCCCCATTATTCCAGTATTCCCAACAACTTTTCGCATCCCTTCTGCTATATGCTTATTATCTATTTTCATACCAGCCTCTCTAAGTTCTTCGAGAGCTGCAATAGCAGTTAGAATATTCTTCTCCTGATATACACCAACCAAAGACGATTTTAGAGATTCAAACAAAGACACTCCATCTTTTGAAACATCCATTGTTCTTTCAACCACATCAAAAGACGAATTAGTAATAGAATAGTTTTGATCCGCAAAAGAGATTCTAGAATTAACATCATGAGCTCTCTCTTTAAAAATATCAGCAACAGCCTCATCATACTCTCCTATAACAACTGGAATATCAGATTTAATAATACCAGCCTTTTCTTTTGCTATTAACTTAACGTCATCACCTAAAAGAGCTGTATGATCAAGACTAATATTCGTTATTACAGATATCTCTGGGGTAATAATATTAGTAGAATCTAATCTACCTCCAAGGCCAGTTTCAATAACTGCGTAATCAACTTCTTGTTCCTCAAAATATTTAAAAGCCATCGCAACAGTCATCTCAAAGAAAGATGGTTTCATTCCTGCAAACAACTCCTTATTATTCTCTATAAAATCAACTACAAATTCTTTAGAGACTGGTTGACCACCAACTCGTATTCTCTCCCTAAAATCCTTCAAATGAGGCGATGTATAAAGTCCTGTTTTATAACCTGCCTCTTGAAGACATGATGCAATAAAATGAGACACAGACCCCTTACCATTTGTACCAGCCACATGAATAGTCTTGTAGCTTTTGTGAGGATGGGTAAAACGAGCATCCAACGCATGTGTGTTATCTAGGTTTGCCTTATATGCAGCCTGTCCTTTTCTTTGGAACATAGGCAACTGTGCAAACATCCAATCTAATGTTTCTTGATAATCCATCTTCTAATATGATTTAAAATCTACCAATACGATTTTGATTGACAAAATTAACAATTAACAAATATAAAATATAACTTTGCATATATAGATTAAAAATAATTGTTATGAGCAAGAAAGAACACCACTCTGAAGAACATATAGAGAACTGCGATAAATATAAAGCACTGAACGTGAACAAGGGTATTCCTGCACCACCAGCTGTTAATCCAAACATATTGGAAAGACTTAAACGTGCAAAACGTAAATCTTATACAGCGGAACAATTTGTTGAAGGTATATTTAAAGGTGATATAAATCTTCTTTCTCAAGCAATCACAATGGTAGAAAGTTCTAAACCTGAACACCAAGAGATGGCTCAACAAATTATTGAAAAATGTCTTCCTAAATCTGGACGTTCTATTCGTCTCGGGATTACTGGAGTTCCTGGTGCTGGGAAAAGTACATTCATAGAATCATTTGGGAAGTACCTATGCGCAGATAATCACAAAGTAGCCGTATTAGCTATTGACCCAAGTAGTGAGAGATCTAAAGGTAGTATACTAGGAGATAAAACAAGGATGGAAGAATTATGTAATCATCCAAATGCCTTTGTACGTCCTAGTCCATCAGCTGGAACTCTTGGAGGTGTTGCAAGAAAAACTAGAGAAAGTATGATTCTTTGTGAAGCAGCTGGTTTTGATATGATTATTATTGAGACCGTGGGTGTAGGTCAATCTGAAACTGCTGTAAAATCGATGGTAGATTTCTTCTTACTACTTAAAATTGCTGGTGCAGGTGATGAACTTCAAGGAATCAAACGTGGAATAATGGAAATGGCAGATGCTATTGCTATCAACAAAGCAGACGGAAGTAATGTTGAAAAAGCACAACTAGCCAAAGCGCAATTTCAGAATGCTCTTCACCTCTTCCCTGCACACGAATCTGGATGGGATCCAAAAGTACTATTATGCTCTGCAATTGAAGACAGGGGGATTCCAGAGATATGGGAGTGCATAAAAGAATATGTAGAAAACACCAATAAATCGAACTTCTTTGAAACGAACAGAAGAGAACAAGCTAAATATTGGATGTATGAAACTGTAAACGAAAGACTTAAAAATGATTTCTATAATAATATCGAGATAAAAAAGATTCTTAAGGACACTGAAAACAATGTATTGGAAGACAAGATTAGTTCATTTATTGCAGCCCATAAGCTATTAGACGAATATTATAATAATATAGACAAATAGTAATTACTCAATACACAATTGCTAAAAATAGTTAAATGAAGGACTTTCAATAAGGATATTTAATATAAGAATCTCTTATAAGTCCTTTATTTTTATATATTTGTTACAAGTATTATAACATTATAAAAAAACTATTAGTATGAAAAAATTTATTCTTGCAGCTGGTGCATTAGCAGTTGTTCTTACCTCATGTGATTTTAATCCAAAATACACTATTAAAGGAACGACAACAAACCTTGAGTCTGAAATGGTGTACTTGAAAGAGTTCAAAAAGAATGAGGCAATAGTAATTGACTCAGCTAAAGTTATTGACAATAAATTTGTCTTCGAGGGTAAAATAGATGAAACAAAGAAATGCTATATCTTTAAGAACAAAACAGCTAAAAGACCACTTGCAGGACTTTATGTTGAAAATACAGATATAAATATTGTTCTAGATGCAAAAAAACCACAAGATATAGAAATCACTGGTGGAAAAGCACAAGCAGTTGAGAATGAATTTAATATCATAACAAAAAATCTAGAAGAGAAAACTAAACCTCTTAATGACAAATATATGGCTCTTATGCCTAAGAAAGCTGAACTTGGAGATAAATTCGAAGAAGAAGTTAATAAGCTAAGAGAAGAATATCAAACTCTCGTAGATGCTTCAAAAGAGCAAACAAAAGAATTAATTAAAAAACATATGAATTCTGTTGTTGCAGCGGATAAATTTGCAAGATTATTTAGAGAATATGACTTTAAAGAAGCTAAAGAATTGGCTAAAAAGTTTACTGGTGAAGCTGCAAAATGCAATTCTATTGTTAGAACAAAAGAAAGAATCACTATTCTAGAAAACGTAGAAATTGGAAAACCAGCTCCTGATTTTACATTAAATACTCCAGAAGGAACTCCATTTACAATGTCTTCTTTAAAAGGAAAAATGTTGATTATTGACTTTTGGGCATCATGGTGCGGACCTTGTAGAGGAGAAAACCCTAATGTAGTTAAGATGTATAAGAAATTCCACCCTAAAGGATTAGAAATTCTTAGTGTTTCTCTTGATGACAAAAAAGAAAACTGGCTTAAGGCTATTAAAGATGATGGTTTAGTATGGAACCATGTATCAGACCTTAAAGGTTGGGGATCTGCAGCTGCAAAATTATATGGTGTAAACAGTATTCCTCACATTATTCTTGTTGACCAAAAAGGAATTATTATTGCTAAAAACCTAAGAGGTGAAGAACTAGAAAACAAATTAAAAGAATATATCAAATAATAATATTCTAAAGATATAATTAAGAGGTTAGGCCAAAAGCCTAACCTCTTTTATTTATCTTTACTTAGCTTTTACTATTTTTGTAAAAACTACAAGACAAGAAATGAGAAAGACTTATATATATATAGCGCTAGTGGCTATTCTAATTATCCCTATGAGCTTTAAAAGCTCAGTATTTACTGAATCAGGAAGTCCAAAGACTCCATTCTTTCTTATTTCTCATAAAGCTTGGGTCGATTCCACCTTTAACTCAATGACTAATGACGAGAGAATCGCTCAACTATTTATGATTGCTGCATACTCAAATAAGGGGGCTTCATATGAAACAAAACTAGCAAACATAGTCTCAAAAAGTAAACCAGGGGGAATAATCTTTTTTCAAGGTACTGCTACAAGACAAGCCATTCTAACTAATAGACTACAGAACTTATCAAAAACACCTCTACTTATAGGAATTGATGGAGAATGTGGATTAGGTTCACGTCTAAAAGATTGTATAAAATATCCCAAACAAATGACACTTGGTGCCATTGAGGATAATAAACTAATATACGAAATGGGACGAGAGATTGGAAGACAATGTAAGGCCCTAGGAATACATATCAACTTTGCACCAGTTGCTGATATTAATAGTAATCCAAACAACCCTGTTATAAACACTCGTTCATTTGGTGAGAATAAAATAACAGTAGCTGATAAATGCATTGCATACATGAACGGTATGCAAGATGAAGGTATTATTGCTGTGGCCAAACACTTTCCTGGTCACGGAGATACTGATACTGATTCACACAAAGCTCTACCAATCATTAATCATAATCTAGAATACCTAAACAATAACGAACTGTATACGTTTAAAAAACTAATAAATAAAGGAGTTAAGGGGGTCATGACTGCTCACATCAGCCTTCCAAATATAGAGCCTTCAGGGAAAGCTGCAAGCCTTTCATATAAAATTGTAAATAAACTACTTAAAGAAGAACTTGGATTTAGGGGACTTCGCTTTACTGATGCTCTAAACATGAGAGCAGTATGTAATAAAAACTCTATGTCTAGAGTTAACGCAGAGGCTCTTATTGCAGATAACGACATTCTACTCTTCCCATCTGATGTAGAAAAAGCCATATTAGCAATCAAAAATGCTATATCCAAAGGAGAAATTTCTCAAAAAGTCATTAATGATAAATGTAGAAAGATTCTAAGAGCTAAATATTACTCTGGGCTAGCTAGAAAAGAAAGCATTTACACTCTAGGAATAAACAAGGAACTTAATACCGAGTATGCAAAAGCTTTAAATGAGAAACTGATTGCAAAATCTATAACATTAATTAAAAACGACAACATTCTTATTCCATTAAAGCATCTTGAAAATCTTAAAATTGCATCTTTAGCTATTGGAGAAAATAAAGAAACTGTCTTTCAGCAAAAGCTATCATTATACACTAAAATTGAACATTACAATAATAACTCATTAAGAACTTTAGTCAAGAATCTTGATAAATATAATCTGATTATTATCAACATTTATGGAAAAGATACGAAGTATAAGTCAGACTTTATTACAAAAATAGCTAAAAAGAAAAAGGTTATTCTAAATTATCAAAGAATACCTTACAAACTTAAGAATTACAATTTAAAGAAAATATCTGCTATTAATCTTTCATACAAAAGAGACTCACTACACGAATCATATGCAGCTCAATCAATATTTGGAGGTATTAAACATTCAGGAATTCTTCCAGTAAGCATTAGCAATACATATAAATGTGGACAAAGTATAAAAACAAATAAAACAAGACTTGCATATACAAATGCTGAATTATTAGGATTAAACAGTTCTTTATTAAGAGATTCTATCGACAGCCTTGCAACTCTAGGAATAAAAGAGAAAGCCTACCCTGGCTGTCAAATTCTTATTGCTAAGGACGGATGTGTTGTATTTAATAAATCGTACGGTCACTTTACTTATGAT
>Ga0193960_1001124_pt1 | contig 10796 bp, 8 predicted proteins | sample FB_3_MG_FD_140338 | JGI IMG/M metagenome (GOLD analysis project Ga0193960, IMG submission 140338) | Microbial mat bacterial communities from the Broadkill River, Lewes, Delaware, United States - FB_3_MG | ecosystem: Environmental > Aquatic > Freshwater > River > Microbial mats | place: USA...
GAAGTTAAGCCCGTTAGCGCCGATGGTACTGCAGAAATGTGGGAGAGTAGGTCGACGCCAACCTTTAAAAAGAGTCTTATTCCAAATGGAGTAAGACTCTTTTTTTTTTGTTCTTTTTTTAGATTGAAAATACAATTTACACTTCTTTAAGCACTACTACTTATTCAATAATTGAGAGGTACAATCTATCTCTTTAACTTTCAGTAAAATTCAGTAAATAGTTCTGCTGTTTTTCCTTTTATAAATTGCTTTGTAGAAAATATTGATTAATTTTGCAGATTGATTGTGGAATGCAATCTATAAAACAATTTTAAATTTTCAAATAAAAGAATTATGTATTTATCAGCAGAGAAAAAGCAAGAGCTTTTCGAGAAGTACGGGAAGTCTAACAAAGATACTGGGACTGCAGAATCTCAAATCGCTTTGTTTTCATACCGTATTGGTCACTTAACAGACCACTTGAAAAAAAATAGAAAAGATTACAGTACCCAACGTGCACTGCAATTGCTAGTAGGTAAAAGAAGAAATCTTCTTGATTACTTAAAAGCAAAAGATATTGAAAGATACAGAGCTATCATTAAAGCTTTAAATATTCGTAAATAATATCATATTAAAGCAATCCCGAGAAATCGGGATTGCTTTTTATATTTCAGGCAACATCTTGTTGCTTATCCAAAAAAAAGTGTGAATTAAACTACACAAAGATGAAAGTGATCGAAAAAATAATTGATTTAGGTGATGGAAGGTCCATCACAATTGAAACAGGGAAATTAGCAAAACAAGCTGATGGATCTGTAGTAGTAAAAATGGGTAAGACCATGCTGTTGGCTACAGTTGTATCCGCAAAGGATGCAAAACCTGATGTGGATTTTATGCCATTATCAGTAGAATATAAAGAAAAATTTAGTGCTTTAGGGAGATTTCCAGGTGGTTTTATGAAGCGTGAAGGTAGACCTTCAGATCATGAAATTCTAGTTTGTCGTCTTGTGGATCGTGCTCTACGTCCGTTATTCCCAGAAGATTATCATGCAGAAACTTTTGTTACAATTAACCTTATTTCGGTTGATGCTAATGATATGCCTGATGCAATTGCTGGTTTAGCTGCATCTGCTGCAATTGCAGTTTCAGATGTGCCATTTGCAGAACCAATTTCTGAAGTACGTGTTGCCAGAATAGATGGAAAAATGGTGATCAATCCTGGTCGTGAAGAGTTAGCTACTGCTGATCTTGATATGATTATTGCGGCTACCATGGATAACATCATGATGGTTGAAGGTGAAATGGACGAAGTTTCTGAGGCTGAAATGTTAGAAGCTATCAAAGTTGGTCATGAAGCCATTAAAATTCAATGTCAAGCTCAGATTGAGTTGGCTGAATTAACAGGTAAAACTGTAAAAAGAGAATATTGCCATGAGGAGAGTGATGAAGAACTTCGTCAGTTAATCGTGGATAAAACATACGCTAAGGTATTAGCAGCTGCAAGATTGCAGAACCCAAATAAGCACGAGCGTGCTGAAGCATTTGCTTCAATTAAAAAAGAATTTGTTGAAGAATATTCAGAAGGAAAAGAAGCTTCTGATATCAACATGTCTCTAATTGGACGTTATTACCACGATGTAGAAAAAGATGCTGTTCGCGAAATGGTATTGGAAGATCGTAAACGTCTTGATGGTCGTGATACGGATCAAATTCGTCCTATCTGGTCTGAAATTGATTACCTTCCAGGTGCTCACGGATCAGCTGTATTTACACGTGGTGAGACTCAATCGTTAACATCAGTAACTTTAGGTACTAAGTTAGATGAAAAAATCGTTGACGATGTACTTTACAGAGGAAAAGAGAAGTTTGTTCTTCACTATAATTTCCCATCATTCTCAACCGGTGATGCCCGTCCAAACCGTGGTGTTAGCCGTCGTGAAGTAGGTCATGGTAACCTAGCGTTCCGTGCCCTTAAAGGTATGATTCCAGCAGATTCTCCATATGCTATCCGTGTTGTTTCTGATATCCTTGAATCAAACGGTTCGTCTTCAATGGCAACAGTTTGTGCAGGTACACTAGCATTAATGGATGCAGGTATTCAAATCAAAAAGCCAGTAACAGGTATCGCAATGGGATTAATCTCGACTGAAGGTGCTAAAAAATATGCTGTTCTTTCTGATATCTTAGGTGATGAAGATCACTTGGGTGATATGGACTTTAAAGTAACAGGAACCAGAGATGGTATTACTGCGACTCAAATGGATATTAAAGTTGACGGACTTCCATACGAAGTATTGGAGCAAGCTCTAATGCAAGCTCGTGACGGTCGTCTTCATATTCTAGATAAGATTTCTGAGACAATTGAGACTCCAAGAGAAGATCTTAAACCTCACGCTCCAAGAATTGTATCACTTGTTATTCCTAAGGATATGATTGGTGCAGTAATCGGACCAGGTGGTAAGATTATTCAGGAGATTCAAGAAACTTCGGGTGCGGTTATCGTTATCGAAGAAGTTGATGGAAAAGGTCATGTTGATATCTCAGCTGACAACAAAGAAGCCATTGATATTGCACTAGGTCGTATCAAAGGTATCACAGCTGTTCCAGAGGTTGGAACTATCTATAAAGGAAAAGTGAAGTCGATTGTTGCCTTTGGTGCTTTCGTTGAAGTTCTTCCTGGTAAAGATGGTTTACTTCACATTTCTGAAATCGAGCATCGCAGACTAAACACTGTTGATGAAGTATTGAAAGAAGGTCAGGAAATCGAAGTGAAATTGATCGATATTGATGCTAAATCTGGTAAATTGAAACTTTCAAGAAAGGTTCTTTTGCCTAAGCCAGAGAAAAAAGACAAATAATTATTTTATTATATGTTTTGAAATCCCGGATTTATTCCGGGATTTTTTTTTGCTCTAAACTGAATACTTAAATTAGCAGTTCAAACAAAAAGTAATATGGAAGAAACCTGGCTTGATAAAATATCGAAGAAAGTTGATGAACAAGCACAAGAATTGATTTCGGTGCGTGATTATCGATTTTATCAGATCGAGAAGTTAAAACGAATCGCAGCTATATTGGATAAGCAATCTTCGTGTTTAGATTGTAAATATGGAAGGAAAGAATTAGAGAATATCGTTGATGATTTGGATCGATTGATTAATAAATCGGGTGTAAATCGAAGCGAATACGAAAAGAGAGTTGAGAAACTTATAAAGCATTTAAAGGATGCGCATCAGATTTATCAGGCTCATCATTTTACCTACACTTATTCTGCCATATTCTCATTGGTTGGTCTTGTGTTTGGTTTATTGGTTTCTTACGGTATGTTTTTTAGTTTTAATCCAACAACGTTCTTTTTATGCACAGGAGTTGGATTAACTGCAGGCAATATTTTAGGAAGTAAAAAAGATAAATTGTGTAAACGCGAGGGCAAACAGATTTAGGATTTGAGTGAAGTATATTGTATTTTAGATTAACTAGTTAAATACACAACAATACTTCTATAAATTCTAAATTTTTGCTACATGAAACACATAGTTTTGCCCATAATCGCTTGCATGATTGTTGGAGCTTGTTCAAATCCAAAAGAAAAAATGAATTATCCTTTATCGAAAAAAGTCGATACTGTTGATGTATATTTCGACACAGAAGTTCAAGATCCTTATCGTTGGCTTGAAGATGACAATTCGGAGGAAACTAAGAATTGGGTGATTGCACAAAATAAGATCACCGATGCTTATCTCGAGCAAATACCGAATCGAGAAAAAATTAATAAACGACTTACTGAGGTATGGAATTATCCTAAAGTTGGAGTTCCTTTTAAGAAGGGCGATTTGTATTTTCATTATCGGAATAATGGATTGCAAAATCAGTATGTTTTATACGTTCAAAAATCATTGGACGATGAAGCAACAATTTTACTTGATCCAAATACCTTATCGGAGGATGGTACGGTTGCTCTTGCAGGTATAGCTGTGTCTGAAGATAGCAAGTATTTAGCATACAGAATTGCTCGATCAGGATCGGATTGGAATGAATTGTATATTCGTGATATTACTACAGGAAAAGATTTAGATGATCATTTACTATGGTTAAAGTTTACCGGAGTTTCCTGGTATAAAAATGGTTTTTTTTATTCTCGTTACGATGCACCTGAAAAAGGTGGTGAATTGTCAAATTCTAACGAATATCACAAAGTATATTATCACAAGTTGGGAAACAAACAGGAACAGGATGAGTTGATTTATGAGAATTCGAAGTTTCCGAAAAGACTTTATGGAGTTGGAGTAACCGATGACGAAAAGTACTTGATTCTCTCAGAAATGGGAGCGAGTCATGGAAATGCCCTTTATTTTAAAGATCTGACAAATAAATCTTCCGAGTTTACATTAATTACAGATGATATTGAACTGAATCATAGCATTATTGATGATGTTGATGGAAAATTATTAATGTTTACCAATAATGGTGCACCTAAATACAAGGTTGTTGAAGTTGATGTAAATAATCCTACCAAAGAGAATTGGGAGGTTCTTATTCCTGAAAAGGAAAATGTTTTGAGTGGCGTTAAGCTGGCGGGAGGAAAAATGGTAGCCTCATATATGAACGATGCTTACTCAAAAATTGAAATCTTAAAGTTAGACGGAACATTTGAATCAAATGTAGAATTACCTGGGATTGGAACTGCAGGAAGTTTTTCGGGTAAAAAAGATGAGAACATTGCATTTTACAGTTTCGAATCGTTTACGACTCCTGATGTAGCATATAAGTACGATTTCACAACAGGGAAATCAGAAATATTTTATCAACCTAAAATTAATTTTAATCCAGATGATTTTGTAACCGAACAAAAATTCTACACAAGTAAGGATGGAACAAAAGTGCCAATGTTTATTGTGTATAAAAAAGGAACAAAACTGAATGGAGATAATCCATGTTTACTGTATGGTTATGGAGGATTTAATGTTAGTTTAACTCCTTATTTTACACCTAGAAGATTGGTTTGGTTAGAAAATGGAGGTGTATATGTAGTCGCTAATTTGCGTGGTGGTGGAGAATATGGTGAAGATTGGCATCAGGCAGGAACAAAATTAAACAAGCAAAATGTATTTGATGATTGCATTTCAGCGGCAGAATATTTAATTGATAATAAATATACCAATCCCGATAAACTGGCTTTAAAAGGAGGCTCGAATGGTGGTTTGTTAGTAGGAGCAGTTATCAATCAGCGTCCTGATTTATTTAAAGTTGCTATACCAGAAGTTGGAGTAATGGATATGTTGCGTTATCACAAGTTTACAATTGGTTGGGCTTGGGCTGGAGATTACGGAACTAGTGCTGATAATAAGGAAATGTTTGATTATTTATTGAAATATTCGCCAATACACAACATTCAGGATGTTAATTATCCTGCTGTAATGGTTACCACTGCTGATCATGATGATCGTGTTGTGCCAGCTCATTCATTTAAATACATCGCAACCTTGCAAGAAAAGTACTCGGGTTTTAATCCTGTGCTTATTAGGATTGAATCTAAAGCAGGACATGGAGGCGGAATGCCAACGTCAAAACAAATCGAGGAATACACTGATATTTGGTCTTTTATTTTCCACAATATGGGAATAACACCTGAACTTAATTAGTCGTTTTAAAAAATAGTTTAATCAAAGAGAAGTCATTCTTGAATTTTTTATTCGAAATGGCTTTTCCTTTTTTCAAAAAAAGACTGATATTTGCCGCTCATTTTCTATTTTTATGTCTCCAAAACTGAAACTTGTTTTTAATGGATTATAATTTTATCGTAATTGAAGGAAATATTGGCGCAGGTAAAACAACGCTTTCTCGCAAAATATCAGAGGAATGTAATGCAAAATTGATATTGGAGCAGTTCGCTGAGAATCCTTTTTTACCGAAATTTTATAAAGATCCAGATAAGTATTCTTTTCCATTAGAAATGTCGTTTCTTGCCGATCGATATAATCAATTGAAAAAAGAACTGAGTGAAAGAGATTTGTTTAAATCTTTTACCATTTCAGATTATTACTTCATGAAGTCTCTCATTTTTTCGAAGCAAACCTTGCAAGATGATGAGTATACTTTGTATCGTCAATTTTTTCATATTATTTACAACTCTTTACCTAAGCCTGATTTGTATGTTTATTTGCATTCAAATGCGGAAAAATTGTTGCATAACATTAAGAATAGAGGAAGAGAATATGAACAAGATATTACCGCAAATTATTTAACAAAGATTCAGGAAAGCTATTTCGATTTCTTTAAACAGCAAAGAGGTTTAAAGTTTTTAGTGATTGATACTAACGACATTGACTTTGTAAATAACAAAGAAGATTATAAGAAAATTACAGAAACAATATTTAATACTGAATGTAAATTTGGTGTTAATAGAGTAATTCTCTGAAAGCCCCGAATATTCAAATAAAAAGATCGAATAAATTTAATTTGCATAAAATTTTCTTAAATTTGTTTTTGAACTGGATTATAATTTTAAAAGTTAAAATAATTAAGTAGTTGTTATGAAAAGATCAAAGGTTATTTCCTTAGCTTCTTTAGCGTTAGCTGGTATCGTACTTTCAAGTTGTGCCGGACTAAACAAAATGAAGAAAGAAGCTAGTAACATCAAGTATCAGGTGACTCCTGAAGTATTGGAAGCACATGCTGATATGGTTGATGTAAAAGTTACTGTAAACATTCCTGCAAAGTATTTTAATAAGAACGTAGTTGTTGTTGCAACTCCGGTTCTTAAATATGAAGGTGGCGAAAAAGCTTTTCCTTCTAAGACTTTACAAGGTGAAAAAGTTCAAGGAAACAATACTGTAGTTCCTTTTGAAACTGGTAAAACAATCACTTATACTGGTAAGATTCCTTACGAGCAAGCGATGAGAATTTCTGACCTTGAAGTAAGAATGGTTGGTAGTAAAGGTGAAAAATCTGTAGATTTTGATCCATATAAAATTGCTGATGGTGTTATCGCAACAGCTACTATGGTTCAAAACACTCCTCGAAACATCGTAGGAAAAGATGCTTTCCAAAGAATTATTCCTGAAACTCAGGAAGCAGATCTTCATTACCTAATCAACAGCTCTCAGGTTCGTTGGTCAGAAATGAAAGCTGAAGATGTGAAAGCATTAAAAGCATATTTAGATGCAGTTAAAGCTGACGAGAACAAAGAATATAAAGGTGTAGAAGTTTCAGCTTATGCTTCTCCTGATGGAAAGCAAGACTGGAATGAGAAACTAGCTGGTAAGCGTGAAGTTTCTTCTTCAAAGTACATCAAAAAAGAGATGAAGAAAGCTAAGATGCAAGAGTATGCTGCTGAAGATTTCTTCAAGTCTAAAGTAACTCCAGAAGACTGGGAAGGTTTCCAGAAGTTGATGAAAGCTTCAAACATCCAGGATAAAGAATTGATTCTACGTGTTCTTTCTATGTACTCAGATCCTGAAGTACGTGAAAAAGAAATCAGAAACATTTCTGCTGCTTTTGATGATGTAAAGAAAGAAGTACTTCCTAAATTAAGAAGATCTAAATTTACTGTTAACGTTGACCTAATTGGTAAAACTGACGCTCAGTTGAAAGATCTTGCAATGAATAATCCTGCTGAATTAAACGTTGAAGAATTATTATTTTCTGCAACTTTAGTTGATTCTGCTGATGATAAGTTGAAAATTTACGAAGCTGCTAAGAAGCAATTCTCTAACGACTGGAGAGGTTTTAACGATGCTGGTATGATTTTATTCGGAATGAATAAAGTTGCTGATGCAAAATCTAACTTCGAGAAAGCTGATAAATTATCTGCTAACAATGCGGTTGTTAAGAATAACTTAGGTGCTGTTGAGTTGGTTAACGGTAACGTTGCTGAAGCTGAAGTTCTTTTCGGAGCTGCTACAGGTGCTGGTAAAGAAGTTAACTACAACTTAGGTATTGTATCTGTTAAGAAAGCTGAATACAACACTGCTGTTAAGCACTTTGGTGAGTGTAACGGTGTAAATGCTGCTTTAGCTAACATCCTTGATGGAAAATACAATGTTGCTCTTGATAAATTAAATGCTAACACTAGCGATGCTGCTATGGTTTACTATTTGAAAGCTGTAGTTGGTGCTAGAACTGACAACAACAACTTGGTTTTCACAAACCTTGAAACTGCTGTTGCTAAGGATGCTGCTTTAAAAGCTACTGCAAAAACTGATATGGAATTTGCAAAAGTATTTGAAGATGCTAAATTCAAAGCTATTGTTGAGTAATTTAGAATTACGATATATATGAAAGGCGCCCATTACGGGCGCCTTTTTTTATTTATATATGCATTATATAGAGTGATTTTTTTATCTTAGTCGATCCTATTAATTAAGGATTTAGTATGAAAAAGACAGTTGTTGATATTCCGCAAAAAGTGACAAATAATTTTCAGGCTATGGTTTTTTTCATTGAAACATATGAAAAAACCAGAAAATGTTACGCTGAAGAGGTTGTTTTGAACTTTGAAGAAACTAAAGTTTTTGAATCGAATTTGTTTTCGGTTTTGGGATGTTTAATAGCTACATTAGAAAAAAAACGCAACAAAGTTCGTTTACTCGGATTACAGGAATCTATTTCGAATCTGTTCAATACTAAAAAACTGATTAATGGAGCAACCAAAAAATTTCTTTGGAAGCATTTAATCAAATGTCAGTATTTTGGAACAGCTGATGAAGAAGCATTATCAGAATATCTGGAAACAAGAATTTTTCCTGAAAGACCAGATGTAACACTTAATCCACATTTAAAAATGGCGGTTCAACTTTGTGTTGCCGAAGTTTTCCGTAATGCATTTGTACACAGTCAGTGTCATGAAGTTTTTATAGCTCATTATTTTTCGGTGTATAATAAGAAACTATATATTACTGTTGCGAGTAGGGGAAAAACATTAAAAGAAGTTGTGACGGATAAGGAATTTTCAAGAAATGATATTTCAGCAATTGAATGGGCTGTTAAAAGTGGTACAAGCTCAAAAAGAGCTCAAAAAGGTGGCATAGGTTTGTTTACCATACGCCAATTTATAGAACAGAATCAAGGGAAAATACAAATTCTATCGGGAAATGGTGTTTGGAAACAAGTTGGATATCGCACCTTTTCGAAAATGACAGATAAAGCCTTTCCGGGAACAGTTACCACTTTAGAGTTTAATCTTAAAGAGTAGACTATTTCTTATAATTGAGTTTTGAGAATAGATCCCACAAAACAATTCCACAGCTAACTGAAATATTGAAAGAATGTTTCGTGCCAAATTGTGGAATTTCAATGCAACCATCAGAAGAATCTACAATTTTTTGCTGAACTCCTTTTACCTCATTACCGAAAATAAGAGCATATTTTTTTGATGTGTCAGCCTCAAATTTTTCTAGCGAAATACTATTCTGAGCTTGTTCTACCGAATAAATTTCGAATCCATTTTCTTTAAGTTGGGCAACTGAATCTTCAGTATTTTTGAAATATTCCCAATTTACAGAATCTTCAGCTCCCAATGCAGTTTTATGTAATTCACGGTGCGGAGGAGTAGCTGTTATACCACACAGATAGACAGCTTCGATAAGTAAGGCATCAGAAGTGCGAAACACCGAGCCAATATTGTTCAGGCTTCTTACATTGTCTAAAACAATTACGATTGGAGTTTTCTCCGATTGCTTAAACTCGTCAATGCTTTTGCGTTCTAATTCGCTGTTTTTTAATTTTCTCATATCAATCTTGCTACTATTCTTACTTTATCAGGCACAAAAATAAAAAAAGGAATCCGAATAGGATTCCTTTGTGTGTTATTTTGTTGAAATGATTACCAATTAACTGGTTTACGACGCACTGGCATTGTCATGCAACGTGCACCGCCACCACCACGAGGTAATTCAGATCCTTCAATTGTAATTACGTATTTTTCGTAATCAGAAAGTTCAATCTTATGACGAATAATATCTTTAGCACGAAGAATTTCGAAACCATTTTTATTCATTGCTTCCATAGTATGGATATTTCTTCCATATCCAACTACTTTACCAGGTCCTACAGCAAAGAAATTAGCACCACTATGCCATTGTTCTCTTTCTTGATTCCAAGGATCATTATTTCCACCACAATAAATAGGCTTAAGATCCATTCCTAATTTCTTAAGAGCTTCAAGTAGATTATTTTCTCGCTTGATGTTAATTACCTTACCGTTTTCTATAGTAATGTGAACAGTTTGATATTTGTTAGGACGAACAATTAGTGGTTCGTAAATCATACACTTGTCTACATCAAGCAAAGTGAAAACCATATCTAGGTGGATAAAGGATTCTGGATGAGAAGGCAATTCCTGAACTAAGATATGACGCTGTTTTTTCTCTTTTTGAGAAAGTAATTGAGCCAATATAAAGTCAATACCTTGAGAAGTTGTTCTTGTTCCATTCCCAATAACTAAAATATCATCACGAGCAATTAAAACATCACCACCTTCAATCATACAATTTGGATCCACTAAAGGATTGTCAATTGGATTAACTGTTTTGGTTTTGAACTCTGGAGTATAATCAAAAATGGCTTGCATAATTAGTGATTCGCGATCACGAACACCATTAGCCATTTTCCCGATTAATACTTCGTCTAGCACTGACATAGAAGCATCACGAGTAAAGAAGAAATTGTGCAATGGACGCATTGCATAGCGTTCTTTACTTAGAAACTTGGTTAAATTATCAGCTTTAAGAGGTACACCTTCAATTAATAATCTTGCTAGTTCCACTGGATCCTGATCAAGCAAATAATCCTTAATGCAATAGGTATTTCCTTTAATA
>Ga0193960_1001125_pt1 | contig 10784 bp, 7 predicted proteins | sample FB_3_MG_FD_140338 | JGI IMG/M metagenome (GOLD analysis project Ga0193960, IMG submission 140338) | Microbial mat bacterial communities from the Broadkill River, Lewes, Delaware, United States - FB_3_MG | ecosystem: Environmental > Aquatic > Freshwater > River > Microbial mats | place: USA...
TCAAGACGCAATGATTGTGGTTAATTTCGAAGAGCAAATTCAGCCAGGAACTTTTGAACATGCCGTTCATTATCTAATTAACTTTAGGGCTACCGTGAAAGTCGTAAGCCATTGATAGAGCGTTTTAATACAAACCCCAAGTCGCTCTGCGGCTTCGGCTACGCTGTAGTCACGCTCAACAACTTGTTTAACTGCTTCACGTTTAAATTCTTCTGGATACCGTTTGCTTTTGCTCATATTCACCTCTGTTTGAGTTACATTTTAACTCTTTTAGGTATCTAGCAAAGCTTGGCAAGTCCAAATCGCTGTGGAGAGAATGGTATCTTTGGCGACAATTTTTCTACAGATTGGTTAGATGCCTGAAACAGCAAAATCCAGTGAATTAATTATTTCATTTCTAAAAGGTAAGACCCAGTCACATGCAGTGTATCATCGGTTAAGGTGAAGAGAGGTTTCAGTGCGCGATGAAATAGAATTCACCAATAAAAGCCAGTAAATATCAACCAAACAAAAGGGTATGGGTAACACTATCGATTAAGAAATTTCTGAGTAGGCTTTAGTGAGGCATCATAACTCCTTGTCGATGAGTTTCATGCCAAAATAACGCAAAAAATAAAATTCCCTTTTAAAGTGTGATAGGGTTATTTTTTTTATGACGACTTTTTTGGCAGCTTAGCAGTCTATCACTACCAAAATTAAGGCGCTTGCGTAAGCTTTTCTTATTTTACTGAATTAGAAACAATAGTGGTTTACCCTCTAAAGCAAGGACAAAGGATATGAACTCATCCCCGTTAAACAGACGGCGAGGCCCTTTTTGCCCCCCACTTTTTCGCCTCCCCATTTTTGCGCTGCATTCTCATGCGGTGGTAATGCAGCCCGATCCGGCAAGATGTTATCTTGCTTGGAGAGTGGACCATGTATAATCTTAACTACACGCAAGCCAAAAGCAGTATACGCCTCTACACGCACCTGGATAAAGATGCCTTTATTGTATCCTCTGCGGTATTGCAAGAGGCAATGTCTAAGCCTTTCCTCTACGAGTTAGATGTGTTTTCAAGCGAATTACACGATATGGATGCCAAAGACCTCGTTGGTACTAAAGCCAGTATCGAGCTGGTGTGTGACAACAATGAGCTACTGTACCGCAATGGCTTTATCTCTTCACTTTCTCGTATTGGCACTGAACCCATTGAAGGCAAAACCCACTATAAGTTGATCATGGAACCGTGGCTTGCGTGGCTAAAAAATACTAATGACTGCCGTATTTACCAAAACAAAGATGTCAAAGGAGTGATCAATGATTTATTTAAGCCTATTTCAGTGGCCGATGTTAATCTCGACTTTGTTTTGGGTGAATACAAAGAAAGAGAATATTGGGTGCAGCACAACGAAAGCATTCTTGACTATCTCCATCGCATTTGCCGCCTAGAAGGTATTGCCTACTACTTCGAGCATACAAAAGAGAGCCATACACTCAAATTAGTCGATAAAGCGCTACGTCTAATGCTGCCAGCAGAGCCGGCTGTCTTAAAAATTCAGCCCGGTAGTGACGACCACGAATGCCTGACCAGTTGGGCTTTTACCAAGAGTTTTGTCATTGGCAAAAGTACTCAGCGTTCTTATTTTTATCAAACCCCTCAAACCCAACTGGAATCCAGTGTGATCAATAGCGGCGCCCCGAGCGAAGTGCCGTACGTAAATCAATTAGAAAATTACCAATACAGTGAATTTTTCGACACTATCGTCGAAGGCAATGCTGAAACCCAGCGCCTCAACCACGCTCAAACCGATGCACGTCACAGTGTCTGGGTGGGTACCGGCGATTACCGCCATTTAATCGTTGGTCAACGCTTTACTGTTCAAAAAGTACCTCACGATGCAAATTTTAGTGATAATAAAACGCCGTTCAACCTGACCAAACTTACCCTAAAAATCGATGAAAATGACCCAGAAAGCGACCAAGACCAGAAGCAGGTTGAGCATGAAAGCAAAGGAAAGCACAAGCATCAAGTCAGCAGCAGCCGAGACAGTAAAAAATACCCGCACAATCATGTCGTTATAGAAGCTACCAATAACGATACACTGATCTTTCCTGAAGGTGGTTCCCAACGGCGCATGCTGGGTTTAGAGACGGCCGTCGTCACCGGCCCGAAAGAATCCGAAGTGTATACGGATAAATACGGTCGAATTAAAGTGCAATTTCATTGGGATCGGCATGGCAAGTACGACCAAAATACTACCTGCTGGCTACGGGTGATGAACAACTTTGCCGGCCCCGAATTTGGTGTGCACTATACACCGCGTGTTGGCCAAGAAGTGGTGGTGGCGTTTGAGAACGGCAACCCCGACAAGCCCTTTGTGATAGGGGGCTTATACCATTATGAACACATCCCGCCGTTCCATCATGATTTAGGGTTGCGTGCAGGCACCCGCACGCGTTCCAGTAAAAAAGGCAGTATTGGCCAGTTTAACGAACACAGTTTTTACGACCTTACGGGTAGCGAAGAAATCTTTACCCATGCGCAAAAAGATTTTAATACTAAAATACTTCACAACCGTGCCGAACGTGTCGACAACCATGAAATTGAAAGCGTTGGTGGCAACCGCAGTGCAGAGGTCGAAGGTAACCAGCAAGAAAAAATTGGCGGGTCGCTCAATCTATCGATTGGCGGCGGGCCTGGTGCCTCTGTACTTGGCATGATTGCCGGTGTCATGGGTGCTGGTAGTGGCGATGCTCAAAAAGGTGCAGGTGGTGTAGGCAACCCTCTGTTGTCTAAATTTGTTAGCGCACTGGCTACGGCGAGCGCTCTTGCTGAAACATTGTCACTCTCTAGTAACAAAGCCTTTAATAGCGCCGCCAACCACATCAAAAAAGGGGGTAAAGACCAATCTGCTACAGGTGACAGTCTAGGTAAGCTACTGACCAGGATTATGCCTATCTCCGGTGTATTTAATACCGTGGTAGAAAAGTTTAAATCCGATACTATTGGTATTGCTCGCACGGAACAAATTGGGCTTTATAAGAATACTACTGTGGGGCACACACAAACAACGAATGTGGGTGATACGCAAGAAACCCATGTGGGAAAATTCAAAAAAACAGTTGTGGGTGAAGAATATGTAATCGAAGTTGGCAAATCAAAAATGATTATGAAAGCAGATGGTACGGTTATTATAAAAGGCGTTCGATTTAACTTTGAAGCAGAAGGCCCTGTGCAAATCTCTGGTAAAGTCGTCGACTTAAACTAGTTACCATGGAGTAAGCTAATGGCTGTTGAGTTAAAAAATTTTACCCCACTCCCTAATTTCCAATTTGCTAACTGGGATGCCCAAGGTAAAGAATTTGGTATTTTGATGGTGAAAACGGCTTGGGATATCCTCGATGATGGCTATTGCGTCTTATCACAAGAGCAAGAGCCTTTTGTAATGACAGATGAATTTTATGGTGAAGTGAATCAGTCCTCGGTAAAATATACATCTGATTTGGTGCCATTTAAACCCGAAACTGATTTTATTTTAAATGCTACTGCTTTCGCACCGAATAAAGAAGCGGCTAAAGCATGGGATGCAGCGGTCACTATTTTTAATGCAAATAGCCAACAAAAACTGATTGAGAAAGTCGTGCGGATTTATGGCCCGAGGCAATGGCAGCCAGCACGATTAGGTTGGGAGCTGACAGAGCCGAGATCAATTACGCATCTAGATGTACGCTATGAGCATGCCTATGGTGGTTCCATCGTCACAGGTAACGATGAACAGGGCCAACCAATCGTAGAGGCTTATGAATACAACCCCATCGGTTGTGGCTTAATTGATGAGCAATACACAAAAAGAAAGCACGCTGTAAGTGCCCCGCAAATTGTTGATCCTAATGATCTGATTACAGACCCTTTTAAGCAGTATTCTCCTGTGGGGTTGGGGGCGATACCCGCAGCTTGGCTGCCCCGTCGCCCTTTAGGTGGCACTTATGATCAAGCATGGTTAGATAACACTTGGCCTAAGTGGGCCAAGGACTACCGGTTTTCATTTCACAATGCCGCAGCGCAAGGGCTACGTTGCCAGTTACCCTTAAATGCCGATCTGCAAATACAATTAAACCATTTGCACCCAGACCTTTCTTTGTGGGTAATAAACCTACCCCACTCGCGTTTGCAAGCTACTTTATTACAAAACGATCAAGTCCGTCACTACGCTTTGGCCGTCGATAGTATTTATTTGGATATTGCTAGAGAGCAATTAGCGGACCCCCGTATTTTTACGCTATCGCGCTTGGTATTTGATCGCAATCAAACCGACAGCATTCTGTTAATGTCGCTTGACGAAGATAAAGGCTATAGCCATTTACAAGCGCCACCGACACCAGAACAAGTGACAAATGGCAATGCTACTTAGAAAACGAGAGGAAAACTCATGAGCGTACCTATTTCAGCCCGTAAAGATGGTGCCAATATTATTTTTTCCAAAGGGCCCGATGTTTGTAAAACGCCCATTGGCTCATCTATGGTTCCCGTGCCCTATACGACAATGGTAACTCTGGCGCCTTCCGTACGCACGGCAAAAACGGTACGCAATAATAGCCGGCCGGACTTTAACTTAAATACCCGTACTAGTGCGGTGACAGGTCATGAACCTGGTGTAGGCAAGGGGGTAAAAGATGCGGGTTATAAAGGCTATGCCCACATTAAAAAAGGCTCAAGTACTGTATTTTCAGAAGGCTATGCTGTGGTACGAGATGCAGACCCCGCTTGGATCAATGCCCCGAGTGTTGGGCCAACAGAAAAACGCCGCGCTAAAGCAACGCAAAATATAAAGCACTTTTAGGGATAAAAACGATGGCCGGTGACGATGACGAAGATATAACAAAACGCTCAGGGGGTACCGACACCTCGATAGAGAGCGACAATGCCAGCGCAGAGATGGAGGCAGGGTCTGGAGCACCTGAACCCACAATGGAAGAACTGCAACAGATGATGGAAGAGGAATTAGACACATTAAATCAGGACATTTCAGAACTTAAAGATCTTTACGAGAATGAGGCAAACCCTGAAATCAAAGCAGAGTTATTAGATGAAGGCTATCACCTACAAGCGGATGCACGTAGTACCGCATATGAGCTCAAAGCACTTAAGGATCACGGTTTTGTCGGTTCAATTGATAACTATATAGAAAATGAGGCAGGCGTTTTTGGTGGCTCTGGTGTATTTGTTCCTATAGATGAGCAGACAGGTTTCCAACGGTTGCGATCAGTAAGGCATTTTGGCCCTCGGTTTATTGCCAATGTCTCAGGTTTAGATATTCTTGAACCAGGGCCGCTTGATTTAATACCCGGAGGTCAGCTTAGACGGTTAGGTCGTCTGAAACGAATCGCTCAAGGGACTCGGCGAGTGGGTGCGAGAAGACGGGCTGCTGAACGAATCAAAAGCCGTCGTCGCCGCCGTAACAGACGCCGCTGTAAAAGTAGAGGCGGTAATCCCGTCTTTCTGGACAGTGGTGCGATTAGCCAAGCTGACCCTGCATTTACCCTCCCGGGTCTCTTCGGCGTCGTTGTTGCCAGTACCTACCAAAGTGACCTGACTCACTTACGTGGCCCCCTAGGTTGGGGCCGAGTCAGTGACCTAGATGCCACCTTAGAACGGCTTCCCAATACTAAGCTGCGTTATATAGATGGCGCAGGTTTCTCTATCGACTTCGATCGGCCCACGCCTAATATTGGCCAGTGGAATGCCGGTGACCATATTCGCCATATGGAAATTGCAGCAGGCCGCAACCGCACTTTTTTAATCAAAGAAGAAGGCATTATTCGGCACTTTACTAAGCACTCAAAGGGCCAGTGGCACCTTGCTGCGATTGAAAATACTAATGGCGCTAAACTGTTATTTGAGCGTGACCTGCACGGCATGCTCAACGCGATGGAAACGCCAGAAGGCTTACGTCTAGAATGTGCGAACGACAGCGAGCGACAACTACGATTGTCTATTGATTTAGTTGGCCTAGACGGCAGTCGTAAAACCATTATGCGTTACCGCTATGATAATGATGACAATTTAATATTGGCAGAATGCCCCTACGGCGATAAACACGAATACAGCTACAACCGCTACCGCCAACGAGTCTGGGCGCGCCATAATGATCAATACGAAGCCAGCTATTACTTTGATAAAGAAGGTCGCTGTGTTCTTGAAGAAACCAATGGGCCCTACCATGGCACCCGCTTTGAGTATGACCCTGAACGTGGGATCACTAAACATATTCCCGGTGGCGATTCCAGCAAAACCGAAGTACTCTACTACCACGACGATGGCTCTGTATTTGCCGAAACCCATATCGATGGCAGTATTAAACGTACCTACTACGATGACGAAGGCAATACCATCTGCGAGCAGGATGGCAATGGTCACCGCACTCAGTTTACCTATGACCCTTGGGGTAATATTCAAACCATTACCGACCCCGAAGGTCGCATTTCCGATTTTCGTTGGACTGCCGATGGCCAAATGGAATTTGCCATCGACCCGACAGGTGCCTGTTGGGAAAGCGACTACGATGAGCGTGGCAACTTAATTGGTACTAAAGATGATAGTGGCTCCGATATCCGCATTACCAATAATGCGATGGGCCAAGCTACTGATATTCACCGCCATGATGATAAACACCGCTATCTAGACTATACCGACAACCATTGGCTAGTTAAAGAGATTGGCTATGATGGTTTGGAAACCCGCTTTGAGCACGATCACTTTGGTCGCGTCACCGCTATTATCGAAGCAGAGCAGCGTATAACAGAATACCGCTATGTCGACCAAGAAGGCTGGAGCTTTTGGAACCCCTGCGAAGTGATTGTACAGGGCGATACCCTGACTAAAACCGACGTAATTAATCCCCGCCGCCAACTAAGGCAAACCGATGGCAGCGGGCGCCAAACCTATTACGAGATTGATGGCTTTGGTAAAGTTGAAGCCACTCAAGATGCAGAAGGCGGCACACTGCAATTTCGCTACGATCGCGAAGAAGAGCTCACTGAAGTCGAAAACCAAACCGGCCAAGTATGGCGCTTCGAGCGAGATGCGCGTGGCCGTATCGTTAAAGAAACCGATTTTGGCGGCAGTGTTATTTGTTATGAATACGATGACGGTGATCGTCTCACTGCCTCTACTTACCCCGATGGAACTCGCCATGAAATCGTTATGGATAAATCCGGCCTCATAACGAAAGAAACCGTCTTATCGCCAGATCAAGATGCGCTGATCACCACCTATCAATACGACGATAGAGGCTTACTGGCCCAAGCTAAAAATAACGATGCCACCATCGATTTTGAACGCAATAAAGTCGGCCAGGTAATTGCTGAAATCACTAATGGTGTGCGCATAGAAAACCACTACAACCGTTGTGGCCGGCGCATTAGCCGCACGATTAATGGCGAAACAGTCCACTACACCTACGAAGCGGGTCACCTGAGTGAACTCGCTATTGGCAAGTATGCCCCTTTGCTGTTTAATCGCGATGCTTTAGGCCATGAAACCACCCGCCAGTCGGCCACTGGTTTTCAGCTACAGCAGCAATACAATGCCCTTGGTTTACTTCTAAATCAGCAGCTTAAGCGACCCGGTGCAACCCGTGTGAACGAAGGGATTATTGAGCGTCAGTACACATGGAACCACTCCTTTGAGCCTGTTAATATTCAAGATAAACGTTGGCATACCACTCACTATCACTATAACCACAATGGGCAAATTACCCAAACGATTGCCGGCTATGGAGACGCAGAAAGTTTTGCCTATGATCAGCATTTAAATATTGCGGCTACTGCCTTTCATAATGTAGGGGCAAAAAAAATACGAGAAATCAGCGAGTTGCTGAGCCAATGGAAAAATGGCGAAGACGGTCGTGTGCAACGTGCCAAAGGCCCTCAAGGTGAAACTATTTCCCTCACCTACGATCAGAAAGGTCGGGTGACTACACGCACTATTATGCCATCGAACTTTCGCAATCAAACCTGGCACTTTGAGTGGAATGGCCTCGACCGGCTTACCATAGCCCATACCCCAGAAGGCAGCAAATGGGCCTATGGCTACGATGCCTTTGGTCGACGTATCTATAAGCAACAATGGATAAAAGCTACCCTCAAACAACCTGATGGCACCACAGCAATCGAGTGGCAACAAGGCAAGCGCCACGATTTCCTATGGGATGGCGATGTCATTGCCCAAGAAAGCATTACCGATAAAGAAAACACCACCAACACCGTACAATGGTACTTTGAACCAGACAGTTTTGTGCCGATAGCGAGAAAAGAAAACGATAACTTATCCTATGTGATTACCGACCACCTGGGTACGCCGAGAGAGGTGGTGGCAGAAGACGGTACTCTTGAGTGGGCCGCTCAGTATCGCACTTGGGGAGGCATGCAACGATTATGGCATAACGTTGAGTCTAAATCGGCAAATACCAGCGTTGCACTTGAGGAACGTGATAATCCTGACCTGTATTATTGCCCTATACGTTTTCAAGGGCAATGGGAGGACGAAGAGACGGGTTTGTATTACAATCGGTTTCGGTATTACGAGCCGTTAGTCGCAGGGTACTTAAGCGCAGATCCGATTGGTCTGCTGGGCGGAAAGCGTAGTTTAGGTTATGTTCGGTCACCCATTAATGATGTAGACCCGAATGGCCTTAACGCTGCGCTGCGCCGTGCTCTGGGTTTGAGAGTCAGAGATTCGATGCAAGCTCATCATCTTATTCCCAAAGAAATATGGGGAATTAATAGAAACTTTTTAAATCAAATAGGCATGGGTGATGGCCGAGATCTTGCGGCTAATGGTGTTGGGCTGCCCAATAACCAACAACTATCTCACCGTTTGGGAAAGCCTTATCATTGTGGTTCCCACCCTGTTTATTCAACAATGGTGCAAGGTAGGTTGTCAAATATTGCCGAGCAATTTGCGGAAGGGGATTTAACCGCGGCTCAGGCAAGGACAGCCGTTGGAAATCTCCAGTCACAGCTAAGGCGTGAGATATTAGCACTACCCGGTGGTACTCGAATTTTTTAGGAATTATAAATGTATTTTTTCAGAAAAACACAAACCTCTGATAACCCACGTACGCCTAGTTTTATAAAAGGCGGAGCCCTATGTGATTGTTTTATGAGTGACCCCTTTAGCGATTCGGAGTTTGGGTATGACTGGCACACGGGCGTTTACTCTGTGCATGACCCTATTGATAAGGCGTTGTCCTTCCCGGATGAGCTTTGGCTCAATACGGGTTGCAGAAAGCTTGAGCTGGATTTGTACCCTGATCATAACGGCCTTATTTTTTCAGAATCGTTTATGAATATTCTTTCCGATACAGAAAAAGCAGCACTAAAAATAGCTTCACTTCATATTGTCAATCGAAAAGGGAAAAGTATCGTTGCCAAAGAAATGTTCTATGCCAAATACGTAAAGCGAGTGTACGCAATTGATGCACTTCAAACGAAAGGCGAAACAGATATTAATTCTTCCACAGGAAAAAAGAGAAAGCTCCCTAATGGCAATGTACGATTTAAGCATTTTGATAGCATAGTACTTTCAGATACGATAGACCAAGGGGAAATGTTACAGTGCTGGGACTTAAGTCGTGATTGGTGGCTAATGCCGAATAAAACAGCAGAACAATATCTTGAACTTGGCTTAAACGGTGCGGAGGTTTATACCTTAACTGAATTTTCTAAAATCTATGGCAATGCTATAGAGGCTGCTACACTATCAAATCTCTATGGTATAGCTCCAGAGTAAGTGCTTAAATATTGCGGTTTCAACGGTTGGCAAATCATCAAAAGGATAGAACTAACGTCATGTATTTTCCAGAAAGCGCAGTTAGGCTTTACCGTTGAAATTAAGAGCATTGCTGAGCGCTGGTGCAGTACAAAGTGCCAAGCAATATTGAGGTATATATGATTTATCGAATGATATCCAAAGAACCTTTATTAGACGATGATTACCTTTATCAACAGGATGATGAGTTAGCGTTAAATGCACTTGTCGAAAATAACTTTTCCCGAAGTAAGATTATTGTATGCGGCGTGAGTCATGCTGATGCATTGAAAGAATTGGATTTTATTCAGGCTCCATCGGGTGTGTTTTTGTTATCAAAAAAATTCCTTGACTTGATTCTTGATGAGATAGGCGTTGTTCCTTTTGATCAGGCTATATTTGAAAATGACCGTGGCGAGGATGTTTTAGATCAGTGCTTTTATCAGGTGTTACTAAGCCATTTTCCCGGTGAGTATGAAGATGTTGATCCTATAAAATATTGGCCTAAGTTCAAAAAATTTAAAAATTTTGACTTTGTAATTAAAGAAAAAAGTTATCATGATGTAGGCATCTGGGTTGGAAGAGAAGATGAAATACCGCACTATTTCTTGTGTTCAGAATCTTTTATGCAATTATGTGTTGATAAAAAAATAAACACTGATTTTCAGGCGCTGCCAACGCTAGACTGTTAACAGCGTAATTTTTAACAGTGAAACCTTAGGTCTCGGCTGACCTCGAATACGTGTACTCTCTTCAAGTGTTAAATGCCCACGGATTGAATGCTTTTGCACATAACCTAGCTTGGCAACTAAAATTGTTTCAGAACTAACCCCTTCGTAGTCTGACTAAGAGAATAAGTTAACTGATATTAGTTCAGAGTTGAAGAGGCTATTCGGTATCTTGTAAATGGCCGCAATAGGTAATTTGCTGAGATTAACCCAACGTTCAGACTATGCCTTTTTTATAATTGATTTCAGCCATTAAATGGCATGA
>Ga0193960_1001127_pt1 | contig 10768 bp, 10 predicted proteins | sample FB_3_MG_FD_140338 | JGI IMG/M metagenome (GOLD analysis project Ga0193960, IMG submission 140338) | Microbial mat bacterial communities from the Broadkill River, Lewes, Delaware, United States - FB_3_MG | ecosystem: Environmental > Aquatic > Freshwater > River > Microbial mats | place: USA...
GGAGAAAAACCTTGACCTAGCTATGAGCTTAGGTTATGTTAAATTCCCTAAAGATCAATTTATTGATGCACATGAAGTTAATAAGTATAAAGATGAAGAAGTTTTAATTGTAACAACTGGTTCTCAAGGTGAAGCAATGTCAGCTCTTTATAGAATGGCAATTCATGAGCATAGACATATTAAAATTAAACCAAATGATCAAATTGTATTATCAGCAAAAGCAATTCCTGGAAATGAAGGAAGTGTATCTGGTATTATCAACCACTTATTAAAAGCTGGTGCTAAAGTTGCATATCAAGATTATGCAGATATTCACGTTTCAGGACATGCAGCACAAGAAGAGCAAAAACTAATGTTAAGATTAGTTAAGCCTAAATTCTTTATGCCAGTTCATGGTGAGTATAATCATGCACTTAAACATGGTCAAACTGGTGTTGATTGTGGTGTATTAGAGAGAAACTTATATATTATGAGTGATGGGGAACAAGTAGAAGTAAGCCCTAAATATCTTAAAAAAGTTAAAACAGTAAAAACTGGAAAAGTTTATATTGATAACCAATTAAACCATAAAATATCTGATGATATTGTAATTGATAGACAAACAATGGCAAACGAAGGTGTTGTTATGATTGTTGCTCAAGTAAATGAAAGTGATAGAACTTTAGCTCAAAGACCTAAAGTAACTTCATTTGGTTTAGTTCCGGATAAACAAGATAAGTTCTTCTCTAAAGAGATTGAGGATTTATTAACTACTTTCTTAGCAAATGTAAAACCTGGTATTTTCAAAAATAACAGAATTTTAGAAGATGAAATTAGAAAAGTAGTAAGAAAACATTGTATTAGAAAGTACAAAAAATACCCTATGATTGTTCCTACGGTATTTGTACAATAGAGGAAAAAATGAATTTTAAAGAGATAATAAAAGATGTTTTATTAACAGAAGCGAAAGAATTAGAGAAAACTGCGAGTAACTTTTCTTTCGATATTGATAAAGCAATAGATTTAATTGTTAACTCACAAGGTAAACTAATTGTAACTGGTGTTGGTAAATCTGGTTTAGTAGGAACTAAAATTGCTGCTACGCTAGCTAGTACTGGTACTAGTTCATTTTTCCTTCATCCTACTGAAGCCATGCATGGTGATTTAGGAATGATTGGAAAAAATGATATCGTTTTAGGTATCTCTTATAGTGGTGAAAGTGAAGAATTAGTTCAGATCTTGCCACATTTAAAAAGATTTAACATCCCATTAATTGCTATGGCTAGAAATGAAAAATCTACATTAGCAAAATACTCGGATGTTTTTATTAATATTTCAGTAGATAAAGAGGGTTGTCCTTTAGATACAGCCCCTATGTCTTCTACTACATTAACAATGGCTATGGGTGATGCTTTAGCTGTTTGTTTAATGAAAAAAAGAGACTTCCAAAAAGAAGATTTCGCTTCATTCCATCCAGGTGGAAGTTTAGGAAAAAAACTTTTTGTAAAAGTTGATGATTTATTAAGAAAAGATGAACTTCCTATCGTTTCACGTGAAACTAAACTAAAAGATGCAATTTTAGTTATGAGTGAAGGTAGACTTGGAAGTGTAATAATCACAGAAAATGACAAAGTAATTGGATTATTAAGTGATGGTGATTTAAGAAGAGCATTAATGAACGATGACTTCTCACTAGACTGTAGTGTAGAAAAAATAGCTACTCTTAATCCTAAAACTTTAAAGAATAAAAATTTATTAGCAAGTGATGCTTTATCAATAGTTGAAGATTACAAAATTCAACTTTTAATTGTAACAGAAGAAGATAATACACTTGTTGGTGTTTTACATATTCACGATTTAATAGAAGCGGGAATAAAATAATGAGTACAACTGATAATCATAAAAGTAATAAAGAAGAAGTAGAATTAACTAGACTTAACAAGTTTATATCACATAATAGTACTTATTCAAGAAGAGAAGCTGATAAGCTAATAGAAGAGGGTAAAGTAAAAGTTAATGGTAAAATCATTGATAATTTAGCTACTAAAGTATCAGATAAAGATGAAGTACTTATTAATAAAAAAGTAATCAAAGAAGATAAAAATAGAATGGTTACTGTTATAGTTTATAATAAACCAAAAGGTGAAATTGTATCTAAAAACGACCCTCAAGGTAGAAAAACTATTTTTGATTCTTTAGAAAAAAAATATAAACACTTTTCACCAGTAGGAAGACTTGATTATGCTAGTGAAGGATTACTTTTATTAACAGATTCTGTTGATGTTGTAAATGCTTTAACTCATTCTGATTTAGAAAGAGTGTATAAATTAAAAGTAAATGGATTTATTACTCCTAAAGTTGAAGAAGCAATGAAACAAGGTTTAGAACTTGAAGATGCAACAGTAGGTGCACATAAAAATTCTAAAGTTAAGTCTATGACTTTCAAACCTTTCCTTGCATATGATATTCAAAAAAATGATGAAAAATTTTCTAGAATTAGAGTTGCAATATCAGAAGGTAAAAATAGAGAACTTAGAAGATTCTTTGGACACTTTGGTCTAGATGTACTAGATCTAAAAAGATTTGAATTTGGTGGTATTTCTTTAAATAACTTACCAACAGGAAAATCAAGATACCTAACAAGAGACGAATATAGAAACCTAAGACATTTCCTTAACGAAAATGACTGATTTATCAAATAAGTTACGACCAACAAATTTAGAAACATTTGTTGGTCAGTCTCATATTATTGGAAAAAACCAAGCTCTCTACAAACTTATAAAACAAAAAGAAATCCCACATTTATTTTTCTACGGAAAACCAGGAACTGGAAAAACTACCTTAGCTAAAATTATTGCTAAAGAAATCAATACAGACTATTATTACTTTAATGCAACTAGTATAAAAGTAGAAGACTTACGAAAAGTATTTGATAGATATAAAAATGCACTAATTAAACCTTTGGTTTTTATTGATGAAGTACATAGATTATCAAAAAATCAACAAGAAGTGCTGCTTCCAATTATGGAAAACTACGATGCAATAATAATAGGTGCTAGTACTGAAAATCCATTTTTCACATTAACAAATGCAATAAGATCAAGATCATTTCTTTATGAATTTAAAGCCTTTACTAAAATTGATATGCAAATAATTTTAAATAAAGCACTTCTTGATTTAAGTGATATTACTTTAGATGAAAAAGCTAAAGAGTATTTAATACTGTCAAGTTCTGGCGATGCTAGAGCTATGCTTACTTTATTAAATTTTTCATGTAAAGTATCAAAGAATATTGATATTGATTTATTAAAGCAACTAAGAGAAAATGTAATAGGGGATGGAGTATCATCTTCTGACACTCATTACGATTTAGCATCTGCAATGATTAAATCAATAAGAGGCTCAGATGTTGATGCAGCTTTATATTATTTGGCAAGACTTATAAATGGTGGGGAAAGTGTTGATTTTATTACAAGAAGGTTAGTAATATTCGCAAGTGAAGATATAGGAAATGCAAATCCTAATGCTTTTAATTTAGCAGTTAGTACAATGACCGCATGTAATAAAATAGGTCATCCAGAATCAAGAATCATGCTTGGACAGTGTATTATATATCTAGCTTCATCACCAAAATCAAACAGTGCATATAAAGGTATCAATAAAGCCCTACAAGCTATAAAAGAGGGAAAAGTACTTGAGATACCAAAACATCTTGATTCGCAACATATTGGCTATTTATACCCCCATGATTTTGGTGGATATGTAGAACAAGAATATTTAAAAGAAGATTTAAAACTTTATAATAGTTTGAATATTGGATATGAAAAAACTTTAAATGATTGGTTAAAGAAAATTAAACATAAGGAATAGAAATGGAATACTATACTTGGATACTAACTTTTCACGTAATGGCATTTATGTCATGGATGGCAATGTTATTTTACCTGCCAAGAATTTTTGTATATCATACAGAACACAAAAATAAACCTGATTATGTAGAAGTAGCAAAAATTCAAGAACTTAAAATATACAAAGTAATTGGAGCGCCAGCTATGTGGGCAACTATTATAAGTGGCGGTTTTATGTTATATCTTAATCCATATTTATTATCAGCAGAAGCAGGGGGATGGATGCATGCAAAACTGCTTGTTGCTTTTTTACTTGTAATTTATTCATTCTCATTAGAGCATTATAGAAAACAGTTAGAAAAAGAGATTTATGATAAAAGCGGAAACTTTTACAGAGCATATAATGAAATTCCTACAATTTTATCTCTTCTAATAGTAGGATATGTAATAACAAAAACATTCTCAATTTTATTTACAGTAATTACTTTAGCATTAGGTACTTTTATTGTTTATAAAGTATTAAATCAAAAACCAAAAGATGCAAAATGATTTTTGACAAGTACTATGTATTAGATACAAATATTTTGCTTGAAGATGCTAATAACATCTTTAAGCTTTCACAAGATTCAAAAAATCTTATCATTCTTCCCGAAACTGTATTAGATGAAATTGATAGTAAAAAGAGTGGTTTTGATGAGATTAACTTCCAAGCTAGAGAGTTTGCTAGAATACTAGAAAACTCTTTAATTAAAGAATCAATCAAAAAAGATTCATATAAAATAATAAGACTTGAAATAGAAAATACTCAAAATGCAATTATAGATATAATCTCTAAAGATCAATATGACTTAGATACAAAAAATGTATCTCTAAATATAATCAACGATAGAAAAATACTAGAAATAGCTACTTTTTCAAATGACTACTATAAAAAAGAAGTTGAGTTTTTATCTCTTGATATCATGGCTAGGACAAGAGCTATATCACTTGATATAAAAACTGATGCACTTGTAGGTACTACAGACAAAGAGTTTAACTATGAGTATATAAAGACTATTGAAATAGATTTTCATCAACAAGAAGAGCTTTACAATGAAGAAATTATAAAGTTTGATCCAGAGTATAAAATATATAACTACTCATATTGTTTTAAAATAAAAGACTCGGATCAAGTAATTTTAGCAAATATAATTAATAAAAGAATTGTTATATTAGATGAGGGTGAAGTAAGAAATCAAATCATTACCCCACTAAATAAAGAACAACTATTTTTCTCAAATGCTATTATAAATCATGTTATAAATGTACTAATAATTGAAGCAAAAGCAGGTTCTGGTAAAACACTTCTAGCTTTAAGTGGTGCATTAAAACTTGTAAGACAAAAACATTATCAAAAAATTATCTATATTAGAAACTCAATAGAATCACTAGATAAAGGTGAAGATGTTGGATATTTACCAGGATTAGAAGAGAAATTTGCTATTTATAATCATCCTTTAATGGATAGTTTAGATTATATAATAAGAAGTGAATATAAAAAGAAACGAACAAAAAAGAATCAAGAAAATATTCCAGAACTTGATGATCAAGAAGTAACAAGTAGAATAGAGCAGTTAATAGCAAACTATAGTATTGAAACTATGTGGGTAGGTGAGATGAGAGGAAGAACTCTATCTAATGCATTTATCATTATTGATGAAGCACAAAATATGTCTAATAAAACAATGCAAATGGTTTTATCTAGAATTGATAATTCTTGTAAAGTTGTTATATTAGGTTCAAATAAACAAATCGATAATTTCTATGTTAATAAATATACAAACTCATTAACAACTCTTCTTAAATCAACACAAAACGAAAATACTTTAGTTAATACTTTCGCAATAAAATTAGAAAAAGTCCTAAGAGGACCTATTACAGAATGGGCAGAATCTATTTTTACAAAATAAATATCTTCTTCTATTGAGTAATATTACATACAAGTAAATGTAATATTACTCATACTATATTTAAAATCTAAAATCTAATTTTATTTACATAGTTAATAAAAATAATTCTAATAAATAAAAAATACTCATCATATAAATACATTAATCTATATGAATTTATTTTAATATCAAAAAAATAAATCTAAATAAAAGTCTATTTTAACGAACTTGTAACAATATATTTAATATAGAAACGTAAATAAATGTACAACAAGAAATACTAGTAAATATATATAATTGTGTGTTATAATACATACTATAATATGTAAGGGAGTACAAATGAATTTATTACAATACACTTCGCACGAAATGTTTTCATCAACAGAACTTATTAGAAAAAGTAAGAATATCTTTGATAAGTTATCTAAAAATGAAATAGAGAAAGCAATCATCTTAAGAGATGGAAAGCCTAGCTTTATGCTTTTAGAGTTTAATATGTATGAAGATTTAATTTCAAACTATATAGAAACTAAAAAAGAGATAGAAGAATTAAAAGAATTGCTTAAAGAATCTAAACAAGAAAAGAAAGATTTACCAGAAATAAAAGAGGAAATTTTTGTTGAAAAAGAAGAATTAAAACCTGATAATACTGAAATCTCTACAATTGATGAAATTGATAACAGTGATTTAGAAGATGTACTAGCAAAAATCGATCAATTAGATATAAGTGAATTGTCAAAAGAAAAGATTAATGATGATAAAAAAGATCAACAACTAAAAGATTTTTGGGAATAACATGTATGACGTATTAATAATTGGAGCAGGGGCTGCTGGCTTAACAGCAGCATTAAATGCTAAAAAACAAAATCTAAATGTACTAGTTATCTCAAAAACATATCCAACACACTCACAAACAGTACAAGCTCAAGGTGGTATAAATGCAGTTTTATATGAAGAAGATGATTCAGTTGATTTACATGTTGATGATACCTATAACGCCTCAAAAGGCTTAGGTGACAAAGAAACAATAAAGTTTATGTGTAAAGAAGCTAAAGAAACTATAACATGGCTAAATAAAATTGGAGTTCCTTTTTCAAGAGACGAAAACAATAATATCGCACAAAGAAAATTTGGTGGAACTAAAAAAATTAGAACATGTTACTCGAGTGATTATACAGGATTAAAAATACTTCATACATTATATGATCAATGTATAAAAGAAAATGTAGATTTTTTAAATGAACATACACTACTTGATTTAATTATAGAAAAAAATAAATGTTATGGAGCAGTTTTTTTAGATATATGTTCTGGAAGCATTCATGAAGTTCTATCTAAAACTACAATAATTGCAAGTGGTGGATATAGTGGTTTATATACTAACTTCACAACTAATTCTTACTCAAATACTGGAGATGGATTAGCAGTAGCTTTTAAAGCAGGTGTTGAATTATCTAATATGGAATTTATTCAGTTTCATCCAACTGCATTAAAAGACTCTAATATCTTAATAAGTGAGAGTGCCAGAGGTGAGGGTGGATATTTACTTGATATAAACCATAAAAGATTTATAAATGAATTAGCACCAAGAGATGAAGTATCTAGGGCTATATATGAAAAAATATCAAATAAAGAAGAAGTATATCTTGATTTAAGACATCTTGGGATTGACAAAATAAAAGACCTAATGCCACAGGAGAGAAGACTAGCAATGGAATTCTCTAATGTAAAATTAGAAGAAGATTTACTTCCTATTAATCCAGCAGCTCATTACAGTATGGGTGGAATAAAAACAGATATAAATTGTAAAACTAATATAGAAAACTTTTTTGCCTGTGGTGAATGTGCACAAGTTTCCATTCATGGTGCAAATAGACTTGGAGGTAATTCTTTACTTGAAATAGTTACATTTGGAAAAGTTGCTGGTATTAATGCAGCTAATTTAGCAAAAGAAAATTCATCAACTTTTATATCAAATCAAAAGCAATTGAATAAAAATCAAGACTTTATTAATGATCTATATAAAAATGATGCACAAATTAACTTCTACGCAAAAAAAGAATTAATAGGTAAAAACTTATTTGAAAATGTAGGTTTATTTAGAAATGAAGAAAAAATGAAAATTGCTTTATCTTTTATTGAAGGGTTAATTAAAGACTTAAGTAAAATGGGAATTAATGATAAAGCTAAAGAATATAACAAGAACCTACTTGAATATCTAGAATTTAGAAATATGATTAATCTTTCTGAGCTTGTTATTAAATCTGCAATAAATAGAACAGAGAGTAGGGGTGCACATTTTAGAAGTGATTATCCAGAAGAAAACAATTACTTTGAAAAGAACTCTATTGTTAAATTTTCAAATAATGAAATAGAACTATCTTATGAGGATTCAAAATGAAAATTAGTATAAAAAGATTTGATATTAATAAAACTCCTCAAACTTCGATTGTATCTTTTGATGTAAACAAAACAAATTTACTACAAGCACTAAATGAGATAAAAGCCAATAGTGATGCAAGTATATCTTATAGATGTGGATGTAAAAGTGGCGTTTGTGGTTCTTGTGCCGTTAGAGTAAATGGAGTTGAAAGACTAGCATGTAAAACTGTTCTGAATGAAAATGATTTAATTGAACCTATGAAAAATACAAAGGTAATTCGTGACTTAGTTGTGGATGTTTCACATGAAACATCTTTAATTCACAAAACAAAGTCATTTATGGAAGATGAGATAAGTAATGAAGAAATTACAGTAAAAGATGTAAAAAAGATTGATTTACAAAGTAATTGTATACTTTGTAATTCTTGTTATAGTTCATGTCCTGTTTACGATGTAAATAAGGACTTTCTAGGGCCTTTCGCCTTAACAAGAGCATTGAGATATACAAATGATAAGAAAATGGCTAATAATAGCCTTATAATTGATCAAATACAGACTAATGGTGTATGGGATTGTACTTTATGTGGAGCATGTACTTTAGTATGTCCTCAAAATATAGATCCTAAAATGGATATTATGCAATTACAAAATATTTCAACACAAAAAGGATATACAAATCCAGCCTTAGCAAACTTTGATTCTAACATGGGATTTGATATGAGTGATATGGGATTTGATCCCAATGGAAGTTTTTAATAAATGAGCCAAAGCTCATTTATTAATGATTGTTCTTATAAGTTATCTTTTAAATATAAGTAATCAGACATTTCAGTCCAAGCTCTAGCTTTAGTTTGGTATTTTTCTTGAGATTCAAATACTTCTTTTAATAAAGGAGATTTTTTTGCCATCTCTACTCTAAGCTCTTTATTTACAGATTTCATTTTATCCATAACTTCAGTTGGTAATGTTTTGATTTTAATATTTGGTTGATCAGTTATCATTTTATTTAATGCTATTGCTGACATATGGTAATTCTCAATATACATATCAAATGCAGTAACTCTCATAGCAGTTACTAAAATACTTTGTAAATTTTTAGGTAATTTATTAAATACTTTTTCATTAACAAAGTACTGACATTCAGCACCTGGTTCATGCCATCCTGTATAGTAATATGGAGCAATTTTTTGGAATCCCATTTTGATATCTAAAGCAGGTCCAACAAATTCAAGTGCATCAATAGTTCCTCTCTCTAAAGAAGTATATAATTCACCTGGAGCAATATTAGTAACTAATACACCAAGTTTAGCTAAGATTTCTCCTGAGAACCCTGGAATTCTCATTTTTAAACCTTTGAAATCATCGATAGTTTTAATTTCTTTTCTAAACCATCCACCCATTTGTACTCCAGTGTTTCCACCTGGATATGCTAAGATTCCATGTTTTTTGTATGCTTTTTGCATAAGTTCTAAACCACCACCATAATAGAACCATGAATATTGTTCAGGAGCAGTCATACCAAATGGCATAGTTGTAAATGGTAAAGTATTAATATCTTTACCTTTGTAAAAGTAAGATGCTGTATGACCCATATCATATTGACCGCCTTTTACCATATCAAAAACACCTAAAGGTGATTTATGTTTATTTGCAGAATGTACTTTGATTTTTATTTGTCCGTTAGACATTTCTTCAACCATTTTAGCCATTTTAATTGGCGCATCAATTAGTGGATGGGCAGTTTGTCCCCAAGTAGTTGCAAGTTTTAGTTTATATACTTTTTCTTTTGCTTGCGCACCCATACTCATAGCTATAAGTAAAACTGATGTTACTCCTAGCTTTGCAATCATTCTTTTCATTTTCGTTCCTTATATATTTGTAAGAAAATTATATAAAGAATGAAATGTAATATTGCTTAATAATGTATAAGTTATGTTGATAATAATAAAAAACTAATCTAGAATACAATCTTTTAGTTCTTTTTTCTGATTCCATTCTAATTTCTTTAATTCTGGTTCATCATAAAATTCTTTTGAGTAACCAAAGCATAGATAAGCAATAAATTTATATTCACTTTTATCTATATTAAAAATTGAGTTAATTTTTTTAGGTTTTAAAATAGAAACCCATCCCATACCAATATTTAAAGCACGAGCAGTTAACCACATATTTAAGATTGCACATACAACAGAATATTCTCCTGTTCTTTTCATATATGTTTGTCCTAAAACATCATCTTTAGGCTTCTTATAATATACAGCTATATTTACACTTGATTCTTTTATACCTTCAAGCTTAAGGTTGTTATATAGGGGTCTATGTTCAAACTTTGACTTACTTTTATCAAAAGATTTACTAAAGTGTTTATATACTTTATTTCTCTTTTTATCATCAACTATTATAAATCTCCAAGGTTGAGAATATCCAACAGAAGGAGCATGAAGTGCAGAGTTTAAAATAAGGTCAAGTTTTTTTTGGGAAATTTTTTTGTTAGTAAAATTATTACCCCTAACATCCCGTCTAGAGGCAATAATTTTATTTAAAGTTTTTAAGTCTTTTTTTGAAAAAATCATTATACTGCGAAATCATGAAGATCTTTAAATAAAAATGCTTCTACAATTTCATCTATAC
>Ga0193960_1001129_pt1 | contig 10756 bp, 16 predicted proteins | sample FB_3_MG_FD_140338 | JGI IMG/M metagenome (GOLD analysis project Ga0193960, IMG submission 140338) | Microbial mat bacterial communities from the Broadkill River, Lewes, Delaware, United States - FB_3_MG | ecosystem: Environmental > Aquatic > Freshwater > River > Microbial mats | place: USA...
CCCGCCCCATGCTTTTTCTGACAACTTCACCAACTTTTTTGATCATACTTCGCATAACGCCTTTAGCGCGTCCAGCCCGAAGGGCGATGCTGCCTAAACTTGTTAGGTGGATAACTATGATTAAACTATTACGCAAAACTAGTTCTCTTGGATGGAGTGACCAAACCTCACGGATGCTCAGCAGCGATTTGTCTCATAAGCTCGTGCATCTCATTTTCTATTTCAGCTCCCCTAGGGCAGTCAATGATACCCCGTTGTACGTCAGCCAAATCACCTTCGTTTGTGGCGATGAAGAACTCCTCAGCGAGTTGAATGAATCGTTTGACGCTCGGCTTTTTGGACAGAGCTTTAAAGACGCTTTGAACCTGCCTTCCTTCATACTCCCGTTTAGGGTCTGGCAAGAAAAGGATTCTCTCAATCAGGGTTTCTCTCGGGGTAAGGTCTATCATAACCCCGTCCTGCCGCTCCCAAATGACATGAAACTCAGCTTCGAGCCAAACTTTTCTCAATTCAACGATAGCCCACCCAAAGTGCTGTTTGCCACCGTTGATAGAAATATGCTCTGGAACGATAGAAAAACATTCTCGAAGTGGTTTACCTCTCAGAGGTTCATGCTTGACGTAAATGGGTTGCTGACCAGGGGAAACCTGCCTGCAAAATGAACGGACATAATCTTTTTGTTTTTGTGGAATTCTCGGTTTCACAATTACCACCTAACGCCTTTGTAATGGGACGCGTTGCTGCGAAGCAGCGCATTTAGCGGTCCAGCCCAAAGGGCGATTATTCACAAACTTGTTATGTTTTAACTGCATGATGACCTTTATAAAAACGCAAAACTATTGCGGCAACTGACAGAATAATGCCTGACCAACCGCTAACAAATGTGAGAGCTGATAGTAAACAAAATACCCATACAGACAGCTGTTTACCAACTAATAATGCATACCCTAGAAGAGCGCGACTAACTAATAAAATTAACTCGTACACTAGGACTCCAAACACCAACGGATAAGCAGATTGGTCACTTTGAGATAACCAAGCCTCCGTACTGTGCATTAAGTCAGGGATGCTAAAAGCTTTAAAAATTAGTAAACCTATAGCACTAATTATTAGAGCGATTCCTACTAGCTTTGAGATAAAAAGCTTATTCATAATTTGAAACATAACAGCTAAATATATGACAGATTGTCGCGATTAAACACGACAATGTGTCATATATCTCCGGGAGAGGATATTAAAAGAATGATGTGACATATTGATTTTCATACGCTTTCCTTGCTCGGGGTTTTCTCCTCCATGGAGAAAATTACACATTTGTCCTTGTATCCTTGCACAAAGACTTAACGGATGAAATACCCGGTTTAAAATTAGGTCATTTGCACCAGTTTTTAGAGAAGTGGGCCAAGCCAGCAGCTTTCCATTTTTAATTATTTGCTCAAGCCAATGGGCTCCTAGCCCTCTCCTCTTCTTCGTGTTTTTCATCGCTTACAAAGAAAAAACACCTACACCTAGATTGGCCATGACGATAGAAAAGGTATAAAAAGAGACTTAAAGCACGGATGGAATTTTATAGTTTTTTCAGAATATCAATACTTTTCGCAGTCACTTCGTCGCTATTTCCCGTCATATATGCCATGACAATAGCGCCTTCCTGCATGATACAAATTGCATCAAGAAGATCTGGATTTTCAGAATCTAAATACTGCTGGATAAGACTTCTGACCTGTCGCTTATGAAAACCGCAATACTTTGAAATGTCGCATTCCGAATCGCTAAACTCAGCGGATGTATTGATGAAAAAGCAACCTCTAAAATCGCCTAAAACCTCTTCATTGCCTTTAAACCAGCTATTTAATGCACCAAAAATAGCTTCAATAACCTCTATATTAGATTGAGTACTTACCAGCTTTTGGCCTAACCATTCTATGAAATTCTGATGCCTTTGTTCTAATGCCGCCAACACTAATGCATCTTTACTATCAAAGTGGTTATAGAGGGTGCGTTTCGCGACACCTGATAACTTTAAAATTTCATTTATACCGATTGAATTAATACCATTTTGGTAAAAAAGTTTTAACGCAATATCAATCAGCAACTGCCTTTTTTGACTCATCAACTTCTCCCATAAACGCTACTCCATCATGGCAAAAGTATAACACTTTGTCTACGTTTATCAGATAACACCTAGCCTTAACTTATTTACCCCAGCCTCTCGAAAAAACACTTATAAAAATAATCGTTCAAAAACGTTGACACGAGTAGACCGACCTGTCTATATTATTAAGTAGACAGCTTGTTCTACTTTTAAAGGAGGGATTTATGAATCATGTTATTTCGATTTTAGACTTTGGATTTTATGCAGACGTAGTTAACAAACCGTCCACTAAATCCCAAATAAACAAAGTGGTGCTTCTCATCTCTTTGCTTAGTTCGTTTATCTCTCCGGCTGTCTTTGCGGAGTTTCGTACTGCTAACCCGCAAAATAATTTCGGAGCATCTGCTCCATTTAGTGGACTATTGGCGGCTTACTGCACCCCGGTTCACCCTAATATTCCAAACAACCCAAGTACACAACCTGAACCGATTCTTATCGAGGTTCATTTAATCTTAATCGAGGAAAATGAGATGAAATTTGCAAAAACTCTAAAGATGGCAACCGCAACCGGCGCACTACTAATCAGCAGTATGAGCTTTGCCAGTTCAATAAACATTGGCACCAATGATTTAGCAATTAAAGGCTATGACCCTGTTGCTTACTTCACTCAACAAAAAGCAGTTGAAGGCTCTTCAAAATATACCGCGACGCATGATGGTGCCATTTATCGTTTTAGCAGTGCATCTAACCGTGACTTGTTTAAAGCAAATGCCGATAAATACGCTCCTCAATTTGGTGGCTATTGCGCGATGGGTGTCGCTCTAAACAAAAAACTAGATGTAGATCCGAACGCTTTTTACATCAAAGGTGACAAGCTTTACCTCAATCTAAACAAAGACGTCCAGAAAAAATGGTTAACCGATATTCCTGGTCACCTAAAAACAGCTGATCGCATCTGGCGCGGAATCGAAGACCTAACCGTTGCCCAAGTTAACGCTGAAGACTAACTAATTATGAATAAGCCAACTCTTAAGTTTTCAGTTAGTGGCCATGACTATACGCAACCATTAGCTCTACTCTGGTTTAGTGCTGACTGGTGTGAACCATGTAAAAAAATGGCGCCAGTGATGGATGCGCTTGTAGGCCAAGCAATCGATCAAATCAGAGTGCTCAAAATCGATATCGATCAACAAGTGGAATTAGCCGCTTCATTCCAAATCGAGGCAGTACCTTCACTGGTTTTATTGAAAACTGACGGTGAGATTAGCCGTAGAGTTGGTGAACCAAATGCACAACAGCTTAAAGGTTGGCTAACGCCAGTTTTGGAGCAGATCAAGGAAACAGGAGAAACAAAGAATGAACAATAAACAACGTGTAGCAACTGCAGCATTAGCTGTTGCTTTGTCAACAGTAGCTACGCTGCCAACAGCTAACGCAGCAGGTAAAGAAAAATGTTATGGCGTCGCTCTTGCCGGGCAAAATGATTGCGGAAACCTAGCGGGCACACATTCTTGTGCCGGTCAGTCCAAGGTCGACAATGATCCGGGTGAGTGGAAGTTAGTTGCTAAAGGTACATGTAAAGACATGGGAGGAATGCTAAAGGCTGAAGCTAAAAAGCGTCATCAAGCGCAATAAATACGTAATTGATCAGCCTTAACGGGAGAACAAAGATGTCCTGCCAATACACAGAAGAATTGACAGCAAAAAGCTGTAATTCGATGGTCGGAGTGGGTTTACGCCACCAGCATTACAAAGAGGCGTTGCTCGGAGCATCATCTATTGATTTTGTAGAAGTACATGCCGAAAACTTCTTCGCCGAAGGCGGTATTCTGCCAGCACTTTTGAGTGATATTACTCAAATTTATCCTGTCAGTTTGCACTCTACTTCTATGGGCTTAGGTTCAGCAGTTGGGATAAACAGAGAGTATCTGCAGCGTCTAACGCGCCTGTCACAGCAGATCCACCCCATTTTAATCTCTGATCACGCTTGCTTTACCTGGAGCCATTTCAATGGAAAATCTGTGCATGCAGGAGATCTTCTCCCAATAGAATTTACGTCAGCTAGCCTTCAAACGATGGCTGGCAACATAGACAAGGTTCAACAACACTTAGGCCGACAGATCTTAGTAGAAAACCTTTCCGCCTATATAGAGTTTCCTCACTCTCAAATAAGCGAAACTGATTTTCTATCCGAACTGGTTAACAAAACACAATGTGGATTATTACTCGATCTAAATAATTTATTGGTAAACGCCCATAACTTTAGTGACCAATCCGCCATTTTCAATGCACAACAATGGATCAATCAAATCCCATTGGCCGCCATAGGTGAAATACATCTAGCGGGTTATACCCCTGCCATAAATGGCGAGTTAATTATTGATGACCATAGTAAACCAGTATCAACTGAGTGTTGGGAGCTATATAGATCCACATTGAGGCTTACAGGTCCGGTTACCACCCTTATCGAGTGGGATAATGATCTACCCTCTTGGCGCACGCTACTAACTCAAGCAGAGCAAGCCAAATCAATTATGCAACGTGAAATTCTTCAACAAAAGGAGCTAACACATGCCATCTAGATACACCGCTCTGGAAAATCGCCAAGCAGCATTGATCAACATTATTTTCAGCGGTATCCAGCCTTATACTCCTCAAGCGTTAACCGTGGAAGACAAAGGAATAAGAATCTATCAAAACAACCTTCTTGTGACTGCGACTAACGCACTGTCTCTTAACTATCCTGTTATTGAACAAATGATTGGTTCTGAAACGATGCGACGTTTAACCCGGCACTTATTAGAAATGGAATTACCCTCTAGCGGCGATTGGGCTGATTTCGGGAAGCAGTTACCTCAATTGATAAAAAAAACACCACTTCACCAAGCGCATCCCTATTTGGAAACAATGGCGATTCTTGAATGGAACTTAAAACAAGCGGCAATCAGCGCTACAACAACCTTAGATGTAGTTTCACTTTCACGCTTATCTGAATCTGATTTAAGTCGGGTTTATCTTCACTTTGGTGCAGGCATAAACCTTATTAAAAGCCCATTTAAAGTCGATGAGTTGTGGCGGCTTCACCATACAAAAGATGGAGAAACATCGGATATCGCAGCACAAATTTACGAAATTCTAAATCAAACTGCTGGCCCGTATTACTTTATCACCTATCAGAAAGACCACCTTCCATGTATCAAATCAATTACGAAGGAGACGTATCAATGGTGCTCTTCAGTGATGCAAGGATACAGTCTTGCCGAACTATTTGAGCAACAGGCGACTTTTGATTTTAGCCAATGGATCTCTAACGCAATAGAACACCAGTGGCTCAGAAGACTAAGTGAATCGCCAAGCAAGCAATATCTTTAAGCTAAGGACACATAATGATTAATTCACTATCGAAAGCATACCAAAATTACCTAAAGCGTGAAAACACACTAAATAAGGCGCATCTAATCACGGCCTTTATCGCCCGAATCTACATCGCGAAAGTCTTTTTTTATGCTGGCTTAACCAAGATCCAAGATTGGGACACCACACTCTTTCTATTTGAAGAAGAGTATCAAGTACCTTTGATTCCCTTTGAACTGGCGGCCATACTTGGCACCATGGGTGAGCTAATATTACCTGTTTTACTCTTTCTAGGATTACTTAGCCGCTTTTCCGCTCTTGGCTTATTTGTTGTAAATTTTGTTGCCGTCATTAGCCTCGTGGATATAGCCCCGGCCGCTTTATATCTGCATTACATTTGGGGACTGCTGTTAGCACAAATTACAATTTACGGTGCAGGGCCAATCGCTCTCGACAATGCCGCTTATAGACTATTACAGCACTCTAAACTTAAATCGAGGGCAATAGCCTAAATACAGCAAGGGGCTATAAGCTATTATTACTAAACGCAAAAGCTTTAGCCCCTCCTCACTCCCTTTTGTCCACCTATACCAGCTATCGGAGAGCCTTCGCCAGACTGCTCAGCCTTTCCGTTCCGTTAGCGGCATCTTCAAAAGATGCTACGAAAACCAGCATTTCGCAGAACTGTTTTTTATACTTGCAACAAACCTTGCCGAAATTATCTAGATGCTGCTTCAGCCAATCTTTTTGTGTCCCGATTAAAATGCATGTAAGCATTACTCTGCTGACAAACTAATTACTTAAAAAGTTTACCAAAACAATATCCCAGTATTGTCAAAAACAGTACGGGCAAAACAAACCAAAGAAGAATAGGCATAACAATTACAATAACTAAAGCCAGTACGCTTGAAATAAATATCCCGATTAGCGGTAACAGCACAAATAAAACGGCAGCGATGACAGCCCCAACCAGGGATAAAGCGAATAGAGCCATTGCAAAAATTGCTAATGGATTTTCCACCTTCCGTTCATTGATGATTATCTGCATAGTTTTTTCCTTCCATTATAAGACTAACGCTTCAACTGGCCTAAACGTTAGCGTTAGACTGAATTGACTTGTTAAGACCTTTCACGCATAGAAAATACGCCCACATGATCAAAACAACTTGTAATGGTCCGCGTATTAATAAGTAAACAGGGCCCCATTGATGCCCACCAAGCCCTATACCATTTAAGGCCGCATAAATGTTTGCTGGAAAGAAAATAACAAAAATCATAATCGCCAGTTTTGCAGCAAGTACCTGATATCTTGGAATAAAAAGAGTGATGCCTATCAATAGCTCAATCAACCCAGTGAAATAAACTAATGCTAGGCGAAAAGGGATCCAAGGCGGTAACATTTCCACCATTCCTTCTGTTTTAATAAAGTGTCCCACGAAGAAGAATATAAAGGCCATTCCAAGCCCCCAACACGCGTATTTCCTAATATCCAGAGCCTTGCTGTTAAGCCTTGAATAAACAAAGGCGAAGCACAACGGGCTAGACAGCAGTAAAAGAATAATGACAGGAGTTACCATGATTTCCTCATTAAGTCATGCGCCTTACACAGCGGCTAATGAAACGATCCCGAGAGCCATAGGCTGCCAAGAGCCTTTAGCTTACAAAGCATCACCTACCACCTGACACATCATAAAGCGCACCGCATACATAACTAGACTTATCACTAATAAGCCACATTATGAGCTCTGCTACCTCAACGGTACTGCCCACACGTTCCAATGGAATAGATTTTGTTAGTCTCTCGGCTCTTTGAGCATCACCTGTATGAACATGCATATCGGTATCAATCAGACCTGGACGAACAGCATTAACTCGAATTCCGTGCTTAGCGACCTCTTTAGCCAGACCCACTGTTAATGTGTCAATTGCGCCCTTGGATGCCGCATATTCAATAAATTCATTAGGGGAGCCTAAACTAGCAGCCATCGACGAAATGTTGACGATGCAACCTCCTTCTCCACCATGCTTTTGACTCATTCGTTTAACCGCTTCTCTTGAACAAAGGAAACTGCCAAAAACGTTTATTGAAAAAACATGATTCAATTGATTAAGATTCGTCGACTCGAAATCATGAACCTTTGATATTACACCAGCACTGTTGATAAGCACCTGTAGCTTGCCGATTTTATCAACCTCAGCAAACAGATGATTAACGCCGTCTTCTGTCGACACATCAGCTTGAACTAGATATACACTTCCGCCTTTAGCGACTATTTTCTCTTTAACAGCGAGTGCCGCTTGTTCACTATTTCGGTAGTTGATTACTACATCGTAGCCATTTCCTGAGATAAGCTCAGCTGTAGCTGCACCAATTCCAGAACCGCCCCCAGTAATAAGCGCTAATCTGTTCATTTAATACTCCTATTTCGATGAAGCTTAATCCTTAGCCAAACAGAGTACTCAGTTTACGAGCCCATTTTGAGCTTTTTATTACGCAGTGCCCACTCTTGGGACGTCATTCGATATAAATGGACCGGACGGTCATGAAATTCATGAACCGTATAATCTCCAAATCCCGCCTTCTCGGTCACCCTAATGGACGCTGCATGCTCTGGCTCAATGATGACAACAACCGATTCGCAATTTTTTTGATTGAAGGCATAGCTCAACACACCTTTGACCGCTTCTGTCGCAAACCCCTGATTCCAAAACCTTCGCGCTAATCGATAGCCTAAATTAATCTCTTCAACGCCATCTACTCGCTCAGGGCCAATACCGCAGAAGCCAATAAGACTACCCGATACTTTCTCCAGTAATGCCCAAGGGCCAACTCCGTGAGATGAGTAACACTTCAAACACCAGTCGATAAACTTTCGGGTTGAATCCTCATCATAAACTCCGCGAACAGAATATTTCATGACTTCAGGGTCGCTTAAAATTGCAGTGAGTTCAGGGAGATCTTGGAGAGATAACTGCCGCACGACCAGTCTTTCTGATTTAAACAACTGCATCTAGTCGCCTTTATCTCACGTATGTCTCCTCATATGATTGAGAAGCTCATTTTTTAGGATGAAATTCACAGCCCAGCTCGAACTGCTTGCTATGTTTGTTTAGTTAGACCTTGTTTAATCTGCTGTACAGTCTTACCGCCCACGGCAATATTTGTATCCAATTGCTCTCTGATTGAAACTAAGAATAGTTCTTTTGGTATGCCCGTAACGTCGACAGAAACTTCAGTTAACTTCTCGATTAGTTGTTGTTTAACCTCAGGTGATAACTGCCCTGATTCAAATGCGATAAATGGCATAATTTTATTCCTTTAAATTAATTATAAACTCAAGCTATAAGTACGTAGCTAGACCTAGATAACAGTCTGTTAAGGTGTAACGAAACGCTTTGTCCTAGGTGAGCGGAAGAAACCAGGAAGTAGATAAATCACTTTTGAACGCGTCTTTATATGCGAACTACTTTACATGCTGCCGAACAAAGCTGTTCAATTCAGTTATTGTTTTGATGACATAAAGATCTTTGCTATCCGATTTTTCTCTTAACTGAGACATAAAGTCATCATTCCAGTATTTTGGGCATAGCTTGAGCACCTTATAACTTTCTAAGGTTCCTTTCAGTACTGAACTACCTTCAGGCCAACCCTCTGGCTTTATAAATAACCCTTTCAGAAAGCGTTTCGTCACGAACCAATAGCTGACCGCATACGGGAGATCTATATACACTAGCGTATCCGCGGCTTCTAAACGTTTCTTGAATTCGCTGATAGGTCCAAAGCCATCAATAAGCCAACTCTCGGAACGCAATATACTTTCATGCTTTTTATTAAAGACTTCTGGATCTACCAGCTCACCATTTTGCTTATAAACAATTGAGTCTAGTTGATAAAGTTGTATACCTGTAGCTAAAGCGAGTGCCTTGCTTACAGTTGACTTTCCGCTGCCTGGTTTACCAAAAACGGCTACCCTTTTCATGAGAACTCTTCCAATAGATTTTTCCCATAAGGCAGATACAAAAAACCCACCGTTACGGGTGGGTTCGATAAATAAAAAGCACATCAAAAAAACCCACCACTCCTATGGAATGATGATAATTCGGTTTTTAAGTTGCTTTAGCTTCTTTTTCATACAAACACTCTCATATAAGGAGAGTGGATTGTCAATCATCTTTGTACGAAAACCAGGTGATTTAGATTGAGCAACGCCAAGTTCAGCCGCCGAGACACGAGGTCGGCTGGAGCTTTTTGTTATGTTTTAAATTTAATACGACATCGAGAAAATTCACAATGTCAGAACTAAGCAACTCATGAAAAGCTTGACGACTAAACCCATCTGGATCTTCTACCACAACGCCTAGCTCACCCTTTATGACTTCTGGGAATGGCGTAATAAACGAATAATGCCCTGCATTTGGTACAGTACAATATGTTAATAACTCTTGATTTTTATAGTTCTTGGCAATGACTTCAGCTTGGTAAGGCTCCGTCAATTCAACATCCTTTTCGGCTCTCAGAAGAAGTGCTGGAATATCAACATCTTTAAGCGAATCCTCTGAATTAAACAAAATACCAACTGGCGCCATCAAAACAATAGCTTTAATTCGTTTATCATGTGAATTCTCTATCTTGACTTTCTCTGTTTTATTTTCTTTCACCAAACCACAAAAAGGCTCATTTATTTGAGAGTTGGAAAGGCATAATTCTATAATATGAGTAGTGTCTGCGACGCCACCTGCAACAGCTAATGCCGTATACCCTCCTGCTGAATGTCCGACAACCGCAATTTTGTCGGTATCAATACTCTCTGACACTTTACGGCTAGACAATACAGCATCAATTGAGGCACTAATATGCCTCGGCCTATTTTTCCAATTGCTAACGGTACCTTCACCTTCATTGTCTTTGAAATTATTTTTTGGATGTAGTGGCATACCAACAACAAAGCCTTTTTTTACGAGTGCAAACGCAATACTTCTATACCCCAAATTTGTCCCACCTGATCCATGAGAAATAATCACCAGAGGAAATTTTCCATCAGTTACTTTGCCGCCAATGGATAACTCCATCTCAAAAGGTCCAAATTTGACTTTTTTCGATGGAGTATCTGAGGGATAGACCAACGCAACAGGAAATTGCTCGCCAGTAGAATTAAACTCAACATAAATTTTCTTGTAACCTACGTAAGGGCCATCTTGAGCCACCATTTTCTCTGACGAATCGGAACATGCAGAGATGGCTAAAATCACAAGAACAATGGTAAATAACTTAGCAAGTTTCATCTTGTCTCCCTAAAAAACATAACG
>Ga0193960_1001131_pt1 | contig 10748 bp, 10 predicted proteins | sample FB_3_MG_FD_140338 | JGI IMG/M metagenome (GOLD analysis project Ga0193960, IMG submission 140338) | Microbial mat bacterial communities from the Broadkill River, Lewes, Delaware, United States - FB_3_MG | ecosystem: Environmental > Aquatic > Freshwater > River > Microbial mats | place: USA...
CACAACAACTCCCTACAACAAACGAGCAGTTTTTAAATATCTCTGGTATTGGACAAAATAAGCTTGAAAAATATGGTGAGCTTTTTATGAATCTTTGCTCTAGTATCAAAAATGAAAATGACCAAAAAGATCAAGAGCAAGAGGAAGTAGTAGTTCCTAAAATTATAAAAGAGTTGAGTAAAACCTACCTACAAACAAAAGAACTCATCGATGAAGGGAAAACTATCGATGAGATTATAGAGATACGAGAACTCAAAGATGCAACTATCATAGCTCATATAAATGAACTTTTTGCAAATGAGTACATCACACAAGAGCAAAAAGAGAATCTTTTTATCCCTATGATACAAAGTTTTCCAACAGAGATAAAAGCATGGATTGAAGAGGGATTAAAAACTCACGATATAAATATGCTTCGTACTTATGTAAATAAATATGGGTATCTGTTTTAAAATTTAGCTTATAAAATAACAAAATGCAATATTTTGAGCATTTGTTCCTCATTTTAGTTATACTTTTTATCAAGACCACAAAGGATAAGCTAAATGGATGGTACAATTATGGTGACTTATAAGATATTATGTAAAACAGATTTTAATTTTGAGATTACATTTGAAGAGTTACTGAGCAATGAAAAAGTAGCCAAAGTGATAAAAAGTGAGTTTGCAAAAGGGATACGAAATACCGATTTTGCTTTTAGAAACCAAGAGTGTAAACTCAAGATAGAGACACAAAAAGAGTTGTATCAGTTTGAAGCTAGAAAAGATGATTTTGCAGATTTAGTTTCCCTTGCAGAAGAAGATGCAACGTCGCGTAAACTTTTTAAAAAAGAGTGTATAGGTATAGAGTTAGTTGATATAGAGATCTCTTCTTAGTTGATATTCACATCGCTTTGTAACTATTCTACTTTAAGAATTATACGATACTTTAATATTGCTTTGATATAATCTCAAAATAATCATACAAAGGAATTGTAGTGTATAAAGTAGCTGTCTTATCTGATTCTCATCGAAAAACAGATTTAACTAAAGATGCTATAGATATGTTAAAAGCAAAAGGTGCACAATATATAGCACATGCTGGCGATTTAGAGATAAAAGAAAATCTGGATTTATTGAAAAATTCTGGTTTAGTATATGTAAGTGTTTTTGGAAATAATGATTGGGACTTAACTAAATATCAAAATGACTATAAAGTTTACCAAGAACCATATTATTTTAAAATACAAGATACAAAGTTTAAATTGATGCATATACCTACTTACCTTAGTCCTGATAGTGATATTATCATATATGGTCATACCCATATTTTTAAAACAGAATATGTAAATGATACGCTTTTTTTAAACCCAGGTGAAATTTGTGCCCGAGAAAAATATTTAACGGAATGTGTTTTACTAGAAGTTTCTGATGAATCATATAAAGTAGAATATTTTTATAAAAAACCTATAGAGACAAAGTGGCAATCAAAAATGTATGAATACAAAAGAATCGGAAAATAGATAGATATGAATAGTAAGAAAATATTTTTATGTGCAATATGCAATATAGAAAGTGGAACTTGTAATGAAGATTGTAAGTTTTGTACACAAAGTGTAAAATATCAAGCAGATATTGCAAGATATAAAACTAAAGAGATAAACCTTATCGTTGAAGAAGCAAAAAGAGCAAGAGCAAATAAAGCGATAGGTTTTTGTTTAGTAACAGCAGGAAAAGGTTTGACTGACAAAAGACTTGCTTTTGTTTGTGAAGCAGCACGGGCAGTTAAAAAAGAAAACTTAGGTTTGAAAATTATTGCATGTAATGGTACAGCTTCATTAGAGCAACTACAAGAGCTTAAAAAAGCTGGAGTAGATAACTATAATCATAACTTAGAAACTTCAAGAGAGTTCTATTCTTCTATTGTTTCTACACATACTTGGGATGAAAGATATCAAACTTGTTTAAATGCAAAAGAGGCAGGATTAAAACTTGTAAGTGGTGGTATTTTTGGTCTTGGAGAAGCTCAAGAAGATAGAATCTCAATGTTAAATGCATTGGCTTCTTTAGAACCTATGAATGTTCCTTTAAACTTTTTTCATCCAAATGAAGCTTTACCAATAGTATCAAATAGTGTTACAAAAGAACAAGCTTTTGAGTTGATTGAGTTAGCAAGAAAAATGATACCAAATGCACATAAAATAATGGTAGCAGGTGGAAGAGAACTTATGTTTGGTGAAGATGAATACAAAGTCTTTGAACATGGAGCAAACTCAATTGTTATAGGTGATTATCTAACAACATCTGGAAAAAATGTTTTAAAAGATTTAGAAGACTTAGAAAAACTTGGCTATAAAATAGCAGAAACTTGTGAAAAATAAAGTAGAGAAGGGGTAAGAATAATGAGTAATGAAATATCGATAATCATAACATTATCTCTGATTATATTTACCTCTCCTTTAATCTCTAAACTGATTAGAATTCCTGTTATCCCTATTGAGATATTTTTTGGTTCTGTAGCAGTTTCACTTTCATTTATACATGACAATCATATTTTTACGCTTGTTGCAGAGTTGGGATTTTTATATTTAATGTTTTTGGCTGGACTTGAAGTTGATTTAAAAAGATTATTCAAAGTTTCACCTGCATTGTTAAAAAAAGGCTTTTTATACTCTACACTTTTATATATATTTGCAGCTATATTTACATGGAGTTTTAGTTTATCAAATATTTTTATAGTTACATTACCTTTAATCTCTATAGGATTATTGGCAGTATTAAAAAAAGAGTATGGTGATGCACCTTGGTTAAATCTAGCATTTACAGTTGGACTTATTGGTGAAATAATCTCTATTATTGTTTTAGCAGCTGTGAGTGCGGGACTTGAATATGGTATGGGAACACAGTTTTATGAAAGTCTTTTTTCTTTAGGGGTAGTTTTTGTAGTAATGATTGCTTTATACTATTTCTTTCATAATCTTATCTGGTGGAATCCAGAACTTAAAACATACCTGATGCCAACGGATGATAATCAAGAACAAGATATAAGATTTTCTATGAGTATCTTTTTCCTTATGATTGCTGTTATGCTTTATTTACATCTAGAAGTTGTTTTAGGTGCTTTTATTGCAGGTGTATTTATCACAACATTTTTTGAACATAATAAAGAATTACCTCATAAACTAGAACATTTTGGTTTTGGTTGGTTAGTACCTATATTTTTTGTATGGATAGGTACCTCATTTGAGTTAAAATCATTGTTTTTACCAAATCTTATAACAACTTCATTAATTATAACATTTGGAATGATACTGATCCGATTTTTGAGTGGACTTATTTTTGTTAAAGAGATGACGCTTAGAGGAACAACTCTTATGGCTCTTTCTCACTCTATGCCTCTAACTCTTATTATTGCTGTTGCTACATTAGCATTACATAATCAAAGTATTAGTCACTTTTATTATTATGCATTTATTTTAAGTGCTATTTTTGAAGTGATATTATGTATGATTTTAATTCGTTTAGTTGAAAAAAAAGTAACAGTAGAAGGTAAATGTAACAATGCAAAGTGATACAAAACGATATTTAAGTTATCGGTTTATGCCGATGATTATCTTATCTTATTTATTTATAAACCTATATCTCGTGATGACAGGTTCAACTTGGTGTCAAAGTGAAGGTTGTGAAGTTAGCAAAAGCTTATTAAATATAGAACAAACAGAACTTTACACTTTAGCAATAGGTGCTTTTTTAGTTCTTTTAATTATTGGAATAAATATCCTAAAAAAAGGTTCTATTCAACTAGAAAAACTCTATAGATTTGGAATCTTTACAGTGATGATTTGTGAAACTATACTGTTGGGTTATTTATATTTGAAAAGTGGAACTTTATGTATAAGTTGTTTTATTTTTTACTTACTTGTTATCATAAATTTTATACTGTTAGGGAATATCACAAAACTTTTTCTACTTCCTTTTATTTTAGTTGCTTTAGCTTTATTGGATTTTGATGTTTCCAGCTCTTCAAATAAAAGTTTAACATCAAAATATACACTTTTACAGTCAGAAGTTTGTGAGCATTGTAAAGAGGTAAAAGCATTTTTAAATGAGAATGAAATCAAATATGCAAAAGAAGACTACACTCTTTATAGTGGATTATTTAGTTCTTTAAATATCACAAAAATCCCATTATTATTAGTAAAAAATAATGAAAATAATATTCTGATTCTTAATGGTGTAAGTGAGATTAAGAGATATATAAATCAACACGAAGTTGTTTCTAATATAACTATAAATAAAAGTTCTTCTACTGTTATCTCTTTTCAAGAAAAAGAGGGTTGTGAGATAGATTTTATAAAAGAAGATTTAGAAAACTGTAAAAAATAATTTTTAGATAAATAATATAAAAGTCATACTAAAGTCACTATTCTATTTTATTATTTCATTATATTAAAATGAAGGAGATACTTATGTTAAGTCAAAGTATGAAAATTGCGTTACCGATTTTGGTTGCAGTAGTTGTAGCTATTATCCCAACGCCAGAAGGGTTAGCTGTAAATGCACAGTACTTTTTTGCAATCTTTTTAGGGGTAATTGTTGCTCTTATTTTAGAACCAATTCCAGCAGCTCTTGTAGGCCTAATAGGTGTATCATTTAGTGCAACATTTGGTTTAGTAGGTGAAACTGCAAAAGCAAATAGAGATTGGGCTTTAAGTGGTTTTTCAAATGGTGTTATTTGGTTGATTTTTGCTGCATTTATGTTTGCTCTTGGTTATAAAAAATCAGGACTTGGTAAACGTATAGCACTTTTATTAGTAAAATATTTAGGAAAAACATCTTTAGGTTTAGGATATGCTGTTGCTTTTGCAGATGGTATTTTAGCACCATTTATGCCTTCAAATACAGCAAGAAGTGCGGGAACTATTTTTCCTATTGCTATTAATATTCCTCAAATGTTTAATTCAACTCCAGAAAATGAGCCAAGAAAACTTGGTGCTTATATCTCATGGGTTGCAATAGCAGCTACTTGTGTTACAAGTTCTATGTTCTTAACAGCACTTGCTCCAAACTTACTAGCAGTTTCACTTGTAGAAAAAGGTGCAGGATTTGCTATATCTTGGGGTGAATGGTTTAGTACACTATCAGTAATCATGATTCCATTATTTTTATTGGTTCCACTCGTTGCGTATGTAGTTTATCCACCAGAACAAAAAACATCACCAGAAGCTCCTATTTGGGCAGCTAAAGAGTTAGAGGCGATGGGTTCTATTACTAAAAAAGAGTTAACAATGTTAGGTCTTGGTATGTTAGCCTTAGCATTATGGATTTTTGGAAGTCAAATAGGTGTCAATGGTACGGTTGCAGCATTATCAGTGTTGTGCTTATTGGTTCTTACAAATGTAATCACTTGGGAAGATGTTATAACAAATAAAGCTGCTATCAATGTATTTATTTGGTTTGCTACTTTAGTTGCAATGGCAAGTGGTTTAAAACAAGTAGGATATTTAAAATGGGCAGCTGGACTAATATCTACTTGGTTAACAGGTTTAGATCCTGTAACAATAGCAATTATTTTACTAGTTTTATTTTTCTTATTCCATTATCTTTTTGCAAGTGTTACAGCACATGTGGTTGCACTTTTACCACTATTTTTAGGAATAGCAGTAAATTTACTACCTGCAGATATGATTCAGCCTTTAGCATTATTACTTGTAGGGTCACTAGGTTTAATGGGTATTATAACTCCATATGCAACTGGACCTTCACCTATTTGGTACGGAGCTGGTTATATTTCACAGGCAACTTGGTGGAGATTAGGTTTAATTTTTGGTGCTATCTATTTAGCTTCATTAGTTTTACTTGGATTTGTTATACTATAAAACAAAACATCTCAAAATTTAGAAAAGGTGCCTTTTATAGGCACCTTTTTTTTTAGATAAACTAGACTATAATGAGGTCTATGAAAAAACTACTTTTATTTTTCCTGATTCAAACTTTTCTTTTTGCAAGCAGTTCAATCTTAATTATTAATTCTTATCATAAAGGTTATGAATGGAGTGATAATATTATTGAAGGTATTGAACAGTCCGTTTATAAAAATAAAAATTTAGATATTAATATTTTATATATGGATTCTAAGAGAGTGAATTCAAAAGAATATTACAAGGTATTAAAAAGTTTATACCAAATACAACTGCAAAAACAAAAATATGATCTAATAATAGCTGTAGATAGATTTGCTTATGATTTTGTTTTAGAGACATACAATGAGTTTTTTACAGATGAACAAATTTTAGCTGTAGGGATAGAAAGTTTTTCCAGAGAAAAGGCCAAAAGTTATGGACTAGAAAATAAAATATCTGCTATTTTAGAGACTAGAGATTTAACTGCTAATGCAAAAATTATTAAAAAAATATATCCTTCATTAAAAAAACTTTATATTATTGATGATAAAAGTATAAATGCTTTGCACACACAACCCTTAGTGATGGAACTCTTAAAAAAACAATACAATGAATATGAGATGATTTATTTACAAGAAAATAATCTAGAAAGACTCGAAGAAAGATTTTCTCAGAAGATTGATACTGTTGCCATATTATTTATACGTTTTTACAAAAATGAACATGGAAAACTTTATAAAAACTTTCAAATTGCAAACTTTATTCAAAATGCTAAAGTACCTGTATTTGTTACAGACTCGTTATTTATAAAAAAAGGTGCAACTGGTGGAAAGATAATCAACTTATATAAATTAGGGCAGAGCTCTGGGAAAATGGCTCTTGATTTACTTAAAAATTCACAGCCTATTATAAAAACATCAGAAGACTTAGAACTTATTTTTGATGCAAGAAAACTAGAAGAGTTTACCTTACCTGTTGTAGGATTATCTGAAAAGTTTTCTATTGTAAATCATAGAGAAACGTTTTTTGACAGAAATAGAGGTTTTATAGATTTTATATTTAGGATCTCTCCTTTATTTCTTTTATTGATTATTGGACTTATACATAATATTTATAAAAGAAAAAAAGTAGAAAAAGAACTAAGACAAAGACTATATTTTGATCAAGTACTTTTAAATACCTTAGATGAACCTATTTTTTGGCAAGATGAAAAAGGGGAAATTGTAGATTCAAATGAAAAATTTTGTATTTTAATAGATATGAGATGTGAAGATATTTATGAAAAAAGATTAGAAGATTTTACTCACAATAAAAATATAAAACTGATTATTAAAGTACTTGAAAAATACAAAAAAAATAAAAATAAAAATAATGAGTTTAAATATATTGATAGGAATAAAAATAAAAAAATTTTTGTTATAAAACAAGAAACATTTGAAGATAAGAAACTCAATAAAAAAGGTTTTGTTACAGTGTTTAGAGATGTAACAAAAGAGAGAAAAATAGATCAAGAGAAACAGCGTGATAGACAATTTATAATACAACAAAGTAAATTAGCTGAGATAGGGGAAGTATTCTCATCTATAGCTCATCAATGGAAATCACCACTTGTCGAAATAACAGCAATAGCACAAGAGCTATTTTATACTAAAAAAAGTGTGAGTAAAGATATCAAAGAGGATGAAAGTTTTGTAAGTGATATCATGAAACAAGTAAACTATATGACAGATACAATAAATAATTTTCAAAACTTTATTATGCCTTCAAATGCAAAAAGTTATTTTTTTGTTGATGATGCAATAAAATCTATGTTAGAGATTATTCAACATAATATTAAATATAATAATATTACTATAGATTTAAAGTTTGTAGATGATACAGTTTTTGAAGTCTATGGATATAAAAATGAATTTATGCAATCCTTTTTAAACATAATTAATAATGCAAAAGAACAATTACAAATGAATGATTATAAAAATAGAGATATCACCATAGAGTGTTACAATAAAAATGATTTTTTGTATATAGATATAAAAGACAATGCAGGTGGAATCAAAGAGGACAATTTACATAAAATATTTAAACCATATTATACTACAAAAGAAAAAGGTCATGGGATAGGACTCTATATGACAAAAATGATCATAGAAGATAAAATGGGTGGAAAAATAATGGTTAAGAATATTAATGATGGTGTAAAATTTACCATAAAACTGGATCAGACAAAATGAAAATATTAGTTTTAGAAGATAATGAACGATTATCAAATGTTATTAAAGAGGCACTCTCTCAAGAGGGCTATAAAGTAGATTGTTTTCATGATGGTGAGAATGTATTAGATGTGTTAGAAAATGGTTATGCGTGCTTTATTTTAGATATAAATGTGCCAAATTTAGATGGGATAACTATTTTAAAATATATACGTCAAAATCATAAAAATAATCCTGTTATCATAATGAGCTCAAATCACGATTTAGAAAAGATAAAGATTTCTTATGAGATAGGTTGTGATGACTATTTGAAAAAGCCTTTTTATATTTTTGAATTAGTTCAAAAAGTAAAAAAATTGTTGTCTATCCAGAAGTGTTGTATTAGGTTTGATCAAGAGCACAAATATGACTGTTCAAAACATATCTTATATAAAGGAAATGAAGAGATTGAGTTAACAAAAAAAGAGATTCTTTTTTTAGAATTATTTGCAAACAATTTACACCATGTAGCTACATACAATGAGATAGAAGAGTATGTATGGGAAGGTGATGATACTAGTTTAGTTAATATCCGAGCTATGATTAAAAGACTTAGAAAAAAGATACCGTACGAGAGTATAGTTATTGTAAAAGGGATGGGATATTCTTTAAACAAAAATGTTCATTTGGAATAAAACAATCAGATGATTGTTTTACAAGTTATTTTTTCTTAATAGTAATAATACCTTTTTCACTATCAATAGTTTCTACATAGTTTTCCATCTTATCAGTGAGATTTATAACTACTCTAAAAAAGTTTTTTTCCATGTGTGTTCCCACTGCAAATGAATCAAAATTTTCACTTACGATAGTATTTCTTATAGTGTAAAAACTTACATTACCACGAAAATCAAATAAAAACTTTTTTTCTGGTTTTAAGATATCTTGATTAAGTAGTTTATATTTTGGATCAACCTCTATTGTTAAAATATCATTTATGATGTAGATTTTTACAAAAGACAACACTTTGAAGTTTTCTTTAATTGTTGGTACATACGGTGTAGGAGTTGTTTTTTCTACTATTAGTGCAGTTTCTAGAGCTTTTTTATCTTCTTTCTCTTTTTGCATTGCCAGTTGATTTTTTTTCTCTTCTTCTAATCGTCTTTTTTCTAACTCTTTTGCTTTTCTTTGAGCTTCCAATGCTTTAGCAACTTTAGCTTGTTCTTCTTTCTCTTTTTTGATATTTTCCTCTTCCTCTTGTTGTTTTATAATAAGTTCTTTTTGTTCTAAAAACTGATCAGTTGGTTCAAAAGGGTTGGGTCTTGCAAAGATTGAGATACTGAGTAAAATACTTAGCAATGTTATGGAAATAATTTTCATAATTCTTCAGGCTCCAAATTTTTTAATTCAAAATATTGTTTTTGTAGAGTTGCATTTTCAGTTTGCAACTGTTGGATATCTCTTTGTAATTTTATTCTTTTATCTTTTAGATGAGAATAAACTTCATAAGAGTTATTCCCATAAAAAAGTAAGTTGGATATGTAGTACGCTACTATAAATGTTATAACAACTAAAACAGTAGATATAAAAATAAACTGTTTATTGTCGTTTAACTTTTCTAGCATAAAAACTAATATCTATTTTTTTGAAAAAGGTTGTTTCCCTAGGTACTCTGCGTATCCTATTTCAGCACCGATTTCTAAAAGTCTATTGTATTTAGCGATTCTATCACTTCTTGCAGTACTTCCTGTTTTGATTTGTCCACAGTTAAGTGCAACAGCAAAGTCCGCAATAAATGCATCTTCACTTTCACCAGATCTGTGTGACATTACACAGTTGTAGTTATTTCTTTGAGCTAGTCTGATTGTAAGCATTGTTTCACTTACTGATCCAATTTGATTTGGTTTGATTAAAATAGAGTTTGCAATACCTTTTTGGATACCTTCAGCTAAAATATTTGCATTTGTTACAAATAGATCATCACCAACAATTTGAATTCTTGATCCAAGTTTTTCAGTCATAAGTTTAAACCCATCCCAATCATCTTCACTTAAACCATCTTCTATTGATATAATAGGATATTTATCACAAAGGTTAACATAATAGTTTACTAACTCTTCACTTGTTACTTCTCTATTTTCAGATTTTAAAACATAAAGACCTTTTTCATTGATAAGCTCAGAAGCTGCAACATCCATCGCGATACAAATTTGTTCACCAGGTTTATATCCAGCTTTTTCTATTGCTTGCATAATAATTTGAATTGGTTCTTCGTTTGATTTTAAGTTTGGAGCAAATCCACCCTCATCACCAACAGCTGTAGATTCACCCATCTCATCAATGATTTTTTTAAGGTTATGGTAAACCTCTGCACTTGCTCTTAAACCCTCTTTGAAGTTTTCAAATCCAACTGGCATAACCATATATTCTTGAAAATCAACAGAGTTATTCGCATGCTCTCCACCATTGATAATATTTAACATAGGTACAGGCATAGTCATAGCATTTGCTCCACCTAAGTATCTATATAAAGGTATTTTAAGACTTGAAGCTGCTGCTCTAGCTACTGCCATAGAAACACCTAAAACTGCATTTGCACCAAGATTTGAATAGTTATCAGTACCATCAACATCTTTCATAGTAGCATCAACTTCAGCTTGATTAAATGGGCTTAGTCC
>Ga0193960_1001135_pt1 | contig 10725 bp, 10 predicted proteins | sample FB_3_MG_FD_140338 | JGI IMG/M metagenome (GOLD analysis project Ga0193960, IMG submission 140338) | Microbial mat bacterial communities from the Broadkill River, Lewes, Delaware, United States - FB_3_MG | ecosystem: Environmental > Aquatic > Freshwater > River > Microbial mats | place: USA...
CAAACATTTACAGCCAGTGAATTGGCTTTTTCTTCCGCGTACTTCAGTAAATTCTCAGCTAAGTGTTGGTTCATGGCGACGACGGTCGTTTCTGTCATGATTGTTCTTCCAGTTTTTTAATACGGTATGCCAAAGTGGGTCGTGAAATGCCTAAAATTCGGGCCGCGGATGATACGTTGCCGCGGGCTTTACCTAAGGCATAATCTAAGAACTTACGTTCGATCTCTTCAAGGGATTCACATGAGTTTAAAGCCGCATTGATCCAGTGTTCGGCGGCTTCTTGTTCTCTTAGTTCTTCCGTTTCGATGAGTTGTCCATCTTGTAATGTCTGGCCACTATTGGTGTGATCGAGTGTTGGGAATAGCGATTGTGAGCTTATCTCTTCGCCGTTATCCGTGAGTATGAGACCGCGCTCAATAAGGTTTTCTAGCTCGCGGACGTTGCCGGGCCAGTCGTAATCCATCATCGCTTGCATCGCTAAACCTGATAAGCCTGCGGTACGTTTATTGTAATAAGCGTGATATTTCTGCAAGAAATGGTCGATAAGCATGGGGATATCATCACGACGATCGCGGAGGGCGGGAATGTGGATTGGATATACGTTAAGCCGGTAATAGAGATCTGCGCGGAAACGCCCTTCGCGAACCGCATTTTCAAGTGATTCGTTTGTTGCTGCGACGACACGAATATCAATTTGGCGCGTCTGGTTATCGCCAACGCGTTCCAGTTCACCCTCTTGCAGTACACGCAGTAGCGCTGCTTGCGCACGTGGGGATAATTCAATCACTTCATCGAGAAAAATTGTTCCGCCGCTGGCGCGCTCAAAACGCCCTTCGCGAGACTGTGTGGCTCCGGTGAAGGCGCCTTTTTCTACTCCGAAGAGCTCTGATTCAATGAGATCGGGAGGGATCGCCGCGCAGTTGACGGCGACAAAACTGTTCTCTTTACGCTCACTTGCATCGTGAATGCCGCGTGCAACTAACTCTTTACCTACGCCGGTTTCTCCCAGAAGCAAGACGGTTACGCTGGCTTCTGCGGCTCTGTTAGCGAGCTTGCAGACGTTCCGAAATTCAGAGGATTGACCGCGAAAGTTACCTAAGGTCGATTCATGGTCTACCTTGTGACGCAATACGGATATTTGTGATTGCAGCTCATACAGCTCCTCAATAATAGGAGTGCGGCTAAAGTAATCACGGTAGCTGGATGCATCATCCCATTGGCTTGCAGGCTTTCCGACTAAGAGGCAGTTGCTGTCACCGCAGCCTTTGCAGGTGATCTCTTTAAACAGAATCTCTTGCCCAAGTATGGCAGAAGTAAAAGCGCTGGCATGCCCGATCAAACTCCAACACACAGGTTCGTCTAGCATCCCTAGTTCGTTACGAAACATTTCTGCTTCATAGGAATCATGCATGAGAAATTCGGCGTAGAAGTGATCTTTCTTTTGGTCTATCTCTAAACTTTGTTCATCAACGCGCACTAAGCCTTTTAGGGAGTGAAGTCCAAACCCTGTCCGAATCAAATCAAGTGGGTCATTGGATTCACTTAAGCGCAGCGCGAGTTGGGCGTCTTTTTTGCCTAGGCTATAGCCTAGCCGCATAAAGAAACCTTTTGCGCGCTCTTGACCAACCGTCTCTATCTGCTCTTTACGGAACTCTGCGAGAGCGGTCAATTGCAGAAGTAGAACGCGTTGTTCATCTAGCCAGATCTGGCCACCATTATCTTGAAAGCGAATTTGATGGCTGAGTAACTTATCGCTAGGTAAAGATAAAGTATCCATAGGGCTCTCAATGATTATCAATAATGACAGTTGATTTTAGTAGATCTCGTATATTAAATTTAGAGCTAATATTGAGATGTTAAATCCTATATATGGGATCATTATGGATTACCAGAACCTTTTTCTATTTGTATCGGTTATCGAGCATGGTAGTTACACCAAGGCGGCTGAAAGCTTAGGTATGCCAACCTCGACCCTCAGTCGACGTGTGCAGCAGTTGGAAGAGCAGCTGGGTTATCAGCTGTTGTATAGAAGTGCGCGCAAGTTAGCATTAACGGAAGCGGGAACACTGTTTTACCGTCGCTGCCAGCCGCTTTACTCTGAATTGGTTCAGGCGACTCAGGTATTGGATGGTGAGCTGACATCTCCTAGTGGCGAGATCCGTGTGACGGCCCCCGTGAGTTTAGCCAATACACTCTTAAACAGTTGGTTTTTTGAGTTTATGGAGCTATATCCTGGGATTCATTTAGATCTCATGTTGGTGAACCGTAATATTGATCTCAAAGCTGAGGGGGTTGATATTGCGTTTCGTATTGGTGAGATCAAAATTGCTGACTGGGTTTCTCGACCTCTGTTTACCTCTCGTTTTTCTCTTTGTGCCAGTCGTGAACTGATTTTGCAAAAAGGTCATCCTGAAAGTTTAGAGGCGTTAAGAGATTACCCGCTGATTATGTCGAGAAGTTCACCCAGTTGGAATTTTCTAGATACCACCGGCGCAATGCATAGTTTTAGTGCAGAGCCTCGGTTTAGGGTAGATGAGTTAAGCGCTGCAGCAGCAGCGGTGGAAGCTGGCTTAGGTATAGCAAATTTGCCGGATTATGTGGTGGGTGAGTCACTAACACTAGGGCATATGGTGACGGTGCTCCCGCAATGGCAGCCACAGGGACGAAATGTTCAGCTACTCTATCCCCATCGGCAGTACCTACCCGCTAAGGTGCGATTGTTTATCAGTTTTATTATGGAGAAAGTTGAGAAGGAAAGGGCGGCTATTTCCGCTTAACGTCTTCTTGCAAGGCTGGGCGATTGAAGGTAAATTGGCGCGCAAACATTATTGGTATTAAACAACCGCCAGTAAATATAATAAGCACACCAAATAAATTACTAGGAGTCACACGTGGAACTCGCTTGCCTTGACCTTGAAGGGGTACTGATCCCTGAAATCTGGATCGCTTTTGCTGAAGAAACGGGTATAGAAGAACTGAAAGCGACTACCCGTGATATTCCTGATTATGACGAACTAATGCAGCAGCGCCTGCGTATTCTTGATGAGAATGGTCTTACGTTACCGCAGATTCAAGAAACGATTAGTAAGCTAGCGCCTTTAGAGGGTGCTGTAGAGTTTATTAACTGGTTGCGTGAACGTTTTCAGGTTGTGATTCTGTCTGATACGTTTTATGAATTCTCTCAGCCGCTGATGCGTCAGTTGGGCTTTCCAACACTGCTATGTCATAAGTTGGAAGTGAATGACGAGGGTCGTATTACTGATTACACATTGCGTCAGAAAGATCCTAAACGTCAGTCAGTACGAGCTTTCCAGCTGTTGAACTACCGCGTGATTTCAGCGGGTGATTCTTATAACGATACGACTATGTTAAAGCAGGCTGAGGCAGGTATCTTGTTTCATGCGCCTGATAATGTCATTGCTGAGTTCCCACAGTTCCCAGCAGTACATACGTTTGAAGATCTAAAGAAAGAGTTCTTGAAGGCAAGTAACCGTAACTTAAGCCTTTAATTCCTCTCTCTTCGAAACCCTGATAAATAGGTGATGTCGTCACTTTTTAATCAGGGTTTTCCTTGTCTAGCTGTTGCAGGTCAAGTTTTACCTTTGCAGTAAGTTCTTTGTTTCGCTATTTTTATAATTCCCATGGAATTAGGGTACAAATCATATGCCATTGGCACAGCTAGTCACATCTTGCTCAATACTTACCGACCGCTTGGCCTGCTTTTTGGGCGGGGAGTTTACGTTTGATCGTGTTCCTCATTTTAATGTCGCTTCCTGTATAACTGCGCAGATTGTCATTTTAGATTATGCGCAAACTCAGCTGCTGGAGCGCGAGGCGTTAGTGAATGAAATAGCACGCCATGAAAATGCAGGCGTACCTGTTTTTTTAGTTTGGACGGATAGAGATTTAGACCTTAGAGAGTATGCGATCTCTGCAGGGTGTTCGGATTACTTGGCGCCGCCTTTTATTGAATCAGTGATCAACTCAAAGTGTAAAACCCATATTAGCCTCGCGAATTTGAAGAAAGATTTTGCGGCGAATGTAACAAACAGTGGCTGTGATATACCCGATGAAAAAGCGAGTGAGTTTGTTGAAACAAAGGAGTTACTAGCAGTTCAGGATGCGGCTATTCTGTGTTTAGCGACGATTGCACGTGTTCGAGATCATTCAACGGGTAATCACATATTACGTACGCAGCATTACGTTAAAGCGTTGGCGGAGCATTTACGAAAAAGCCCAGAATATAGAGAAGAGCTAGATTCAGAGACAATTGAGCTGTTCTACAAAACATCCGCTTTGCATGATATTGGTAAGGTGGGTATTCCTGACAGTATCTTGCAAAAGCCTGGGGAGTTGAGTCCAGAAGAGTATGAGATCATGAAAACTCATACTCACTTAGGATTTCAGGCAGTGCACTCCGCTCAGCAACTGCTCGAGCGAGAATCAAGTAGTCGCGCTGTTAAATTCCTTAAAATTGCTCAGCAAGTGACATTGAGTCACCATGAACGCTGGGATGGTGAAGGTTATCCGCAAGGTTTGCAGGGTAAACAGATTCCACTGGTTGCGCGTTTGATGGCGGTTGCTGATGTCTATGATGCGATGATCTCTCGCCGTCCTTATAAAAATGCGATGGATCACGACTATGTTACGAAGGTGATCTCTAGCGGTCGGGGCAGCCATTTTGATCCGAACGTAGTCGATGCGTTTTTGGATCTGCAGGATATGTTTGATCGGATATCGCTTAAGCTAGAGGATGTTTTTCCTTCAAGCGTTGATATGACATTACACTCTATTGCTGATCTGATTAACGAAAATGATGCCTCGAATGCTGAATAAGGCAGGTTTGTTAATCGCCCCTAGTAAGGGAACTTCTCTATTTTAAAATATGGCTATCGTGCATGTGTGTCGGTAGCCAAGCTTTATGCGTGTCATTAATTGTTTTGCTTAAATCTTTATCTTGTTCAATCAGCTGATTGATCTTGATTAGCAAGGCTTTGTTCCAATCGCCTTTACTACATCCAACGTACGAAATGTCAGTACTGCTACTATCCTGTATTTCTACAAAATAGAGTGTTTCTTCGAGCTTTTGCTCAATATTAATAAATTGAACTTCTTCAGGGCGAGCGATAAGGCCATCAATACGGTTGTTGGTAATCATTTGGACTAATCGTTCATGTTCCTTCAGTCCAGTCTTAATCTGGAAGATAGAGTTTGCTTTGTGTTGCTCTTGTTTAATTATTTTATCGATGTAAGGCGAGTATGAACGACCGTCATGGACACTGATGGTCAAGTTTTTGTCTAATAGATCGGTTAATTGAATGGGCCTTATATTGTCGGGAGTGAGTCCCAATTTGTACAAGCCTGTAACGGTTGTGATGATGCCATTTGGATAGCTGCGCATAATGGGAATGCTGTAGTCGATGAATGCTTCTCGCTCAGGATTTTTTAACAGGGCTACATGGCAGATAGCAACGCCCGAGCGTGCGTTTTTGAGCATCCTTTTTAAACTCATGGCTACACTATGGTGTTCGAAGCCTTCAATGTTCTTTGAGAAATAGAGGGTGACCTGATCGCTGATGCCTTTGTTTTGGTAAGCGCCTTTAAGAATAAAGTAGGGAGCAAAGTCGGTTCGCCCCCAAATAACCTCTTTCGAGGTCACAAGTTCGCTGTGTAGGGGCTCGGGGTGCTGTGCTTGGCTCTGTGGTGTAAGCATAAAAACGCACAAAGCCATACCAAGGTTTTTTATCGATAGCATAGCGTTACCTATAGAAGAATACTTATTCCAGTATAGGTGATTTTTTAAATGAGCTTAGCCAATTCTTATAGGTGTCCTAAAGCGAAGCGGTTATTCATGCGGTTTAGGCGTTGTGCCATGCGTAATATGATCTGGTCTTTCAGTCGCTCCCTTACTTCTATCGGGAGGTTATCTAGAAGGTTCTGATCGATAACAAGCGCGGAACTGCTCGTGTTTGCAATGACACTGGCGGTTCGGGGTTCATTGGTAAGAAATGAAATTTCACCAATAATCTCTCCGGGCTTTAGCTGTGTGAGTAACTGCTCTTGTTGGCCTTTAAGGACATTAGCCCCGCCGCTTAACAAGATAAAAAAACGTTTATCCAGTGAGCCTTCATCCGTTAAGAAGTCACCGGAGTTATAAGTGACAAAGCACCAATGGAATTCAGCAAGTAAGTTTTTATCCGCACGACTTAAATCGTCGAAAAGCGCGACCTTTTCAAGTATCGCCAAAGCGTTTTCTTTACTTAAGGTTTTGTTTTTTGCCATCGTGACCTTACAGCTTTTTAAATTAAGACTCTTTAGGGATAGTTGTTTCTAAGCAGTGAAGCAAGTTATTTACCTTATCGAAGGTCTCTTCGTACTCCATTTCATTGATTGAATCCGCGACAATGCCTCCCCCTGCCCAGCAGAAGATATCATTATCTTGGCAAAGTAGGGTGCGAATGGTGATGCTCGTGTCCATTCTGCCGCATAGACTGATATATCCTATGGAACCACAGTAGATGGAGCGACGGTGCGGCTCTAACTCTTCAATAATCTCCATGGCGCGGATTTTCGGTGCTCCGGTAATTGAGCCACCGGGAAAACATTCTGCTATCAGAGAGATAGGAGAGTGTTTAGGGTCGAGTGTCCCTGTAACCGTACTTACTTTGTGATGTACGTTGGCATAGCTTTCTATATTAAATAGTTTCGGAACCTCAACACTATTGTAAGTACAGACTTTACTGAGGTCGTTGCGAAGCAGGTCAACAATCATCAAGTTTTCTGCTCGGTCCTTTAGCGAATCACTCAACTCTTGCTTGAGTTGAGCATCCTTTATCGGATCAGAAGACCTTGGACGTGTACCTTTAATCGGTTTGGTCGTAACACGTTGCATTTTCGATTCTAGAAACTGCTCAGGAGAAAGCGATAGAATTTGGTCAGTTCCTGAATCTAGGAAAGCGGAATAGGGGGTTGGCGCAACCTCTCTTAGGGCTTTGTATGCCTCCCAAGGGTCACCTTTATATTGACTATCAAACCGCTGAGCAAAATTAACTTGGTAGCAATCACCTGAGTGGATGTATTCATCAACTTGATTGAGCTTTTCCTGATAGCTGTTTGCATCCATATTTGCGCTAAAGCGACGCGCTAGCGCAAAGGGTGATGTTTGATCCGTGGCGTCAGTGTCTGCTGTCAACAATGCTTCAATTGAGTTTAATGTCTCAAGTTCCGTTCGAGCGTCAGCAATCAGCGTAGATGTTTGCTTTTCATGGTCTGTGACAATGGCCCAAAGGTACATCCCAACACGCATATCGGGAAGTGTGGAGAAGTCAGCAGCTAAAGTAGGCAGTTGCTCAAGTGATCGGCCTAAATCATAAGCAAAATGACCAATAATCCCACCCTGAAATGGAATCTCTTCATTCTGTGCTATATCAGTACGATATTTTTCATACAACGCGTCCAGCTGCTTAAAAGCATCGACATCTTCAGCATTGAGTTCTAGTACCTCAATCGGAGCAGCAGAAATAATATCGTATCTGCCCCAAGGGCATTTAGGGCGCCCACTATCTAGATAAACGGCGTGGCCTAAGTGGCGAATCTTTTCGAAATAAGATTGGCTATCGATTCGATAAGGGAGCGAGCGTTGAGTAATCAATGAATTTGCTTAACTAAAGTTGTAAAAGAATAAAGGCTGATTGTAAGTAACCCTAGAAGGGCTGTCTATCAAGACTCACATTTATTGACCTGATACCAAAGATTGTCGACAAAAGCCTGAATGATCAGTCAGTATTGGGCTAGAATGTTTCTACGATGATAGATCGTTGTTCTTTATATGTATGTTTTGAAAAGAGATCGTTAGGTAAATGAAGCACCCTTTTACACTTGAGCGAAATGAGTTCCATCTGCCGGACCAGCATATTGTTTATCGTATCTACCGTAATCCTGCTATTAAAAGTAAGCGTAGACTTGTTCTTTTGCATGGCGCGGGGGTTGCGGGTGTAGATACTTGGGAGCATATCGTTGCTTTTTTAACGCATTGGTCCGAAGTGCTTGTGCCTGACCAACGGGGGATGGGGGAGACCCACTACCCTGATAAAGTTGATCACCCTTATCGTGCCCAAGAGCTCGTTGCTGATATTAATGCCTTGGTCGATTATCTGGGCTGGTGGGAGTTTGATCTAGGCGGTTATTCCATGGGAGGGCTGGTAGCCCTTCTTTTTAAGCAGCAGCATGCTGATCGTATTGGAAAACAGTTTTTACTGGAGTCTGCTGTACTGGATAGGCCTTGTTGGGAGACAACGATTGATCTGCGCAAAGATCTTTCCCAAGCCGCCGTTTTTCTGCGCGGTGGTGAAGACCGACAACAAGGTATCGTTAATTTTCTTGATGCAATCTCTCCGAATCGTAAGGTCTCACCACAAGTAGAGCGCTTAACCGTCGATCGCTTAGGGCAGCGGCCGATAGGTTTTGCAAACGCATTAGATTGTGTGACTTCGGCTATTAAAGAGCTGGATCGTGATGCTTTAGTTGCTGCGCAAGGGGATGTTACCAGCTTTATTGGTGGCAACAGCGTAGAGCTTATGCATCAATACCAACGGGAGCTGGCCGAACGATTACCGAATTGGCATTACTTTTTGATGACCGGAACAGATCACTCCCTGCCGTTTCAAAAGCCGCGGCAGATAGCACGCATTATGAATACAGAGATGGATCGGTATTTGGATAATTAGAAATATAAAAGGAATAAGGTAAAACCCTTAAACTTTTGTATTGTGTTGACAATATTTAGACATTTTCGAGTTGACTGCACTATTTAGCAATAGTATCGTGGGTTTAGTTCGAGATTGTCGACAATCTACAATTTGATGGTTGTTATGACAGAAATTACAGATAACAAAGCGTTTGAATCTGAATCGCGCACCTTGGCAGATCGTGTTTGTGAGCAAATCGTCACCGCGATTGTTGTGGGGGACATACCCCCAGGCCAAAAAATTAGTGAGCCTGAGCTTGCAAGGACTTACGGCATCAGTCGTGGTCCTTTACGCGAAGCAATGCGGAAACTTGAAGCCTTAAGGCTGGTGGAACGTAAGCCTCATGTTGGTGCCCGGGTTGTAAAGTTGTCGGCAAAAGAGTTGATCGAAATCTATCGTGTCAGGGAAGCACTCGAAGGTATGGCATGCCGTTTAGCGGCAGAGTTTATGCCACAAGCCGAGATCGATAGTCTGCGTGATCTTCTCAATGAACATGAACAGAGCATCGATCAACTTGATGGGCGCTCCTATTTTCAAAAAGAGGGTGATCTCGATTTCCATTACCGGATTGTCTACGGCAGCAAGAATGCAAAGCTGTTGGAGTTTCTCGGTGGTGATCTTTATCACTTAGTACGAATGTATCGATATCAGTTCAGTGTCTCAAGCTCCAGGCCTAAACGCGCATTAAAGGAGCACCGCCAGATCATAGACGCCATAGAGTCACGTGATCCTGAATTAGCGGAGATGCTCATGCGCCGACATATTGGGGCAGCCCGCAGAAATGTGGAAGAGAAGCTGAACGCAGCGACCGAAACCAGAGGTGAATAACAATGTCTAACAACCTATCTGCAGGTGCACGTTTTCGTAAAGCACTAGCTGAAACAAGCCCGCTACAAATAGTAGGTACTACAAACGCATACCACGCTATGATGGCTGAGCGTGTAGGCCATAAAGCGATTTACCTATCTGGTGGTGGCGTTGCTAACCATTCATACGGTCTACCTGATCTAGGTATGACATCTATGAATGATGTTCTAGCTGACGTAACCCGTATTACGAGTGCCGTTGAAACGCCATTGATGGTTGACATCGATACGGGTTGGGGTGGTGCATTTAACATCGCACGTACCGTTAAAGAGATGACTAAAGCCGGTGCAGCAGCGGTTCATATTGAAGATCAGGTTGCACAGAAACGTTGTGGCCACCGTCCTAACAAAGAGATCGTTTCTCTTGAAGAGATGGTTGATCGCGTAAAAGCGGCTGTTGATGCGAAAACAGATGATGATTTCTTTGTTATGGCACGTACAGACGCATTCCAGATGGAAGGCTTAAATGCAGCCGTTGAACGTGCACAAGCATGTCTTGAAGCGGGTGCTGATGGTATCTTCGCAGAAGCTGTACACACGTTAGACGACTATAAAGCATTCTCTGATGGCATCAATGGTGCACACCTGCTTGCGAACATCACTGAGTTTGGTGCTACGCCATTATTTAATACTTCTGAGCTTGCTGAGAACGGTGCAACGATGGTGCTATATCCGCTATCAGCGTTCCGTGCCGCAAACAAAGCAGCGCTGAATGTATATGAAGCATTACTACGTGACGGTGACCAGAAAGCGGTTGTCGATACTATGCAGACGCGTATGGAACTTTACGATTTCTTGAACTATCACGATTTCGAGCAGAAGCTAGATGGTTTGTTTGCTGAAGGTAAAAATAAGTAAGTTTAGCGAACTCGATCGTTAGAACGACATTAACAACAGATAACGAGCAGGCCGCTAGAGCCTGCCAAGATATAACAGGAGCACATTATGGTAGATAAGAAACTGAGCGGAGCTGGTCTTCGAGGACAATCCGCAGGTGAAACCGCACTGTGCACTGTAGGTAAAACAGGTTCAGGCCTGACCTACCGTGGCTATGATATTAAAGAACTAGCTGACAAAGCTCAGTTTGAAGAAGTTGCATATCTGCTACTTTA
>Ga0193960_1001136_pt1 | contig 10714 bp, 9 predicted proteins | sample FB_3_MG_FD_140338 | JGI IMG/M metagenome (GOLD analysis project Ga0193960, IMG submission 140338) | Microbial mat bacterial communities from the Broadkill River, Lewes, Delaware, United States - FB_3_MG | ecosystem: Environmental > Aquatic > Freshwater > River > Microbial mats | place: USA...
ATGGAACACTCACTTTAAATGTCACACTTACAGATAGTGCCAACAATACAGGCTCAACTGCAAGTGATAGCGTCTTAAAAGATGTCACTGCTCCTGTTTTAGCCGAAGTTACACCAGTTGTAAGCCCAGCAAGTGATACTACTCCAAACTATACTTTTAGTACAGATACAACAGGAACACTTACTATGGGTGGAAGTTGTGGTACGAGTTCAAGTACTACCATTGGCTCAACAGGAAGTATCACTATCACTCTAACAGATACAGACGATACCACTCCACTTACAGATGCAAACTATAGTGATTGTACCATTACACTTAAAGATACTCAGAACAATAGTACTACACTCACTATCAGTGCTTTTACAATCGATACAACAGCACCAAGCAACGCTACTTTTAACCCTACAGATGGATCAAATACACACCCATTGACAAATAATCTTACGATTACGTTTGATGAAGCTATACAAAAGGTAGGCGGCACAATTTTAACTGATGCCAATATCGCTTCTATTCTTACTCTTAAACTCACCAACAGTAGTGGCAGTGATGTCCCTTTTATTGCAAATATAGATGCAAATAAAGAGATCATCACTATTAACCCAACAGCAAACCTGCAAGATGGTCAACTGTATTATCTTGCATATAGTGATGTTGAAGATCTGGCAGGAAACTTACGAGCGGGTGAGAGTATTACTTTTACTGCTGCACCTGATACAAGTGCACCAACTCTTCTTTCTGTAATGCCACAAGATGGCAATACAACAACTCTAACAGATACAAACCTCACTCTTACTTTTGATGAAACACTTCAGTTTGGCGCAGGGAATATCGTCCTTTATTACGATACAAATGATTCTATAGCTGAGAGCTTTGATGTTAGTAGTCCAGGAACAAATGTAAGTATTAATAATGCTATTGTGACGATCATTCCAACACAAAACCTTCTTGCAAATACAAGCTACTATATTATTGTAGATAATGGAGCTATCCAAGATACTGCGAGTACCCCAAATGACTATGCACCAAATATGTTAAAAGGAGATTGGAGTTTTACAACGATAGATGACACTCCAGACCCTATAAGTTTTAGCTCTTTAACAAACCAAAGCAGATCAGTGCAGGTTGTTTCACAAAGTGCAAGCATTACAGGTATAGACAATGGTGTAAAGGTCTCTATCGCTAATGGAGAATATGAGATTAATGCAAGTGGAACATGGACAAGTGCAATTGGTACAGTAAATAATAACGATACTATCAAAGTAAGGCTTACAACTTCCAGTAGTTATGCAACACAAGTTACAGCCACACTCACTATAGGAAGTCAAAGTTTTACTTTTAGTGCTACAACACAAAATGCACCAGTGTCACCACCAACACCAGATCCTGATCCGGATCCAACGCCAGACCCAACACCAGATCCTGATCCAGACCCAACGCCAGATCCTGATCCGGACCCAACACCAGATCCTGATCCAGACCCAACACATATACTTGGTGATATTGAAGCATCATCTGAGATAGCTGGTATGCAGACATATATAGATCCTATTACAGGTGATATTATTTCTACACTTACACTTTTCAATGAGAATAATGAAGAAATTGTAATTAAAGTGATTGCAAAAGCAAATTCATTTGTCAAAATGCTTCATTCAATCCTTTTAAATGGCGTAGAAACACTTGCAGAGTCAACGCTTGAAAATGCGCGCACACTTATCAAAGAAGATAAAAGTGTTACAACAAAGATTGTGTTTCCTTCCAATGGATCAGAACTTATTGTTACAGCATTTGCAGATGCGACTGCAAAACATAAAGTGATACGCACAGATGGAATCAGTTCTGAAGTATTTGTAGAGATCATTGGAGCACTTACAAATATCACGTCACAAGGGGTTGTCACAGCTTTAAGCCGTGATGATGGTACATGCAGCATCACTGTTGATGTAACGACAGATCCTCAAGGGGAAAGTATCAGTAGATTTATTCGAGTATGTGCAGATGAGAGCCAAGAGATTTATACTACTAGTACTGCAACTCCATTTGAGAGTGGTAATATTATTTTTATACGAGAAGAGGATGGAAAATTAATTCTAGAGATTGAAACTTCGCTTACTCGTGAGCTTGTTTTTTAAAAAGGAATAATTATGAAGAGTTTTTTATTTTTCTGCATCGCTTTACTTATTTTAACAGGGTGTAGTGATAGTAGTTCCCATACAGATCAAAACAATACACAAGATACTATAACGACTCTCTTCGCTGGAGAGAGTGCTATGGTATACGAGGGAGATAAACTTCTCCCTGAAAGTACAGACACTTATATAAGAGTGGTACATAATATTGACGATAATACAAAAACAGTCAATATCTTAAGTGGTTCTGCAACACTTCTACGTGGAGAGTACATTTTAGAATAAAATAAGCCATTTTTTATTCTAAAAGGCTTATCTAGAATAGTATATGCAAACCTTTAGACAAATACAGATCTAAAGGTTTTGTGATGGATCCACAATCAATTCAAGAAACGATACAAACAATTAAAAAAGAACTACGAAATCAAACTACAGTTCCCTATTTTGGACTTGGAATCTTTTATGATACGAAGACTAAAGAGGGTGAACAGATGCCTTATGACTCTGACTCGATGATACTTACTATGAACAATGGACGCCCAATGAGTCCACGTTTAATGTTTGAATATTCACGTGCCGCTATGCACCTCGAGCAACGTCGCGGAGTCGATTATATCAATCAATTAACAAACCATATATATACAAAAGATTATGATGCAACGTCTCTACAAAAAGCGATCTTTGACATGCAACCACGCTATATTGTCGATACAAATCGCGATCCTAAACTTCAAGAACTCCTCTCTTATGAAGCGCACTGTGTTGTTATTGGAAAAGCAAGAATTACCGCAGAAAAAAACCGCTATGAGGTGTATGAGTGGGATCTTGAAAATAAAAAATATTTTCTTGTAGATGATGAAGTGTTAGGTGAAGCAAAAAAAGTGCTTTTTAAACCTATGGGATCTCCCCTCCCTGAACCCTCTTTTGTGATCTCAGATGCTGATTATGTAGATTGGTTAACAGAAGCGATGGGTGGTTTTGCCGTACCTCCGATTCTGAAAACTTACCGCAAAACAAAAAAGTACCTCTTTATGGGTACCTCTTTTGATAGAGACACTGACCGCATGGTAGCTAATGAGCTGACTATGGATCTTGAAGGGGGTTATGTTATCACCGATCAAGAGCTTGGTAAAAAAGAGAAAAAATTTATAGAAAAACATAACTTAGAGGTACTTCCTCTTTCACTTGACGCCTTTAGTAAAGCGTTTATTTCATAACAAAGGATGAGACTATGCCAATAATACCTACAGTCAAGGATCGTTCCCCAAGAGGTGAGAGATACTTTGATCTTTTTTCAAAACTGCTCAACGACCGTGTTATTATGATCACAGAACCAATTGATGATCATATGATGGGGGTGATCGTGTCACAACTGCTCTATCTAGAAGCAGAAGACAGCTCAGAACCTATTCATATGTATATAAGTTCCCCAGGTGGTTCTGTCATGGCAGGTCTTGCTATACTCGATACGATGGAACTGATACAATCTCCCGTGCATACCTATGCAATGGGGATGGTAGCTTCTATGGCAGCCGTACTTTTTTCATGTGGTGAGAGTGGGCATCGCTATATTATGCCAAATGCTGAAGTGATGATCCATCAACCTTTAGGGGGTGCAAGTGGTCAAGCCAGTGATATCGAGATCCAAGCACAACATATTTTATCACTTAAAAAACGCCTCTATAGAATTCTTTCAAAAGCTACAGGACAAAATGTACGTACTATAGAAAAGCAGAGTGACAGAGACAACTATTTTGAAGCAAAAGAGGCGATCAAATTTGGTCTTGCTGATACCATTATAGAACAAAGAAAGGATGAGGGATGAGTAACAAAGAAGAGAAACAGTGCTCGTTTTGTGGACGTAAACAGAGTGAAGTAAAAAAGATATTTTCTTCAGAGACAACCCATATATGTAATGAGTGTGTAACAACCTGTGCCAATGTATTACAAAAAGAGTTGCGTTACGAAGAGAACGAAAAACTGCAACAAGAGATCCCAAAACCTGACAAAATTGTAGAATTTTTAGATAAATACATTATTGGGCAAGAGGATGCAAAAAAAGTACTCTCTGTTGCACTTTATAACCATTATAAAAGAATTGATTCCCCTATTTACAATGGTGTGGAGCTTGAAAAAAGTAATATTTTACTTCTTGGACCAACAGGAAGCGGAAAAACTCTTCTTGCTAAATCACTTGCGCGTATCATGCATGTACCTTTTGCTGTGGCTGATGCAACTGCACTCACTGAAGCGGGTTATGTAGGTGAAGATGTTGAGAGTATTCTCTCCCGTCTTTTGGCAGCTGCCAACTATGATCTAGAACTTGCGCAAAGAGGGATCGTATATATCGATGAGATCGACAAAATTGCACGTAAAGCAGAGAGTTCTACAATGGGACGAGATGTTTCAGGTGAAGGTGTACAACAAGGTTTACTTAAGATCCTAGAAGGTGCAGAGGTTTATGTTCCTCTCAAAGGAAGCCGTAAAAACTCTACCACTGAGACTGTACTCTTTGATACAAAACATGTTCTTTTTGTCTGTGGTGGTGCTTTTGTTGGTCTTGTAGAAGATAAACATACCAAAAAGACTAATAAAGTTGGTTTTGACTCTGTCGTAAAAGCAGAGATGGAGGAGAAAAAAATCGATCAAAAAGCACTTGTACACTATGGAATCATCCCAGAGTTTATCGGGCGTATTCCAGTTATTGCACAGTTGCGTGAACTCAATCAAGAGCAGATGGTACGCATACTCAAAGAGCCTGACAATGCACTTATTAAACAGTTCCAAGCACTCTTTGAGATGGATGGAATCTCTTTAGAGTTTGAAGATAAAGCTCTTGAAGCGATCGCTGCTATTGCTATTGAAAAAGGGGTTGGAGCACGTGGTCTACGTGGAATTTTAGAAGAGATCATGCTTCCACTTCAGTTTACTTGCCCTTCTGATACAGACCTTAAAGGCTGTATTATTACCGAAGCATTAGTAAATGATCCAACAAATAAACCAATTTTAAATTATAAAAAACAAAAGGATGCTTAGATGAGAGTCTACTTAGATAACAATGCTACAACAAAGATTGATCCCCTTGTAAAGGTAAAGATGCAACCCTTCTTTGAAGATCTGTATGGAAACCCAAACTCACTGCACCAGTATGGTATAGAGGTGCGCCCTGCTCTTAATGAAGCACTTGGAAGTATGTATGATGCGATGAATGTACCTGATGAAGATGATATTATCATTACATCATGTGCAACAGAGAGCAACAATGCCGTTTTAAAAGGGATCTTTTTTAAACATATTCTAAAAAATCCAGAAAAAAACCATATTGTAACTACTGCTGTCGAACACCCTGCTATTTTAGATACGCTTCTTTTCTTACAAGATTATGGTGTAGATGTTACTTTTGTTGATGTAAATGAAGATGGTGGCATTAGTGCAGAAGCGATTGAAAAAGCGATTACTGATAAGACGATTCTTATCTCTATGATGTGGGCAAATAATGAAACAGGAATAATTTTTCCTGTTGAAGAGGTAAGTAAAATTGCAAAAGAGAAAGGGATTCTCTTTCATAGTGATGCAGTTCAAGCTATCGGAAAACTCCCTGTTGATCTTACGGCAATTGATGTAGACTATCTTACATTTTCAGCACATAAATTTCATGGACCAAAAGGTGTAGGCGGACTTTATGTAAAAAAAGGTAAAAACCTTCCAAACCTTTTACATGGTGGAGAACAAATGGGTGGAAAACGTGCAGGTACACTCAATGTCGCTTATATCGTAGGTATGGGTCTTGCGATGAAACAAGCCGCAAACCACGTAGCTATTATGAATACTAAAGTACGTGCACTACGTGATAAACTTGAAGATGCTATAGCTGAGATCCCTGACACTATCATCGTTGGAGATAGAAATGACCGTACTCCAAATACTATCTTGGTTTCTCTACGTGGTATCGAAGGGGAATCAATGCTTTGGGATCTTAACCGTGCAGGAATTGCCGCTTCTACAGGAAGTGCATGTGCTTCTGAATCACTTGAAGCAAACCCTATTATGACAGCTATTGGTAAAGGTCCAGATCTTGCCCATACAGCAATGCGTCTGAGCCTCTCTCGCTACACAACAGAAGAGGAGATCGATTATACTATCGATGTATTTAAAAAAGCTGTTGAGAGACTTCGTAGCATCTCTTCAAGCTACGCGTATACAAACGCTGCTTCATAATATCTTCTCTCACTAAGTCCTTTGCAAAAGGACTTAGTACAAATTAGATTGCTTATACTTCTACCGCAAATTTACCCATTAACTACTTCCCAGTGACCAGATTTTAAACTCCCTACTCGTGCAAGTCTATGCTGCTCTTTTAGTTTTGCTATATCTCTTTTAATGGTTTTATCTGTCACATCCAGTAAACCAGCTAGTTCTGCTATGGTTATATCTTTATTTTCACTGATGATCTCAACAATCTTATCGAGTCTTTTTATTGGGACATTTTTGGGGACATTTTTGGGGACATTTTCATTTTGTATGTTTTGCATAGATTTGAGTATCATCTCTAACATAAACTCTATAAACGAAGTGCTTTCACCTTGTTCTGTTGCGTTTTCTATAGCTTTGTAGTAATCTTCTTGATGATCTCTTACTATACTCTCTATCGGCAATAGTGAAAAAAGAGGATTGTAACTGTTTAAGATAACGCTCTGCCAAAGTCTGCCAATACGACCGTTACCATCTGAAAACGGATGAATAAACTCAAACTCATAATGAAATATACAAGATTTTAATAGCATATGCTCATCACTGTTTTTAAGCCAAGCAAAAAGGTCTGTCATTAAGGCACTTACTATGCCAGGCTGTGGAGCTATGTGTGCACCCACTTTCACATTTATACTTCTAAAACTTCCAGCAGATGTCAGTATCTCATCCATTAAGATCTTGTGTGCAGTTAAAAGATCATCTAGTTCATCGTAACGGTATGATTCTAACTTGTCATACGCTTTTATAGCCCCTTGTACTTCCGCAAGTTCCTTTACAGTTCCAAGAACCTTTTTACCATCTATGATGGAAGTGATCTTCTCCTCACCTAAAAAGTTACCTTCGATCTCTAAAGTACCAGCTAATGTTTTAATGCGATTCTTTTTTCTAAGCATAGGGTTTACTTTTGTAATGTTAGAGAACTGAAGTTTTGTGAGTTCTTCACTGATCTGGGTTGAGAGTTTTAGGATTTTGGAACTAATAGTATATGGTGGAGTATAGTTCGTCATCTCTTAACCCTTAGTCTCACGTAGTTCTTTACAACTAAAACTTTACTATCTTTAGCAGTTGGTCGGAAATTCTGAACAACTGACTTTTTTATTAATTCAGCCTCTGAACTTCTTATTAGTTTATCCATTTTACCCAATCCAATCAAGCAACTGTTAAACAAAATATTGTGGAAAAGAGCCTACAATAGGGTTTCTGCAACTTTTTTTCAGCTATGATTAAATTTTTAGTCAAACAACAGTCAAATAAATTTATCATTTCGCCCACCAAGGTATATACTTTCTCGCTTTTGCTCCAACACTCTCATCATAAATAAATATCTGTTCATCATCTAATGTATCTTTGATAATCCTTGAAACCATTGATGTGTTTTTTGCATCTATGCCAAATCGTTCCCTTAAAGATGTGTTCGTCATTTTTTGTTTTGTTGTATCAAAAAGCTGAGCAATCATAGTTTGAATAAGCCAAACAGATTCATCAAAAACTTTTACTTCGATGCTATTTTCTCCACTTTGGGAAGTAAATATCAAAAATTCTGCTGTGGTGTTTCTTATGAGTTTATCCATTTTGAGCCTCCATTAAGAAATTCGAAGTTTCCGGATTTTTAAAGTAAAAACCCTCTAAAAGTTCTATCTCATTTTCAGTAATTTTTGTCATTTTTAATCTATATCTTCAATTTTAACTTTTTTATTATATATTTCAAAATCATGTTCTGCATCTTTTACATTTATAATACCTGTACTATCTAAAGTAACATATCCACTAAACTGCATCACACCTACACTATCATCCTTGCCAAAAGATGGTGTAATGACTTGTTTTTCACCTATCAATGTCCAAAAGATAGTTAAACCGTTTTCCGAGAGAAATTGCATAAGTTTATCTTTTCTAACCATTAAATATGGATTCGATTCATAATATATACTTGGATCAAAACAGATTACTTCACCATCTTTATCTATAAAATGACCCTCTTGTTTTGAGTACCTCATTTTTAAACCTTCAAAAAGTAGATTAGATGGCTTTTTCATATGTAATGAATCTTCTTTTGAATAATCAAACTCCGATTCCCAATAGTATTGTGAAGTTGTCAACCCAATTTTATGTGGATATTTTTCATTAAATCCAAAACTATCTATTTCTGACCACTCTTCATATCCATAGTATGGATTTTGAAAAAAAGCATATGTATCTGACCAGTAGAACTCTCTATTAAACATTTGATAATGATCTTTAGCATCAGGCATCCTATTATTCCAAAAGCTTTGATTTTTAGCCCATTCTTTAAACTCAGTAATATGTTCATTTGGAATTAAATAAGCATGTAAAATATACCAAGCTTTTTTATAAACAATATCAGATTTATCAATACCTTTTTTTATTGGTTCAATCCAATTAGGTGTAGAATTTAAAGCAACCCACTCTTTACCTTTGTCATCAGTGAAAAATATGGAATTTTTAGGATTTGGAATATCTTCTATAAAATTAATCCATTCTTTGTTATCCATTTTCCAATGAAAGTTTGCCTTCGCACTCCACCATAATTTATTATCTGTTTCTATATACCAATTAGATTTAGTCTCTTTTAATAGAATTGTAGGATCTATATCTCTAACATAAGGTTCATATGCACCTTGATACTCAATATATTTTTTTTCATCATCATTCCAACCACTACTAGGATCTTCCATTTTAAAGTTATCAGCTATTCTTGCTAAAGTATCATGCATTGCTATCCATTGATATTTTTTCCCAATTCTTTCTATTTTATGATCATGCCGATTATAGCTATAGCTGTTTTTCTCTTGGATAGACTTTTCAGCATCATGAAAAAAGCTTCCGTTGTAACCATATTCCTCAAATATTTTTTTAGTTGCATAATTGCTAATTAATTGTTCATCTTTTTTACACTCAAAATCATATAAACTACTACCAAATACATATCTACCAAAATCTCCATACATCCCACCGCCATGTTCTGTCATCATAGATGAGATTATTCGACTTTGATGGTAGTCATCATCTTTATCTTCATATTTTGCCAAGTCTTCATTAGTTGGTAGTTCTTCAATAGTTGGGAAATAACTTTTATATGGTGGCTTTATCTTTTCATAGTCTATGTCTAATTCAATACCCAAATACGATATATAGTCAATTGTACTTTTAGCATAATCTCTTAGTAAAATATGGGTGATAACTTCTTCAGTATCAAAAATAGTCTTATAAATATATTCTCCGAGATCTATTAATCCGGTATTGTTCTCTGTTCTAACAGTAACCCCAAAAGCGACCGCAAATAATCGCTCTTGTATATATAATTCATCAATACCTTCAAACTTTTTTAGTAGTTCTAAAAGAACAGTGATTCTGCCTTGTAAAATTGAAATTAATGCTTTTGTGGAGTAGTCTCTTAACCGTCTGTTAGATGATGTCAAAAACCAAGACAATGTAATAGAAGTTAAAAGTAAAGATTCATCCGATATATAACTTTTATCTTCATCAGACCATGACCAGTCAATAATCCTTTTAATAGGATTTATTCCATAGTCTAAATAAATGTCATTCAACAAAGAGATAAACCAAACATCTCTATCTTTCATAGAAAAATCTTTTAAATAGTTATGCATTAAATTTGCATTCAAAGGATGCTTGGTATTAGAAGCGACTAAAAAGAATGTTTCAAAAATATTTTTTTGTATGTAGGGATTGTCTATATTTTTTAATACTCTATCAACTGTATGTTGAGAGATACTATCTACTTTTCTCCATAGTAAACTTTCAAAAAAACTTTCAACCAAAACCTGATTTTGGTCTATCATATCTATAAGTTCTACATTACAAACCTCAGGAAGCTGTATGCTCATAGCATCAATAATGCCCCTGTTGTAGTACATATTATCTTCCTCAAAATAACTACACAAAGGTTCTTTCTCAAAAGACTCTTTAGGGTTATGTTGGTCTAAAAATTGTTCAAATAGATATTTTACTTTTAAATGATCTTCAAATCTCTCATATACAAAATAAACTGTTTCATAATACTCTTTTGTTTCATAGTCATATTGGAGATTTTGTGTTAAAAGACCTTCCGAAACCAAATCATCTAGCAACCCACTATTGAGTCCATATTCTGATGCAATCTTTTCAATTTTACGGTATGCAGTATTATATAAAATGATTTGATTATCAAGACTTTCTAGAATTAAAGGTACTGACAAGATAGGCATACAAATTGCTATTGTCAAGTATGGAATGCAAAAAATGTAAATCAAGACACATAGTAAAGGCTGGATTTAAACATCTAGCAGAGGGGAAGGTTCAGCGATACC
>Ga0193960_1001140_pt1 | contig 10694 bp, 6 predicted proteins | sample FB_3_MG_FD_140338 | JGI IMG/M metagenome (GOLD analysis project Ga0193960, IMG submission 140338) | Microbial mat bacterial communities from the Broadkill River, Lewes, Delaware, United States - FB_3_MG | ecosystem: Environmental > Aquatic > Freshwater > River > Microbial mats | place: USA...
GGACTAAATTTAGTCCCTATAAAATTTAAATATAATCACTAGCTGAAAAAAAGCCGTTCTACTTTATAAAGCAGGAACTGTTTTTATATACTCACCCCCTTGGAAAAACCATTTTGCGACACAAGTTACTGTTTAGAGCAAGAACAGTGGTTTGTACAGCCACAAGTTACTGTTTAGAGTAAAAACAGTAGCTTGTACAGCCACAAGTTACTATTTAGAGCAAAAACAGTAGTTTGTACAGCCACAAGGTATTGTTTAGAGTAAAAACAGTAGTTTGTATAGCTACAAGTTACTGTTTAGGGCAAAAAAAGTGATTTGCCTAGCATCTGGTTTTGTATTTAGCTATAAATCGAGTTTTAGTGATTGTCTGTAATGCATAAATAAAAAGAGACGCTGCATGCAACGTCTCTAGGAGAATTATTTTACTAAAATTTTTCTGTTTCTTTTACTGCAACTTAAATACGTAGGTTATTGTTCCCGATTGTGTGGCCGCTGCATCGGGTTTGCGATTAAAGCGAGCATTAAGAGCAGCTTTTTTTGCAGCATTTAGAAGAGCTTCGTTAAGTGTTGTAGATCCTTTTACTCCAGGTACGGCGCTTGTTACAACACCTTCGCGATTAACCGAAATTTGAACCACTACAATTCCACCTTCGTTAATGTTATAGTTAGGTTTTGGAAGGTTAACTCTTGTTCGGCCATTAAGGCTAAACGAAACACCTCCGCCACCACTTTGTGTACCGTCGTAGTTGTTAACACCTACTTCGCCATCTTCTACTCCTTTGTTTCCTCCTTCTTGGTCAGAATCACCTTGATTACTGTTTTGTGTTGATGTGCTGTTGGTATTTCCAGGGAAAAGAGCATTTTGATTTGCTTTTCGTTCCTCAACAACAGGTTCTTCTTTAACGGGTTCAACAACCTCTTCTTGTTTTGGCTGTTCGACAGGTTTAGGAGTATCTTCTTTTTTCTTTTTTACAACCTCTTTCTTCTGTTCTATAACTGGAGCTTCTTCAAAATCTTGCGTCATATTTTGCTCTTCCTCAATTTTTTCAACAGGTGTTGAAGGAGGAGTAGGCTGCGATTTAGGAGTTATTGTAGACTCTTGTAAATTTTCACCCATACCAATTTTAGAATCGCCAAAATCTAGAAGAATACCCTCTTCGGCCGGAAGGGGTAGAGGAGTAGTAAGACCAAAAGAGACAATAAAAGCCAATACTATCATATGAAATAGTATTGTTCCTATTATCCCTTCTTTATGTTTAATTATATACTCTTTCATTTATTACTATCTTCTAACAGGCGATGTAGCAAGAATTAGCTTGTATTTATTGTTTTTGGCAATGTTCATTACTTTAACAACTTGCTCCATAGGAACACTTTTGTCGACATGTAACGAAATAACAGGTTCTTTGTGAAACATAAGTTTTTCTTGAAGCTTAATCTCGAGTTCGTTAATTGAAACAGGAGCATCTTCAATATAAAAACGTAAATCTTTGCTTATTGAAACTGTTGTTGCACGGTTACCCGACACCTGATTATCGCTTTGTGGAAGCAATAATTTTAAGGCATTAGGATTTACCATTGTGGAGGTTATCATAAAGAAAATTAGTAGCAGGAAAATAATGTCTGTCATTCCCGACATACTAAAAGTTGTACTAACCTTATTTTTCGATTTAATACTCATAGCTGTTATTAGTTAGCAGGTTCGTTAAGTAAATCCATAAATTCGGTGGTTGTTGCCTCAAGGTTAAATACCACTTTCTCTACTTTAGCTACTAACATATTGTATGCTAAATAAGCAACAATACCTACTAATAAACCAGCAACAGTTGTTACCATGGCTGTATAAATACCGTCTGATAATAGTTGAATGTCAACATTTCCACCAGCCACTTGCGACATATCGTAGAAAGCACGAATCATACCAATAACAGTTCCAAGGAAACCGATCATAGGAGCAGCACCAGCAACAGTAGCAAGTGTAGGAAGGTTTTTCTCTAGTTTATAAACCTCAAGTTTTCCAACATTTTCGATAGCAGTGCTAACATCGTTAAGAGGGTGACCAATACGGTTTATTCCTTTAAGAATCATTTTCGACACAGGATTATCTGTGCTTTTGCACATTGCTGTGGCACTATCAATTCTTCCTTCGTGGATATACTCTTTAATTCTATCCATAAAATTGTTATCAATTTTTTGAGCTTTACGGATAGCTAAATATCTGTCGATAAAAATAAATACTGCTATTACTGATAACACAGCAATAGGAATCATTATCCAACCTCCTTTAAGAGCCATTTCCCACCATTTAAGAGAAATTTCGCCCGATACAGCATTCTGAACTGTCGATAAACTATCTGTAACTGTAATTTGAAATAGCATTTTGTGTATGTTTTAAATTGAGTAACGAAGATAAATAAAAAACGAGATACAACCATTATTATTGTATCTCGTTTTGATAATTTGTATTGTTATTGTTATGACCCGAACATCAAGTAATATGTAAGTGCTCCCGATAGATATCCAATAAGTGCAAGAATTGAAATTCTTTTGAAGTACCAGATAAAATCAATTTTCTCGATCCCCATAGCAGCAACACCAGCAGCCGAACCAATAATTAAAATACTACCACCTGTTCCAGCACAATATGCTAGGAATTCCCAGAAGTTACCATCTTGAACAAAGTTAGCAATGTACGATCCTGCCTGAACAGTATCAGGATTTGCAATATCGTACATACCCATTGCACCAGCTACTAGAGGAACATTGTCAACAATGGCAGATAGAACACCAATGGCTAAGTTTATTACATAAATATTTCCAAGGTTATCGTTTAGCCATCCTGCTAGTAAAGAAAGGTGTCCAGCCGATTGAAGAGCTGCTACAGCTGTAAGGATTCCTAGGAAGAAGAAAACAGTTGCAACATCTACATGTTTTAGAATTCCAATTACCGAATATTTTTTACGGAACTGCGATGATTTATTTCGGTGCATAATTTCTGTTGCCAACCAAATGTTTCCTAGTCCTAATAACATTCCCATATATGGAGGAAGATGTGTTACAGTTTTAAATACAGGAACAAACAGAAGTGAGCCCACACCAAGAATAAAAAGAATGTTTTGTTCTCTCTTTGAAACTTTCTCTTCGTCATTTTCTTCGTCACTTGTTAATTCTGGAGTAGTTACGTTTCCTTTTAAAACAAAACTCATAACAATAACAGGAACAAGCATTGAAACCAAACTTGGAACAATTAGTTTGACAATAATATTTTGAGCTGTTATTTGCTCGCCAATCCAAAGCATAATAGTTGTAACATCGCCAATAGGAGACCATGCACCACCAGCATTCGATGCTAAAACAACCATTGCAGCATACATCCAACGAGTCTCTTTGTCGGCAATTACTTTGCGTAAAAGAGCAAGCATTACAATTGTTGTTGTAAGATTGTCGAGTGCTGCCGACATAAAGAAAGTTAGAACACTAAAAATCCAAAGTAACTTTACCTTGTTTGTAGTTTTTATTTTGTCGGTAATAATTTTGAAACTCCCGTGGCGGTCTACAACTTCAACAATTGTCATAGCTCCAAGAAGGAAGAATAGAATCTCTGATATTTCAACTAAATGATGTTCTAATTCTTCTTTTACAAAATGTACAGGGTTGTGACTAATTCCTTTAATCCATTCTGCATTAAACCCAAGGTTCAATATTTCGTGGCTAAAAAGAATATAGGCTGCCCACGTAATTACACCAATTAATAAAGCCGATGCTGCTTTGTCTAATCTTAGTGGATGTTCGAGTGCTATAGCAGTATATCCCAGAACAAACACCAGTACCATTACTGTAAACATATGTTTAAATTTTATTAGGTTTTGTTAGTTACTGAGCAAATGTAAAAAAAATGACGAGATTAAAAATATTACTCGTCATTTTTTATTTCCGATACACTAACCGAGTCTTTCTGTTGGTTAAGCTGTTTTTTCTTTTTTGAAGTGAATAGGTTTACAATATTACTTTTGTATTTACGCCAAAGTTCTCCGAAAGTATTAAAGTCTTCGGTATATGAAATGCCAACTCCTTGTGTATTTGGCGATGTTTGATAAAGCATTTGGTCGTTGGCTCTGTTGAATCCTTTAAATTTTACTGTGCCTTTTTTATTTGCTTTAACCTCTATGTTAAATTCGCCTGTAATAGCTTGATTGTTTATTTTGTTTCCACCATAATCTACGTTTCCGCTAATAGTAACTCTATCGTTTAGAAGTTGAGTAGATAGAGCAACTTCAACCTCATCTTTTGATATTTCGTCGCCTGGGCGATAGTTAACTCCAATGTCGAAATCTTTGCTTAATTGCGATAGCCACAAGCTTAGCTGATTCGAAAGTAAATCGCTGGCTGTAGTATTTATACCTGTTGATCCGATTTGATTTGACGATGATGCGTAGCCAATAGTATTGGTTTCGGGATAAAAGCTATTTATTAATAGAAGCGAAAGGAATTGTTTGTTTCGTTTCTCTTCGGTATTAATAAGGTTTTCTAAACGAGCTTGTGTTTCACTGTCAGCTGTTGGTAAATTAATGTCGAAATTAATGTTTGGAGTTGCTAAATCGCCACGCATATTAATTAAACAATTAACAGGAATTCGACGACTATAACGTGCTGAATCGTCTGGGAAAATTTGTGACAGCGTAGATTTAGTACTGTACAATGCAGTTAAATCCATTTTAGCTTGTGAAGGATTACCTGTCCAAACAATATTGCTTCCGCTTGCTATGTTAAACTTCTTGTTAAAAATATTTTGTAGAGTAAATAGATAATCGCCTTTTTCGAAAATATAGTCGCCAAACATTTTTAGAGGTTTGTCTTTTTGCATATCTATTTGGAGGTCGCCATTTCCTTGACCATTAATAACATCTCCAATTTTTGAATCAATAATTAATTGAGCCTTAGCTTCGGGAGTTATTTTCAGGTCTAAATGCAAGTTCATATTTGTTTTTGTATTTGAGACGGTTTCTCTCCATTCTTCAGGTATGTACTCTGTCTTTTCAGCTTTTGCTGAAACAAAGTTTACTATACTGCTTTGCGATAAATTGCTCTCCGACGTTAAAGGCACAAATATTTCGGTTCCTTTTTGTGTTGTTGTTTGGATAGTTAATGTTATGTCTTTTGGGTTTCCTTTTGCTTGAATAATTCCCGATAAGAACACCTTTCCATAAAATCTATCGTTGTGAATTTGCTGTGTGTTTAGTACTTGTAGTTCATTGTATTCAATGGTGGTGTTTATATCTAATTCTTTAAAATTTTTGTTGAAAACAGTTCCGCTTAGTGAAGCATAGTTGTAGTTGTCGTCGATAATTCTAAAATTATTAAAAAGGATATTGTTATTGAAGATTGTTAAAGAATCGTTAAAATGATAGTTGGTATTTGTGTAATTTACTTTTAAAGTAGTATTCTTAAAGTTTAAATTACCGTTAATAATTGGTTCTTCGGTACTCCCTTCAATATTTATATTTCCAGATAGGAATCCATTAACGTCAGACACCTGATCTTTTACAAGATTACTTAGTAGGTTTATTCGGAAATTATTAATGTTACAAATAGTTTTAATCTCGTGATTTTTTGGTCGGTATGAACCTGTAACTTTAAAAGGAGTAAGGTTGTCTTTAAATGTTTTTACTCTAAAATTTACAGCCTTATCAATATTATTCCATTTTGAAATTATTTCGACATTCCCTATTAAAGAGTCGTTTAACGAAATATCGGTAGCCTCTAAATTACTCAAGAACATTGGCTGTTGATAGATGTTAGTAATTTTTGCATTTCCATTAAAAAAACCGTTAAGTTTTATACCGAAATTTTGAGTATATAAATTTAATTGCGAAGCATCAAGATTCTTTAGATTTAAAGAAAGTGTGTCCGATATATTGGTTGAAATAATACCGTTTATTGTTGCCGATTCGTTGTTTCGAAAAAGTGTGAGTTTCGAAAAATCGAGGTAGTTTGGTTTAATAGAAATTTCTCCTTCACTTGTTGTCCACTCTTTGTTTGATATAGTGAAATTTGATGGATGTACAGATATTATTGTATTAATAATATTTGCCGAATCTCTTTTTGAATTAATTGTGGCATTAATATTACCCGAATAATTTATCGAATCTAAATTATTCCAATTAACTCCTAAATCAATAGTGTTTGGCAGAATGCTGCAATTTATTTGTGGATTACGTAGGGTTATATTTGGACCGTAATTAAACGATTCGGCATTAAATTTCAGAAATAATGTTGAGTCGATATTAGAAATATTAAGCTTAAGGTTTCTTATCAGTTCGGCATCATACTGAAAATAATTTGTCGATCCGTTTAAAGCTAAAGTTTTGTTTTTAAAATCGAGCTGAGCACTAATGTTTGTGTTTGAATCGACCTTTATTTTTGAATGTACTGTATATAAAAGGTCGTTTATATTGTGAATTTTTGTGTTAAATGCTAAAAACGATGTAGAGTCGTTTTGAAATATAGAAATGCCACTATTATTACTATTACTGTATGCTGGAAAATAGCTTTTGTACAAGTTTGTTATACTTTGAATTAATGCATTTTGAGAAAAGTTTCCTCCTATTTGTGCATCAATAATTGATGATTTTAGTTGTAGATTTTTTCTGTCGGGAGTGTTTTCTGTGTATATTTTAATGTTTTTTATTTTAAAATTATTGTTGTTTACAGTAATACTAGGGTTATTAATATCTAATGTCCCGTTTATATCTTCAAATTTTACACCCTTAAAGTTCGATGTCATATCGAAAGATATTTCTGCTAAAGAATCTTTTTCCCAAAAGTTTAATTTTGAGAGGTTTGCTTTGTTAAGTTTAGCATTAAAAACAAAGAATGGATTCTCTTTTGAATAATTTAATTCACCTAGAAAGTTGAAATTTAAGTTTGGATCATTACAGAATATTAACCCATCGAAACTGTTGTTTTTCAAGTTTCCTTTTACAGTAATGTTTTGATAGTTATAATTATTAGCATTAAACGAACTTATTACAGATTCGGTATTAACTGCATAACTATTTTTTGATAGCTCTGCATTTAAATTTGTGTTGAACGAGATGTTGTTAATTGTAGGGTTTGTATGTGTAATTTGTCCAATATTAAAGCCATCAGATTTAACAAGCCCGTTTAAGTATATTTTATCTTTGTTCTTGACAGACATGTCTAGACGCAATGAACCTACATTACTAGTTAAGTCGCCGTAGGCAACAATATCGTCGTAAAAGCCTGTTACATTACCCTTAAAACTCATTAATCCTAACTCCAAAACTTCATTTGGTAATTCGCCTAACTTATTATCGGTAAATTCCTGCATCACACTTTTAAAGTCGTTTGCCGAAGTGTAAATATTTTTAATGTCAATTATATAGAACGAGTTTTTGTAATCGGGTAATCCTTTAATGTTAAAATCGCAATCAATTTCTGTGTATTTCCCGAGTTTAAGTAAAACATTATGTCCCTTTAAATTCTCCACTTTACCCTTTACTTTCCCTTGAAAGAGCGTACGGAAATCGTTGTTTTTTAACGATGGTGAGAAATATGATAGCGAATTAAAATTTACATTCGAATAATCGAAATCCACATCTATTTTAACATTGGTAATAAAGTCAATATAATCTAAGTAGTCATTATATCTGAAGTCTAGTTCGTTTACAACAACAAACGATTTTGGCGAACGTAGTTTTCCTTTTGTTATGTGAGTGTAAGTATCGTGCAAGCTCACTTGTCCCGAGAAGTCTTCTAAAATTAATCCGCACTGCTCTTTTCCTTGAAGAATATTTGAGTAAAAACTAACAGTATCCGATTTAACACTGAAATTATCTATATTGGCATTTATATCGGTAACCACAATATCGCGATAATTCATGCCGTAATCTTTAGGCTCTCTATTATAGCGCTGATAAACAAATTTAGTGTTGAAAAGCTCAACTTTAGATATTTCAAGATTTAAACTTGACTTTCTTTTTACTGTATCTTTTTTAAATGCCTTAACAAACTCTTTTATGTTCATCGATTCGTCGGGGTATCGATAAATACGCATATATCCACCGTTTAGTGTTGTACGCCCAATTTTAATATTTCCGTTGTTTAAGTTTATTTTCGAAATTTTTGTACTTAATCGTTCGGCAAATATTAGTGTATCTTGTTTATGGTCGAGTATGAGTATGTTTTTTAGTAATAAACGATCGAAGAATGAGAAATCTACTCGTTCAATTTTTATATCTACACCAAACTCTGTTTTTACCTGCGATGCAATATAATTTGTTAAATGAGTTTGTACTTTTGGGCTGTTTATTAATAATAGTAAAGCTATTGGTAATGATAGTATTACCAATGTTATTATTATTGTTAGTTTCTTACGTGTTTTGATAGCTATATCTGTTTTTTACAAAAGTAAAAAATATCGTTGGCTTTATGTTAACAATTACCATCAATAGTTATAAATATTAACTTTTTTTCTCATTTAAAAGAGGTTGTAAATTCGTTGAACACAGCGTTAAGATGTTTGCTTTTGTTAATACTTCTTAAAAATGAGAAACAGATAGCTGTTTAATTTATTTAATGTTGTAAAAATGTTGTGTTACTCGTTAAAAAAGCCATCGAATTATTGAATTTTTGATACCTTTGACCGCTGAAAATTATTACAATAAATGGGCAATATTATTTTAGGTATAGAGTCGTCTTGCGACGATACTTCAGCATCAATTATTGACGACGGGTTTATCCGTAGTAATATTATTGCTGGTCAGAAAGTACATGAGTTATATGGAGGTGTTGTTCCTGAATTAGCATCCAGGGCTCATCAATCGAATATTATACCAGTAGTTGATGCAGCTATTAAACAGGCTGGTATTAGCAAAGACGATATAACAGCTATTGCTTTTACTCGTGGGCCTGGTTTATTGGGTTCGTTGTTAGTGGGTACATCGTTTGCTAAAGGTTTAGCTTTGGCTCAGAAAGTTCCGTTGATAGAGGTAAACCATTTGCAAGGACACATTTTAGCTCATTTTGTTAAGAAAGAGGGAGCTGAGAATAAGCAGCCTAATTTTCCGTTTTTATGTCTTTTGGTATCGGGTGGTAACTCGCAAATAGTGCTTGTTAAAGACCATCTTGATATGGAAATTTTGGGTACAACAATTGACGATGCTGCTGGCGAAGCTTTTGATAAGTGTGCCAAGGTTATTGGTTTGCCATATCCAGGTGGCCCTATTGTTGATAGAAATGCAAAATTGGGTAATCCCGATGCTTTTAAGTATAGCAAGCCTCGCATTGCCGATTATAACTACAGTTTTAGCGGATTAAAGACTTCGTTTTTGTATCAAATTCGCGATAATGTTAAAGAGAATCCTAATTTTATTAATGAGAATATGAATGATATTTGTGCATCGTTGCAGAAAACTATTATTGATATTCTTTTAGATAAACTTATAAAAGCAGCTAAAGACACAGGAATTAAAGAAATTACTGTTGCTGGTGGAGTTTCGGCTAATTCGGGCTTACGCGATAGGCTTACTTTAGAAGCTAAAAAACGCAAATGGAATTTATTTATTCCAGAGTTTGCTTATACTACAGATAATGCTGCAATGATTGCTATTACTGGTTATTATAAGTTTTTAAAAGGTGAATTTGTTGATCAAAGTATTTCGCCAATGGCGCGAATGACACTTTAATTGACGTTGTTTGAATAATCTATTTTATAAAAAAATATAGTACCTTGCTAAGGTTGATTCCGGTAAGGATATTTTAAAAATTAATCTTAAACAGATGAAGGTTGACGTTCTATTAGGTTTACAATGGGGTGACGAAGGTAAAGGTAAAGTAGTTGATGTACTTACGCCTAATTACGATGTTATTACACGTTTTCAGGGAGGTCCAAATGCTGGTCACTCGTTAGAGTTTAACAATATTAAGCACGTTTTGCATACCATTCCATCGGGTGTATTTCATGGCGATAAAATAAATATTATAGGTAATGGCGTTGTTGTCGATCCTGTAATATTTGCTCAAGAGTTTAACGGATTATTGAAATTAGGAGTTGATTTGCGTAAGAATCTTTTCTTATCGAAAAAGGCTCACCTAATTATGCCAAGCCACAGAGCGCTTGATGCTGGTAAAGAAGCTTCTAAGGGAAAATTAAAAATTGGTAGCACCCTTAAAGGAATAGGTCCTTGTTATACCGATAAAATAGACCGCTCGGGTTTAAGAATTGGCGATATTTGTTCTGATAAATTTCAGGAAAAATACAACGCTACAAAAAATCAACACCTTAATCTTATGAAGATTTATCCTACCGATTTTGATTTGGATGGATACGAAAAGCAGTGGATGGAGGCTATTGAGCTTATTAAAGAGTTTCCTCTTATTGATAGCGAGCACGTTATTAACGATTATATTAAGCAAGAGAAAAAAATTCTTGCCGAAGGTGCACAAGGAACACTTCTTGATATTGACTTTGGTACATATCCTTTTGTTACATCGTCAAACTGTGTTTGTGCGGGTGCTTGTACTGGTATGGGTATTGCTCCAAATAAAATTGGTGATGTTTTTGGTATTTTCAAAGCATATATTACTCGTGTTGGAAGTGGCCCATTTCCTACTGAATTAGATGACGAAGTAGGTGAGGAGATTCGTAAAATTGGTCGCGAGTTTGGTGCTAC
>Ga0193960_1001142_pt1 | contig 10678 bp, 12 predicted proteins | sample FB_3_MG_FD_140338 | JGI IMG/M metagenome (GOLD analysis project Ga0193960, IMG submission 140338) | Microbial mat bacterial communities from the Broadkill River, Lewes, Delaware, United States - FB_3_MG | ecosystem: Environmental > Aquatic > Freshwater > River > Microbial mats | place: USA...
CAACACTTAATGTGTCGTATTCGCTTTCTTCACGCCAAGGAAAAGGATGTAGTCCTTCCTTTTGGCGAATTGTGTGAAGTTTATCTCGTCTACCCGTTAAAATCTTATGTGGATAGGCTTGATGGCCAACATCCCAAATCAGATGATCAAAAGGGGTGTCAAACACATAGTGTAAAGCAACGGTTAACTCGATAGTGCCTAGGCCTGAGGCAAAATGGCCACTACTTTTACTAACAGAGTTTAACAAGTAGCTGCGTAATTCATTGCTGATACGAGTTAATTGCTCTTGCGGAAAGTTTCTTAAATCTTTCGGTGAATCAATTTGAGCGAGTAGAGGATAATCAGCAAGATTTGTTGTCATATTTGTTTACAGTGTATTAATTAAGATAAATTTGTTGAATTGTAATGATAAACATTATCGCATAATTTAATGGCTTCGTTTGATAATAAACGTGGCAAATTCAACTAATGATTCACTATTGTAAGGCAAAGTGCGCAAAGCTTGAAGTGCTTGTTGATACAACTGCTGTGCTTTTTCTTGTGCGCCTTGTAAACCAAGGAGTGCAGGGTAGGTACTTTTATTGGCAGCTAAATCTGAACCAGCAGGTTTACCTAGCTCTTCTTCACTTGAGGTAATATCTATTATATCGTCTTGTACTTGATAGGCTAAGCCGACAAGTTGTGCAAATTCTTTTAAAGCTTGCTTATCTTTATCGGTCACTTTACTTGAGCATTGAGCCGCCATGAGTACAGAAGCTTGCAATAACGCTCCAGTTTTAAGTGAATGTAAATGCTCTAATTGCTCAAGGGAAATTTGCTGGTTAGTTGCCGCAAGGTCTAGTGCTTGACCGCCACACATGCCTTGGTACCCTGATGCATCAACTAATTGTTTAAATAAGCTAACTTGTTTGGGAATAACTGTGTCTGAAAAGGGATGATTAGCGAGTATATCAAAAGCTAAAGTTTGCAGACTATCCCCTGCGAGGATTGCCGTAGCTTCATCAAAAGCTTTATGGCAGGTGGGTTGTCCGCGTCTTAGGTCATCATCATCCATAGCAGGAAGATCGTCATGCAATAGTGAATAGGCATGAATACATTCTAACGCGCCTGCAACAGCATCAATATCATTAAGGTCTGCACCAACAGCCTCACCAGTAATATAGGCAAGGTAAGGTCGCATGCGTTTTCCGCCTATTAGCAAGCCATATCGCATTGCTGCTAATAACTTTTCATCGTTTACAGAAAGCTTGTTAAGTTTGTCAGCTAAAAAATCGTTAATACGCTGTTGAAAAACATCAAGCTTTTTTAGTCGAGTCATTATTCTTGTCCTGACTCTTTATCAAAATCAAGTAATTGAGATTGACCGTCTTTTTCTAATAGAATTTGAACTTTCTGTTCGGCCGCGTGTAATTTTTCTTGGCTTATTTTACTTAAACTTAATCCACGCTCAAATAGCGCCATGGATTCTTCAAGACCAAGCTCACCTTGTTCAAGATTGTTCACTATGGTGTCTAATTCATTTAAAGACTCTTCAAATGTGAGGTTTTCTAGTTTCTTTTTAGCCATGATTTTTACTTGTTAGCGTAGGATTTATTTATCTTGGCGCAAACTTACCTTAGCTAGCTGCAATGGTCAAATATCACTGCAATTATTGTTCAATAAACGCTTTTTTATTGTTTTGTGTTAAGTTATTGACAACATGGGCGATAATAACTTTATATAGCGATTTAAGTATTAGCGAATAGCCTTCGCATAATGTACTATTATTTTAATGGTCGTCGATATTTTTGTGGTTTAGGAGAGTTTTGTGGATTTAGCAACCCTTATAGGTATTCTCGGAGCAATTGCCTTATTGGCCATGGCAATGGTGTTATCTGGCGACATTATGATGTTCGCCGACACTCAATCAGTCTTGATTGTATTTTGTGGCTCTATTTTTATCGTGTTATCTAATTATTCGCTCGGGCAATTTTTTGGTATTGGTAAAGTTATTGTCAAAGCCTTTATGTTTAAGATTGAAAAGCCTGAAGAGCTTATTGAAAAAGCAGTTGATATGGCTGATGCAGCAAGAAAGGGCGGCTTTCTTGCATTGGAAGAAGCTGAAATAACGAATCCCTTTATGCAAAAGGGGGTTGATATGCTTGTTGATGGTCACGATGCAGATGTAGTACGCGCAACCTTGCAAAAAGATATTAACTTAACCACAGAACGACATGAGCGTGGCGCCGGCATGTTAATGGCACTGGCTGATGTTGCCCCAGCAATGGGCATGATAGGTACGCTTATTGGTCTTGTTGCCATGCTTTCGAACATGGATGATCCTAAGTCTATCGGCCCTGCAATGGCGGTGGCCTTATTAACTACGTTATATGGTGCTTTCTTAGCAAACGTTATTGCTATTCCACTAGCCTCAAAATTAAAGTTACGCCTTGAAGAAGAAAAAATGAATCAGGAATTAGTGCTTGATGCCGTGTTAGGCATTCAAGACGGTCAAAACCCTCGTGTTATTGAAGGCTTATTGAGAAACTACTTAGCTGAAGGTAAACGTCAAATTGATACCACAGAAGAGTAGAAGCGGTGATACTAGGAGTTAGTTATGGCTGAAGAAAAGTGTAAATGTCCACCTCCCGGGTTACCTGCTTGGATGGGAACTTTTGCTGATTTAATGTCGTTATTGATGTGTTTCTTCGTATTACTTTTATCGTTTTCTGAAATGGATGTGCTGAAGTTTAAACAAATAGCAGGCTCTATGAAGTTTGCTTTTGGTGTGCAGAATAAGATTGAAGTAAAGGATATTCCTAAAGGGACGAGTATCATTGCTCAAGAATTCAGGCCGGGAAAACCTGAACCAACACCTATTGAGGTTATTCAGCAGCAAACCATGGAAATGACTCAGCAAATGCTTGAGTTTCAGGCCGGTGATGAAACCTCAGCAGGTGGACGTCAAGAGCAGCGAGGCACAGAACGTGGCGGTCAAGCACAAAATACTGAGGACGCTATGTCTGCTCAAGCACTTGAGCAAGCAATGGAGCAAATGGAAAGCGCCGCTCAAGAACAAGTGAATGACTTAGTGAAGAAAATTGCTGAGCAACTTGAGCAGCAAATTCAAGATGGTGCTGTTGAGTTAGAGTCATTGGGACAACAAGTGATCATTAGAATCCGCGAGAATGGCTCATTTCCATCAGGATCTGCATTTTTACAGCCCAAATTTAAGCCAATTATGAGAGAGATTGGTGAGTTACTAAATACTGTACCTGGCGAGATTATGGTGTCAGGTAATACGGATAACCAAGGAGTAGATTCTGAGTTATTTAGTTCTAATTGGGATTTATCGAGTAAACGGGCGGTCGCTATCGCTCATGAATTGATTAAAGTACCGGGGTTTGATCCTACGCGCTTAATTGTTGCAGGTCATGCAGATACACGACCTTTAGTTCCTAATACCAACGCTTTAAACCGTCGTAGAAATCGTCGTGTTGAAATTGCCATTAATCAAGGTAAAGCGAAAGAAACTGAATTAATCGATGTGATTGATTAAGTGTTTACCACTATTGCTTTGACTATAGAGTTCTGTAGTCAAAGCCCCTTCAATGATAGCTAACCATATTTAATGCATTCTTTGTATTAGTTCTGCTATAATGCGCGCCATTATTTTTGCCTGCTAGGTCTGTTCACGATGAAATTTATCGTAAAATTACAAGCTGAGATCACCATAAAGTCTCGTCCTGTTCGTAAGCGTTTTACCAAAATATTAGAGTCTAATATTAAAAATGTATTACGCCGTGTTGACGAACAAGTGACTACCCGCATGAACTGGGATAATGTGGAAGTTAATACTAAGGATAACAGCCCCGAAAATAGAACTAAATTAGTTGAGGCATTAAAAAGCATTCCTGGTGTACCCCTGTTTTTAGAGGTTCAGCAAACCGAGTTTTCTGATCTTCATGATATTTATGAGAAAACACTCGCGGTACACAGTAAAACTATTGAGAATAAAACCTTTTGCGTTCGAGTAAAGCGCACAGGTAGCCACGAATTCAATTCTTTAAAAATAGAGCAATACGTGGGTGGTGGTTTAAATCAGCAAGTAGAAAGCGCCAAGGTTCAATTACGCAAGCCAGATGTCACGATTCGATTAGAAGTAAAAAACAAAGACTTATTTATTGTTACAGAGCGTCATCAAGGCTTAGGTGGATTTCCAATTGCCACACAAGAAGATGTTTTATCACTAATGTCTGGTGGTTTTGATTCAGGTGTTGCCAGTTACCAAATGATCAAAAAAGGCTCTAGAACACACTATTGCTTCTTTAATTTGGGCGGCTCTGCTCATGAAGTCGGTGTTAAACAAGTAAGTTATTATTTATGGAACAAATTTGGTGCATCACATCGCGTTAAATTTTTTGCGGTAGACTTTGAACCTGTTGTTGCTGAGATTCTTGAAAAGATTGAAAATGGCCAAATGGGCGTAGTACTAAAACGTATGATGATGCGTGCTGCGACTAAAGTAGCTGAGAAAGCAAATATTCAAGCGCTAGTTACCGGCGAAAGTTTAGGGCAAGTATCAAGTCAAACCTTAACCAATTTAAACGTGATTAATCGTGTAACTGATACCTTAATCCTCCGTCCTTTGGCAGCTTACGATAAACAAGATATTATTGATATTGCAAGAAACATTGGTACCGAAGATTTTGCTAAAACCATCCCAGAGTACTGTGGTGTTATTTCTAAAAAACCAACGGTTAAAGCCGTGCTTTCAAAAGTTGAAGCAGAAGAAGATAATTTTGATTTCTCGATTTTAGATAAAGTTGTTGATGAAACGCGTGTATTAGATATTCGTGATATTGGTAAAGAAACAGAAGCAGAAGTTAAAGCGGTAGAACTTGTTGAAGAAATTACTAATGATGCGGTTGTTGTAGACATCAGAAGTCCTGAAGAAGAAGATGAGAATCCTTTAGAAATTGAGAATGTTGATGTTATTCATATTCCTTTTTACAAACTTGCTACGCAATTTGGTGATTTAGATATGAGCAAAGAATACTTACTTTATTGTGATCAAGGCGTTATGAGTAAGCTACAAGCATTATACTTACAAGATAATGGCTTTAGTAATGTTAAGGTTTACCGACCTTAACAACTAAGATAAAGCTTCCCCGTAAAATTATAAACCTAGTTAAGTGATTTAATTGCCTTAACTAGGTTTTTGTTTTCTGGTGTCGCAATATGATATTTTTCACCTAGTGAGCAAATATAACCATTAATATAATCGATTTCTGTTGCTCTTTTGGCTTGTATATCACAGCGCATAGAAGAGCTATTTTCGCCAGTTGCTTTCGCAACTAGTATCACTTTTTCTAGTAGTTTATTCGCATCCAGTTGCACCGGTTCTTTTTGCGCTACGGCCACAATTTCAGCAATGATTGCTTTGACTTTTACTAAGTGTACATCATCAGCTATATCACCATTTCTGACATTGAGTATTGCTGTCAACGGGTTGATAACGCAGTTTATTGCCAGTTTATGCCATTGAGCGGTTCGAATATCTTCCTCCCAAGTAACACTTGGTAGTGCTTTTTCGAGTTGCTTAGTAAAGCCCATAAGCAGATTGATTTGACTATCATCAGTCGAGTTACTTGACAAAAAGCCTAATTGACTTAGACCTTGTCCAGTATGGGTGATGGCATAACTTTCAGTTTTAAGGCTACCATGTGTGGTCAACATGGCAGCAATTGCATGTTGTTCAATAATATTTTTGCTGAGCTGTTCAAAGGTACCCATACCATTATGAGCAAGAATAATAACTGCATTAGGATTTAGTTTATTAGTAATTGCCTTAATCGCAGCGCTCACATGATATGACTTAACACAACACAATATTATATCGGCTTGCTGTAAGTGTTTCTCTTGGGTAAAGAGAATATCACCCTGAACTTGTTGTTGGGTTATATCAGTAAATTGATAAGACCTTTGGATTTTGTCTTGTTGATCTGTTGCTAGCAATGTTGTGCTGATAAAGCTTTTGTTGCCTTGCTCTTGTTGTAATAGCTCAAACTGTTTTAAGTGATGGTAAAATAATAGACCAATGGCACCTTGTCCAATAATCACAACATTGAGTGACTTTAGATCATGCTTCATTTGCTTGTTTCTGTTTAGCATTTTCTTGTTTAAGTAGGTAAGTCTTAGACACTTTTTTCTTCAATAAGGTATAAAGTAGTTTAACGAATGCGAAGAATAAAATACCACAAACATCAGCCAGATAGTCGATAAAATCTGCTTGTCTATAAACAAGAAAATGTTGGCCCAATTCAGTTAATCCACCATAAACCAGTAAAGTGAGTATTGTCCGGCCCAATTCCACTTTAAGTAGTGAATGAACAAACCAAGTTAATAAGAAAAAACTGGTGAAATGCCCTATGGTATCTATTTGGGGAAAGCGAATCTTATGATCACTAAAGCCAAAAAGATTAGGCGAAAAGAATATGACTAAGCCTACCAATATGATAGCTATTAGGCTGATGATGCCGATAAAGGAAAGACGAAATTTCACTGTTGTTAAATTGAAATAAGCATTCATAAATTGATAGGTTCAGCCATTGTATAGTGATAAGTGAGTGAATGCTCGTTTATCTTTAAAAAACATCAATACAGTTAACTAAAGTCGATAGCGGTTGTTGCTTGGATAAACACCATGAGTATAATAGCTAACAACAATTATATTGAGTATTAGAGAGTTATTATGCCGTCAATGGATGTAGTTTCAGAAATTAATTTAGAAGAAGTTCGCAATGCAGTTGAAAATGCGAGCAAAGAATTAAGCAGACGCTATGACTTTAACAATGTTGAAGCAAGCTTCGAATGGAAAAAACCTAATGTAGTAATTAAAGCTGAAGGTGACTTTCATATAAAACAAATGTGCGACATGTTGCGTAGCCAATTAACGAAACGAAAAGTTGATGCTAAAGCCATGACAATGGGGAGCACCGACCACAGCGGTAAAACGTTTACTCAGAACGTGACTTTCCAAGAGGGCATTGAGCAAGATGTTGCTAAAAAAGTAGTGAAATTAATTAAAGCAGAAAAGCTTAAAGTACAAGCAGCAATTCAAGGCGACAAACTACGTGTAACGGGTAAAAAGCGTGATGAATTGCAAGCAGTAATGAAATTGATACGTGAAGCTGACCTAGAGCAGTCATTTCAGTTTAATAACTTTAAAGATTAATTGCTTTTATATTAAGCGAAAACTTACCGTTATTAGAAACAAAAAGGCGTTTATCTTCTTAAGATAAACGCCTTTTTTATTAACACGATTTATAGTGGTTAGTGGTTATGACCACAACCACCTTCACCATGAACATGGCCATGGGCCAGTTCGTCTTCAGTGGCTTCACGCACTTCGAGAATTTCAACATCAAAATTCAAGTCAATACCTGCTAAAGGGTGGTTACCATCAACGGTTACTTCATCTTCGGTGACATCAATTACGATAACCGTTTGCTCACCTTCATCTGTTGTTGCTCTTAGCTGTGTACCAACGGCAAGATCTTCAACACCTTGCATTACGGCTTTAGGTACTGTTTGAACATACTCGTCGTGACGTGGGCCATATGCTTGTTCACTGGCAACATTAACTTCGAATTTGTCCCCAACTTCATGATCAATAAGAGCGTCTTCTAATCCTGGGATTAAATATCCAGTTCCTTGAATGATGGCCATTGGCTTATCATCATAAGAACTATCAATAAGAGTACCTTCGCTGTCTGATACTGCGTAATGCATTACTACGACTGAATTTTTGCTAATTTTCATTTGTTGTTCCAATAAATAGAATGTTAATAAGGTTTAATTCGATTCAGTAGTTAATGAGTAAGGAAGCTCTTTAAACTCAAAAATAGAATTAGGTTGTAATTTTAATCGTAAGGTTGAGGCTTCTTCATCATTTGATAAAATCGCCTGTAAGTAACAGCTGCCATTATCTGCCTGATAATAAGCGATGATGTCTCCTGCTTTACGCCAATTTTCACCTAGCTGTTTTTCTAAAGTATCGTCAGGACTAATCGGTGAATTGCTTTTGCCCTCAAGGGTAAATAAAGCACGTTTATTTTTGCCCAAGTATTGCATTCTTGCCACGGTCTCTTGTCCTAAATAACAGCCCTTAGTAAAACTAATACCATTGAGCGCTTGTAGGTTCAACATTTGCGGTACGTATTGGTTTATAGCTTCTTTAGATAGTAGTGGAAAACCTTGGTTAATTTCTAATAAATTCCATACTGCATTTTGATAAATAGGTAATTCAAATTGTGCAGCTAGGGTGGTTATATTTTCTTTTTCATCAAGGATCAAATAGCAACCTTGATTACTACTTAGATAAACTAAGGTTGTTGAGTTGTGCTGTACTACTTGATTGAGACTATCTGGTACTTGTGGAAAGTGCTGACTCAATTGCTCGCTTGCATCCCTACCTACTAGTGCCATGAAAGCTAAATGATCTGTCGCTTCAATGGTAACTTTGGAGAATACACCAAATTTTTTCAACTCTTTAAGTGAAGCTTCAAGGCTGTCTTTGGGCTGAAGTAATAAATGAGTAGATAAGCGGTTAATTAACCTAAAGACACTAAATACTTTACCTTTGGCATCACAATGAGCACCAATTTGTAAGCTATTGTCAGTGGTTTGTGTGACATCACAAGTAACTTGTCCTTGTAAATATTTAGTTTGCTCTTCGCCACTTAGGGAGATAGCAGAATAATTATCTAAACTAATTAAATAGTTGTTAGGTAATTGATCTAATGAAGGCAGTTCTGAAATGGTGGCTAGTGGCATAATAATTTAGCTCTACGCTGTGAAGTGTTGATTATTAACTGATAAGTTTGGGGCAAAGTTGAAAAATGCAAGAGATGTAATGTTAAAAAAGACGAATAAAGAAAACGCTTTTTTTGAAAATTAACTAAGCTTAACTATTCAAGGTGTTGTTGTTATTGCTAGAATAGCGCTAATCAAAATTTATTGTGGTGCTTTATGTCAACAACTACTAATCAAACGAACAGCAAACAGCCTAGTGAAGGTGTTAATAAAGCTCGTTTAAAATGGGCGTGTCGTCGAGGTATGCTTGAACTTGATGTGTTATTCATCCCTTTTGTTGATGAAGCTTATGATGATTTAACAGATGAAAAGCAACGAGTTTTTGAGCGCTTATTAACTTGCCAAGATCCTGAGTTATTTGCTTGGTTTATGGGGCATGAAACTTGTGAAGATGCAGAGCTTAACGCCATGGTGCAACATATATTACAGCGCGTTAAAGTATAATATATCAATAACACACTCTCGATATAAAACTGCGCTAATTGCTTTTGTCGCCTTAGTATTTATTTCATTGCTAGCAATTCAACATACAACGCATTATTCGTTAGTGCTCGTATTTAATGTGCTATTTTTGTTGATTTTGGCTATGTACCTAAGACCAGATAAAAAGCAACGGATTGAATGTTCGCAACATTTTCAATTGGGTCATCAAGGGTTACTTGAATACCAAGTCGGGACTCAGGACGCATGCAGTTACCAATTATTACCGCAAAGTCGCTGCAGTTTTTTGGGCGCTTGGTTAGTTATGCAGCGGGTTAATCCGTCATTAGACGATAATTTGACGTGTAGCAGTCACAATCATTTAGCTTTAACGATAAAGCAACAAGGCTTTGGCAAAAAGCACAATTTATTTCTTTTTAGAGATAGCTTTACTCGACAAGGCTTTTCTCACCTTGCTCGAGTAATCAAGTCACTCTCTTGATTTTAAAATGGTGGCTTTAGCATCAGGAAACTTATCTGGATAATCTAAAGTATAATGTAAGCCTCGACTTTCTTTACGCTCCATCGCACAACGAATGATAAGTTCAGCTACTTGCACTAAGTTTCTTAGCTCAAGTAAGTTGTTGCTCACTTTATAGTTTTGATAATACTCGGCAATTTCACTTTGTAGTAATTCAACTCGATGTAAAGCTCGCTCTAACCGTTTAGTTGTTCTAACAATGCCAACATAATCCCACATAAATAGTCTTAACTCATGCCAGTTATGTTGAATAACGACATCTTCATCAGAGTCGGTGACGCGACTTTCATCCCATTGGGGGAGTTGGATATATTCATTTTCTTGTTTTAAAGAATTACTAATCTCTAACGCAGCAGCTCTAGCGAAGACCAAACATTCAAGTAAAGAGTTACTGGCTAATCGGTTGGCGCCATGAAGACCCGTATAAGACATTTCACCAATAGCATAGAGCTGTTCTATATCGGTTTTACCATGATGATTAACCATAACGCCACCGCAGGTATAATGAGCTGCGGGCACAACAGGAATGGGTTGTTTGGTTATATCGATACCTAATGATAATGTTCTTTCATAGATAGTTGGAAAGTGCTCTTTGATAAAGCCGCTTGGTTTATGGCTAATATCTAAATACATGCAATCAGCACCAAGTCGCTTCATTTCAAAATCAATTGCGCGGGCGACAATATCTCTAGGGGCTAATTCAGCTCTTTTATCAAAACTAGGCATGAAGCGACTACCGTCAGGTCGTCTTAATATCGCCCCTTCTCCACGTAAAGCTTCCGTGAGCAAAAATGTTCCGGCGTCAGGGTGAAATAAGCAAGTCGGATGAAATTGATTAAACTCCATATTCGCCACTCGACA
>Ga0193960_1001143_pt1 | contig 10675 bp, 9 predicted proteins | sample FB_3_MG_FD_140338 | JGI IMG/M metagenome (GOLD analysis project Ga0193960, IMG submission 140338) | Microbial mat bacterial communities from the Broadkill River, Lewes, Delaware, United States - FB_3_MG | ecosystem: Environmental > Aquatic > Freshwater > River > Microbial mats | place: USA...
AAAACAGGCTTAGCTTTTTATCTTTTGATAATCATTCGGACGCGGGATGGAGCAGCTTGGTAGCTCGTCGGGCTCATAACCCGAAGGTCGTTGGTTCAAATCCAGCTCCCGCAACCAATTTTAATCAAAGATAAACATTCGGACGCGGGATGGAGCAGCTTAAAAGTTCAAACTCGTTGGGCTACTCTTTAGACAAATAGCCGAAGGTCGTTGTTTTTTTCAAATCCAGCTACCGCAACATTCTTAAGTGCAGAATTAAAATAGGCTTAGCTTTTTATCTTTTGATAAACATTCGGACGCGGGATGGAGCAGCTTGGTAGCTCGTCGGGCTCATAACCCGAAGGTCGTTGGTTCAAATCCAGCTCCCGCAACCAATTCACTTTAGAAAGCATGTACATTGTTTCACTCTTCATAATACAAGAGCTCCCGAAACTAATTTTATCTTATAAAGCATAGTCAATGCTTCATTCTTCATAAAACAAACATCCCACAAGAAATTATACTTTCTCAAGCTTGAACGTTCCTTCACTGTTCAAAAAAAGAACGTCTACTCGTTATTTCATTTTTTATAAAAAGAGAGTTATCACAATAAACTCCCCCCTTTTAGTCATGAAAAGCAAACGTCACGATAAAATTTTCTGATCAATTCTAGTTCATTATTGAATTATCAATATAGTCATTACTGACAATTAATTTCATAAACAATTTCATGATTATATTCTTCACCCGCACACAATTTCGCTGATGGAAATTCTGCCCTGTTTGGTGAGTCAGGCCAAAATTGTGCTTCTAAACAAATGCCCTGCTGAGGATTAAACGGCTCAGATAAGTAATTACCTGTATAGACTTGTAGGCCAGGTAAGGTGGTATATACCGATAACTTTAACTGACTCTTTGGGGAAATAAGCTGTGCGGCAAGTGCTGGTTTATTTTGCTGTTGATTATTAAGAATAAAACAATGATCTACCCCCTTTGCTATTTGTATTTGCTGGTGATTACTACAAAGTGACTTTTCTATAGCTTTGAACTCACTAAAGTTAAACGCATTGTGCTCACTCACTAATTGCTCTGTTAAGGGGATACCGTTTTCATCAATAGATAAAAATGATTTTGACTCAATTTTTAGCTGATGATCATTAATGTTATGGGCGCTGCCTTCTAGATTAAAGTAACAATGATTCGTCAGATTAACCACGGTATCTTTATCTGAAGCAGCCTTATAACTCAGATAAACTTTATTATCAGTTACTCTAATTCGATGCCAAACCTCTAGGGTTCCAGGAAAGCCTTGGTCGCCATCCTCTGAAATGATGTGAAGTTCAATTTCACTATCGTTAATATCAGTTACCGCCCAAGTGCGTTTACTAAAATTATCTTCTCCACCATGTAAACAGTGCGGAGCTTGATTAGTGCTAACTTGATGTTTTCCACTAGCTAAAGAAAACTGGCCATGCTTTATTCTGTTCGCATATCTACCAACAGTTGCCCCAAGATAAAAAACATCGAGCAAGAAATCATTAATATCAGCATACCCCAGAGTCAACTCCTGCTCTTGGAAGCAAATACTGGTTATTGTTGCGCCTTTAGGAATAACAGTGACTGTTAGCCCCATGCCATCTGAAATTTGGTATTTCTTCATATAAATTCACTAGCATTAAATAAGTTATCGCGTCTGTATGCATTATGCGAATAGTGTCATTTCGTTTCAAAAAAACACTAACACGTGAAAGAAGACTTATGACAACAAAAAAGCTTTTATTTATCACTTAACAGCTAAGTTTTAAATAAAAGCTAAAGGGAAATATTTTGGGAAAAGTGTTAAAGCGCTTCAATTTCAGCAACAGCCTGAGAAAAGTCTCCCAGTTCCATTTCTAAACATTCTTTTTCATCTTGCCAATTCACTCCAATAATAACACCATCTTCATGTAAATCAGCAATCCAAAATTCTAACCAATCTGACAAGGTTATTTTAGCTGGTTGATAGTCTTGCCATTCATCAAAGCAGTGCTCTTGAGCAAGTTCACTGCTTGACCATAGAGGCATAACTTCAGATTCTTCATAATTAATAGAATCAAGAACAACCCAATCACCACTAGACTTATCTTGCAAAGCCCATATGGCTTGATTTGGTTTAACATCGGCTAAGAATGTCGCTAATACCTGCGTATGTTCACTCATGGGGTTCTCTATCATCTATTTAATTATAATCATTATAATCAGTTAATATATAAACCGCTAAAGTTTTCTACCGATATAGTCATTTATTTACATCTCGCATGACTGTTCAAGAGTTCTCCAAACTACCGGTTGCCAATACTCATCCCCTACGGTCTTAAATTTATTTCGAGGATTATATTTTGCTGCCAATTGATAAGTAGTATTGGCTTTAACATCAAGCTCAAATGCTTTCGACTTATGTCGGCTATTCCCGCGATGACCAACTTTACTAGACCCTATATTTTCAGTAACATAAACGATATGTTTACCTACAGATAATTTAACTTTTAATGTCCCGCTTACTTTTGAGTTATCATTTACTTTTCTAATAGACACAGGGTATAAATACTTAGTAACAGGGGGCGTATGATCAATGGTAATAAACCCGCAAGAATTTTTATCCGCTAGCTGACTCAATGCTTCTTTACCTATTTTTCCTACTATCAATTTGTATGATGGTAAAAACATTTTTTCCACGGGTATTTTCTTTTCAATGACTTCATCATTACGCTTTATTTGTAATTCAATATGTTCTTTTTGATTTTTCATATGATTCAACATTGTCGATAATGAATTATCGGATACGCTTAAGTCGTTAACCTTCACAATAATATCTCCTGGTTTAACGCCTGATTCCTCGGCATTACTATTTGGAGAAACAGATAATATTTTTAAACCATTTTCAGCATCATTTGAATCTAAGACAATACCCAAGCTAAAAAACTCACCAGCGTCTCTTGATACATTAAAGTTTATATCCTTTATGCTCCCTCCTGCCTCCAACTCTATTTTAGATATCGTTATTAGCGTATTGTCTATATCCTTTCCTAATTCTGTTAATAATTTTCTTGATTCCTCACTAAGTTTTAGAGGTTTTTCTTGCTCTGCAAAACTGTTCATTGATAGCATCAGAATGCCTATACTCATCACTAATAATTTTTTCATCACTGTCCCTTTAGTTATATTTCAATATTTTTTGATGCTAAGCTAACATCAAACTTTGTAAGAATTCTTTTTCGTTCTTGCCAAAGCAAAAGCTTCTCAATTTCGCTTTTGTTTTCTAAATAAGCTTGTTGAATAGCTAAATCATGGTTATTTATACTTGTCATCACATGCATTTTTTTATGCGGTTCTACCTCAGTATTCAACGTTGCTACTATGCTAAAAAGCTTCTCTTGTAGTTCATTATTCTCTTGTATTAACTGCATTAAAGCTATCTGTTGCTCATTAACGTCTTCTGAGATTGATGACATGTAATGTAAAGAAAATAGCGAAAACAAAAACAAGGATGCTGCTAATGCAGTACTGACATATCGCCATTTAATATTGATGGCTTTTTTATCTTTATCACGATGATTTAGTAACTGCTGTTCTTTTGCTGATTCTTGAATATCAAGCCATAAAGATTGTTCTTTAAGAGAAAGGTTTTTCTGGTCATTCATTAACTTTCTATTAGATAACACACGAAGAGTTGAACGTGTTTGATGTATATTTTGATATCGCTTGGCACAAGCACTGCACTGAAACAAGTGTTCATGATTCATATCATTTTGGGATAATAACTGCTCATCCGATAAATGCATCGACTTCCTCCTGCTTTAAAGCAACTTGTTTAATAACCGCGTAAGCTCTACTTAAAGTGACTTTAGAAAAGCTGATAGATTTATTAAATAATCCTGAGATTTCTTCGTGACTCAAACCTTCTATTTCATGAAGAATGAGTACCGCTCTCGATATCGGAGATAAAGACACCATCAACACATCAAGATCATGGCGGTTGTCTAACCATTGATGATCAAAAATGCTCTTATCTGAAATGGTAAGTTGCATGCATTCAGTTAAAGGCTCTACCCTGTTATTCGCTTTAAGTTTGTTAATAGCTTCATTTGTCACAATTCGCTTAATCCAAGAACCTAAAGAGCTTCTTTCTCGCAAGGATATTATTTTTTTCATTACTTTAATAAAGGCATCATGAACAATATCTTGACTTAATTGATGATCACTACTCAGCCGATAAGCAAGTGAAATGCAGGCTTTGAAATATGTTTTATAAATAGTTTCAAAAGCATAAAGCTCACCTTCTTTTGCCTGCATAAAGACTTCATCTGTAACTTGTTGGTTAAAACCAATTCTTTGAGTCATAAATCCTTTTAACTATGTATTAAAGGTGTGAGATATAAGAAAAGACAAACGGGATCAAATAAAGGTTACATTTTTTTTATGTTTTTTTATATAAACTACGGCATAAAAAAAATCCTTACCTAAATTTTTCAGGTAAGGATTTTTTTTAAGCTCTATTCAATGACTTGAATAAGCAGGACTACCACCACGTAGCGTATAAAATACAAAGAATAACTGTTACGCCCAATGCTGCTATATTAAATGAACTCGTGGTAGCAAAGCTAACACTGTCAACATCAACACTATTATCGGTGCAAGTTGCTTTACTCAATTTAGAAACAACAATTGCAAGCACTAAACAAAGCAAGAATACTAAACCTATTCTGTCCATAAATGGCAATTCAGGCCAAAGCACTCTTAAAGCGAAAGAGAATAACGCAGAACCAATCGCTGCAGCTAAAGCGCCTTTAGATGTCGTTTTTTTCCAAAACATACCTGTTAAGAAAATCACCACGATACCGGGTGTAAATACGCCCGTGAATTCTTGAATATATTGGAACGCTTGATCAAACTTACCCAACAATGGCTCCGCCATAAACAGCGCAATAATCAAGCTAACTAACGTTGCTACACGACCGATATAAACATAATGCGTTTGCGACTTATTAGGCTTTATTTGCTTATAAATATCCATAGTAAATATGGTTGAAATACTATTAGTCATCGAAGCAAGTGACGAAACAATTGCGGCAACTAACGCTGCAAAAACTAATCCTTTAATACCAACAGGCATTAGCGACATCATTGAAGGGTATGCTTGATCTGGAGCTGTTAATTCAGGATATAACACAACGGCTGCAATACCTGGTAAAACAACAATTAAAGGCATTAATAGTTTTAAGTAGGCGGCAAAGGCAATACCTTTTTGTGCTTCTTGAATATTTTTCGCTGCGAGTGCACGTTGAATAATGTATTGGTTGAACCCCCAATAGCTAATATTCATAACCCACATACCACCGATTAATACTGAAATACCTGGCAAGCTCATATAATTGCTATTATCGCTAGATAAAATCATATCAAAGTGACCTGGTAGTTTATCTGTTAAAATACCAAAGCCAGCAAGTACGCCTGCACCATCAGCCACTTTATCTAGGGCTAAATAGCTTAACAATAAGCCACCAAATACCAGCAACACCACTTGTAAAATATCAGTATAAGCAACTGCCTTTAAACCACCGTACAATGAATAAGCAATAGAGAAGATGGCTAAGAAAATCATACCAAACATCCAATCTATGCCTGCAACCGTTTCAATGGCTAAGCCACCTAACCATAATACCGCCGTTAAATTAACGAAAATATAAACAGCCAACCAAAAAAGCGCTAATGTCGTTTTAACTTTATTATCAAAACGTTGCTCTAAATATTGTGGCATGGTGAAAATTTCATTTTTCAAAAATATTGGCAGTAAATATTTACCCACTAAAATTAGTGTGATTGCCGCCATCCATTCATATGAGGCAATAGCCAGACCAATGGCATAACCAGAGCCGGACATACCAATGATTTGTTCGGCCGATATATTAGATGCGATAAGCGAAGCACCTATTGCCCACCAAGGCAGTGATTTACTCGCTAAAAAGTAATCTTCTGTGTTTCGCTCATGATTTTTTTCGTTGCGTGAAATGTACAAGGCGAGCAAAAGCAAACCACTGACATAGGCAATAAAAATAGAAATATCTACTGTGTGTAACATCGTTTTTATTCTCTTATTGTTATATTTATCTTGCGTTAATTATTTGAAATTAAGACTATAAACTAAAAGCACCCTGTTCTGCAGTACAAATAAAAATACTTGCTTCAATACCTGTTTTATTAAAATAGTTATCTTGTACAACTTGCTCGGCTTGCGCTTGTAAAGCTTTAGGCAAAATTGCAACTACACAACCACCAAAGCCTCCCCCTGTCATTCTAACGCCACCTTCTTCTTTGACAACGCTATTTAATAACTCAACCAAGTAATCTAGTTCTGGTGTAGTTACCTCAAAATCATCTTTTAATGAACGATGAGATTGAGCCATCAAATGACTTAATTGCGCCATATTATTGCTATTAAGTGCAGTCAATGCTGCCAGCGTTCGCTCACTTTCTGAAATAACATGATGAGCTCTTTTATATAATTCTTGTGCTAAGTTATGCTTTTCTTCGTTTAATTCAACCAAAGAAACGTCTCTAAGGGCAACGCGGTTAAAGTGTTTAGCAACTGCTTCACATTGCGCTCTACGAGTGTTGTACTCACTTGAGACCAATTCCCTTTTCACGTTGGAGTTTACTATCATCAATGCCATACCATCAGGAATCTTTGCAAACTGGTAACTTAAATCACGGCAATCGAGCAACATAGCGTGAGATTTCTTACCTAAAGCTGAAATTAATTGATCCATAATACCGCACTGACAACCGACAAAATTATTTTCAGCTTTTTGTCCTAACAGAGCTGCATCAACACCTGATAATGATATATCAAATAAATCTGATAATGCTTTTAATAATGCTATTTCAAAAGCGGCTGAAGAACTTAATCCTGCGCCTTGAGGTACATTGCCGCTAATTAAAAGGTCAGCCCCAGAAATAGTGGCATTTGACTGTGAAGTTTGTACAAACTTAATTAATTCTATAATGGTACCGCGAACATAGTTACTCCAAGTATTCTTGTCATCAAATGCAATTTGTGACAAGTTAAAACTCACAGGCTGATTATCAATATCTATCGCCATAACATTAACAGCATCATCATGTCTTCTCGAGGCGAGTACGTGGGTACCAAAATTTACTGCCGCGGGTAAAACAAAGCCATCATTATAATCCGTATGATCACCTATTAAATTTACTCGACCCGGTGCATAAGCGACGACTTCAGCATCTTTAGCGAATGCTGTATTAAAATGCTTTAAAAGCGATTGCTGTATTGTCATGTTATTGCTCACTTTTATAATGAATAGCTGATACTTCTTTTAAACGTTGTGCAGCTTGTTCAGGGGTAATATCCCGCTGAGCTTCTGCCATCATTTCATACCCTACCATAAACTTTTTGATCGTAGCGTTTCTTAATAACGGAGGATAGAAATGAGCATGTAAAGTCCATTCTTCATGTGACTCTCCATCATGAGGAGCGCCATGCCAGCCCATAGAATAAGGAAAGGAACAGTTAAATAAATTATCATAACGAATTGTAATCGCTTGAAGAATTTCTGCTAAGGAGCGTTTTTGCTGCTGAGTTAATTCAACCATAGAAGCGACTTTAAAACGCGGTAACAATAAAGTCTCAAATGGCCAAGCAGCCCAATAAGGCACTACAACAGCCCAATCATCATTTTTAACAACAACTCGTTCATCGGCAGTGATTTCACGCTCTACATAATCACTCAATAAATTACGTTTATGAGTATTAAAGTACTTTAACAAGTTTTCATGTTTAGTTTGCACTAAGCTAGGCAACTGGTTTTGCGCCCAAACTTGCCCATGTGGATGAGGGTTAGAACACCCCATAATAGCGCCTTTATTCTCAAAAACTTGTACCCATAAATAGTTTTTAGATAAATCTTCAACTTGTTGTTGCCAAGTGTCAACAACATCAGTAATTGCTGGAATTGACAGCTCAGGTAAGCTTTTACTGTGATCAGGAGAAAAACAAATGACTCGACTTTCACCTTGAACCGCTTGCATAGTGAATAATGGATCATGAGCTGTGGCCTCAGGCGTAGTAGGCTTTAATGCAGCAAAATCATTTTGAAAAACATACGTTTTTTCATAATTTGGATTTATTTCGCCACTAACCCTTTCATTGCCAGCACACAAGTAACACGTTTTATCATACGATTCATTTAGCTGAACTTGCTCTGATTCAATTTGGCCTTGCCAAGGACGTAGCGCACGATGTGGGGATAACAGCACCCAATCTCCCGATAAAGGATTGAATCGACGATGTGGGTGCTCAGCAGGGTTGAAGCTCTCAGTTTCTGGAGCAATACCTTGAGTATTTTCAGCGTTTATATTTGACAATTTACTGACCTTTAAAATTCGAGTTGGTAAAACCAACTTCTAGCTTACGTTATTTTGTCAGTATTTGAACATGAAGCTTTAGGCAAAACTTACGAAAATCAATTCAGTTATTCCCAATTAATAACCTAAGCTTCTTCTAAATTCCAATGGCGACATTGAAAAACTACGCTGAAAGATATCATAAAAGCGACTAATTGAACCAAAACCCGCTTCAAGAGCAATGTTTAATACCGCTTTATCTGTATCTATTAATAGCGCTTGCGCGTGTTGTAACCTTAACTGATTAATATATTGCTTAATAGAAATGTGCATCACTCGATTAAATAGCTTCATAGCATAGTTTTGATGTAAGCCAGTTGACTTAGCGACATCTGCTATAGTGATTTTTTCATCATAGTGTTCAGCAATAAATCTGAGCATCGTTTGTATATGCGATAAGCCACTAACTAAGCTACGATTCGCTTTATATTCACCGTTATCTAACGGATTAAAGGTACTATATTCTTCTATTGCTAAACGTTTCACTCTCGCCTGTATTTCACTGATTACTTGATACAAGATTGCTGAGTTATCTTTATCAATATCCTTTTGCCAAGTTTTGGTAATCTCAACATCACTATCATGAAGGCTATTCGAAACAATAACCCCACCATGAAGCAAATTACTTACAAACTCATTAGGAAGCTTCCAAGTTAAAAAAGATTGTAAAGGTATGTATATATTTACAAGCTCTCCATCCCCTTCCGTTGAGACCATTTGATGAGGAAAAGATGCCCAAAATATTAACATTCTCCCTTGAGGTACACTGACATGTTGACCGTTAATCAGATATTCAGCTGAGCAATTAAACAAATAGTTTATTTCAATATGGCCATGCCAATGGCTATGCTCCATCACTTTAGGAGCCATACGTCGAAAGCCGAATTTATGATCTTGACCTTGAGCAGCTAAAGGCCCATGACCTTTAGAGAAGGCTATTTTATCTATCCAGTCCACTTAATTTACCTTAGGTCAAACAATCTAGATTATATTGTATACAAAAGTAAATGAAAGGCAATAGTTAAACTTTTCCCCTACTCTTGGTGTTGAACAATAAATAAACTGATTAAACAATTAGTTAGTATGAAAACCAATAGTTTGTCTTTTCATAAAAACTATATTGCATTCCTTTAAGACATTTCATAAAAATAGTGTATTATCGAGATACTTTTTACTATGTGTAAGGAACACTGTTTAAAATGTTTAACTACTCTTCAAATAAGAATATCTCTGCTGTTGAGGCTCTTTCTCAAGCACAGTACATTGCCTTTTCGCCTTTTATATTTCAAGCAACAGCCACATTAAAAGATTTAAACATTTTAGATACCATAGAAGATGCGGGTAAATTGGGGATATCGCTAAACGAAATAGCAACCAAATGTGAACTGTCTGATTACGGCGTAAAAGTCTTGCTTGATTTTGCCTTAAGTATTGGCGTTATCAGCCTAAAAGAAAATAACTATCTACTTAGTAAAGTCGGGTACTTTTTGCAAAATGATGAAATGAGTAAAGTTAACTTTGAGTTTAACCAACATTTTTGTTATCAAGGCTTAGAGCATCTTTCAGAGGCAATAAAAACAGGTAAGCCTGAAGGGTTGAAAGTATTCGGAGAATGGCAAACCCTTTATCCTGCACTTACCTCCTTGCCTGAAAAAGTGAGTAAAAGTTGGTTTGATTTTGACCATTACTATTCAGATCACGCATTTGATGAAGCCTTAAAAGTAGTGTTCAAGAATAAACCTGGCACTCTCCTTGATATAGGTGGCAACACTGGTCGATGGTCTTTAAAATGTTTGGCACACGATAAAGATGTCAACATTGTAATTATGGACTTAGCGGAACAACTTGCAGTGGCCACTAAAAATATAGAATCCGCAGGCTTTAGTAGTCGATTTACACCTTTCCCGTGTAATATGCTCAGTGAAGATCAAGAGTTATATCAAGGGGCTGATGCTATTTGGATGAGCCAGTTTCTAGATTGTTTCTCGCCTAAAGAAATCACTAATATTTTATTAAAAGTTAAACAAAGTATGCAGCCAGAAACTAAGCTGTATATTATGGAGACTTTCATCGATAGACAAAAATTCGAAGCGGCAAGTTTTAGCTTAAATGCAACGTCTCTTTATTTTACTTGTTTTGCTAACGGTAACAGCCGCATGTATGAGTCAAACGATATGATTTCATTAATTGAAAATGCAGGTTTAACAATTACTGAGCAAATAGATCAAGTAGG
>Ga0193960_1001144_pt1 | contig 10675 bp, 9 predicted proteins | sample FB_3_MG_FD_140338 | JGI IMG/M metagenome (GOLD analysis project Ga0193960, IMG submission 140338) | Microbial mat bacterial communities from the Broadkill River, Lewes, Delaware, United States - FB_3_MG | ecosystem: Environmental > Aquatic > Freshwater > River > Microbial mats | place: USA...
CGATTGAAGTTGAAGATGTGTTATATCGTCACCCTGCTATTTTAGAGGCAGCAGTTGTTGCACGCCCTGATGAAAAATGGGGAGAAACACCTTGTGCATTTGTGACCTTAAAAGAAGGGCATGAAGACACTACTGGTAAAGAAATTATTACATTCTGCCGTGAGCAGATGGCACATTATAAAGCACCCAAAACGGTGGTATTTGGTGGTTTACCCAAAACCTCGACAGGGAAAATACAAAAATTTGTGCTACGCGAGCAAGCCAAAGCACTCAACGAGGAGGAAACTGCATGAGTGATATACAAGTAGAAGAAGCGTTAATTTTACGTGAAGATAATGCGGGGGTAGCGACTTTACGCTTAAATCGCCCTAAGCAATTTAATTCATTATCAACGGCTGTATTAACTGAAATTCAAAACAATTTAACTGAGATCGCGAATGATGAGAGTATTCGTGTTGTTGTGATTGCAGCTGAAGGGCGGGCATTTTGTGCAGGGCATGACCTGAAGGAAATGCGTTCTAATTGTGATGAAACATTTTATAATGATTTGTTTACACAATGCGGGCAGATGATGATGACCATCAATACTATGCCACAGCCTGTGATTGCTAAAATCCAAGGGATTGCGACCGCAGCAGGTTGCCAGTTAGTGGCTGCTTGTGATTTAGCGGTGACAGTGGATACGGCCAAATTTGCCACATCAGGGATTAATGTAGGCTTATTCTGCTCTACCCCAGCAGTGGCGTTAAGTCGTAATGTACCGCGTAAGCAAGCAATGGAGTTACTGTTAACTGGGGAATTCATGGATGCTGAAACTGCAAAACAATATGGTTTAGTGAATCGTATTGCAACAGTGGATACCTTAGATGAGGAAGTGGATAAATTAGTTGCCACGATTATGCATAAATCTTCTGTTGCGATTGCAACAGGGAAACGTATGTTTTATAAGCAGCTAGAGATGAATATGGATGATGCTTATAAATACGCCAGTCAAGTGATGGCGTGTAATATGATGGCAGAAGATGCGGCGGAAGGGATTGATGCATTTATGCAAAAACGTGCCCCTGAATGGAAAGGTAAATAAGCGTTTATATACAAAATTAAACTTATTATCTTAGCGTTACATTAAGAAGATCAAAAAGGCGGGAATAGTGTTTGGCTATTCCCGCCTTTTTTTATTCTGTTTGTTCTTGGCGTTTTGCGGCGGCATTATTCAGTGTATTTTGTACATCTTTGGCTTTATTTAGTGCATCAGCTTGGTCTTGTATTGGATTTTCAGGGGCAGCCTTTTCTTGTGGGGCAGCAGGCTCTGGCTTATCCCCTGAGCATGAAATTAAACACAATGGAGCCACTAAACATAATAGGCGTAAAAAAGTATGCATAACTATTCCTTGGTGTTACTATAGGCATTATACTTATAGAGTATAATGATTATAGTGCTTAATAGGCGGTAAATATATGAAAAGTTACTACTGTTGGCGATGTAAAATAGACATGCCATTTTTAAATGAGGAGGAGTGGGCAGAGATTAGCCCTTTACTGTATCGAGGTGTACAGGCGATTGCTAATTATCAGCGAGAACATCAATGTAATATTGAAACAGCACGAGTGCATACACTCTCTTCTGCATCTGAAGTGATGAAAAAATTTGAAGAATTAACAGGGATGTCAGATATTCATGCTGATATTATTTGGCATCATCGTTTAAGCGAATGGGGTAAGGAGTGTAAATGTGGGGGCTTATTGAGAACACCTAAAGCGTTATTTTGCTCTCAATGTGGTTGCCATGTTGATTAACTAGCATTTTATTATTCTAATTTTGGGAAGGGATAAAGTGGGGTGTTTAAGAAAATCCTGCTAATAAAGCAGCTTCAACTAAACGAAATTCTACTGTATTGGCTTTGTCATCATAAATGACATAGCGGGGTTTTTTGATTTTATCACGACTGTAGCCCACAGCACCGACAGAGATAATATACCGATCAGTGTTATCAAGCTGAAAAGCTTTATTATACTGAAAAGGGTGCACCATTGCTGAACACGCTTCTTCACAGTGCTCACCAAAAAGAAAAGGAATATGTACATGCCCGACAAAAATAAGTCGGTAATCTGTTTCATCAAATATATTCCATGCTTCGATAGGATTATTGACGGGTAATAGTCTATGTGTACGGGGTGAAATATGCGTGTATAAAATATTCTCTTTAATAATATTTTCAGGTAAATTCAATAGAAAATCTGCCACACCTTTATCTAACTCATAGGCATAGCCTCGATCATGGTTGCCTTGTACACAAGCGATATTTAAATCACTTAGTAGGCATACCACCTCCTGATCATAATCTCCTCCCTCCACTAAATCCCCTAAACATATAATACGTTCACATTGATTGAGCTTGATATCACTTAGGACAGCTTTTAAACCAAATAAATGACCATGAATATCAGAAATTAATGCTGTTCTAGTCATATTCCCCCCAATTCAACCAAGTATATTTACCTTTTAAATAGCTCACTAAAAGAGCTCTAACCCTTTCTAAAGCTTTAGCATAATTTAATATTTCTGGGCATTTACTTAGAGTAATTGCCTGTTTAGAATTATTTTCCACAATAAAACTCACACCATCATCATCAAATAAACAGGTGGGGATATTTAACACTTCTTCATGACTAAGTGAGCAATTATCTAATATGCACGTAACTAACCCCGCAATATAGGTATCAATAGTATATAGTTCAAATAACACCTCTGACATTTCAGAATTTAGAGAAAACATATCAGGGGCTTTGAGCTGATTAAATGAATTAAATGCATCCTTAATATTCTCAAAATCTGTCACAAGATTTCTCCTTTATCCCTAAAAAACTGACTTCTTTCCTTGATTATGTCAACTTATTGACGAATGACACAACAATAAACACTTATCTACTGAAAAATGACAGTTGATTTAGGCTGATCATTCTTTTTCTATCTATAACATATGCTGTTTAGCACCCCGAACGCTTAAAAAAGGCTGTTTTTTATAAAAAATAAGCATTGGCGCGTGCTTTGCAAGTAGGTAATTTAACAGTCTGAAATATCCTATTAACAGGGGCTTAGGACACTATTACATTATAAAACTGACGTTCCTACATGACATAATTAATTATATAACAGGCTGTAACCCACTAATTATGATGATAATTGATAAAAAAGTAATGATATCGTATGAAACCTATCACGGTAAACACCACATTTACACAGCTATTTAATCACTATGTGCAGTTTTTGGGGGTCACAAATCAAAAACTCGCTGAGATAATGGGCGTGCATCACACCACGATTGCACGTTGGCGCAAGGAAGTTGCAACAGGTAATAAAGTGAACCAGCCTGAAATTGCAAAGCCTATTATTTTATTTGCAGAACATTTCCGCCTCACTGCACAAGAGCGTGATGAATTGTTAACTGCGGCAAATTTACTTGATAGCAGTATGATTATGCTATCTAAACATACCAGTATCCAAAATTTCTCCAGCAACATAAATCAAGCAACTGTTGCTAACCCTTTTATTACAGGACAACCCGTCAAAGGAGAACATTTTATTGGTCGCCATGATGTATTACGGCGTTTATTTTCACTTTGGCAAAATTACCCAGAAAATCCTATTCAAAGTGCTGTTATCTATGGGGAGCGTACAATAGGTAAAACTTCTTTATTATTACAGCTAAAATACTTAGCTGAATATTATAAAGAAAATTGGTTACCTCAATATACAGCTTATCGGTTTATTTATTTAAACTTCAAAGATCGACGTTTTACTTCACAACAACGTGTTTTACACTATTTATTACAACATATGCCCATTGATCCCAGTGCATGGAGTAAAGAAATATTATTAAATAGTGATGATCCTTTTTATTATTTTACTGATATTGTCAGTGAGCATTTATCTAATAAACCCACGATTATTTTAATGGATGATGTGGATTTTGCGATTAAAAACTACCCTGCTCAATTGGATATTACCTTTTGGAATGGTTTAAATGCACTAGCCAGTACCGCACTTGATCCGCAATGTCTTGGCTTTGTGATGGCATGTTCACAAGGTGTGAATCAAGCTGATAAGCAAAATATAGAACTGGAGGAGCTACTGAATTTATTTGGCTATCAAATTGAGTTACAAGGGTTTTCTAATTATGAAACCTTGGAATTAATTCGTCGTTCTCCTTGTTTATTTAAAGAAAATGATCAAGAGTTTATCTTGACACAAGGGGAAGAAAATCCCTACCAGTTACAATTATTGTGTCGCTTATGTTTAGAGCATTATTTGCAAGGGGAAAAAAGTGATGACTGGCAAGGTCAAGCACAGCAATTGCTTCATCATCAGCCACTTGTTTCTCATGAGCATATATGTAAAGCAAAGTCTTAATATGATTAAAAAAGGTGTTAATACATGTATTAACACCTTTTTTGATAAATTAACTCATCAATTAGTTAAGATAGCTGATCTTAATCCAAATCCAATCTTTAGATAATTAAACCGTCACACTATTTGTCACTGTTTTAGGGTTCATATAGTGATAAGGATAAGGACGTGTTTCATTTTCTTTGTCAATTTCTGCCGCAATTTTCGCCAAATCATCTTGGAATACTTTAATTGTAGGGTGAATAGCCTTTTCAAAGTCTTCCATATCATATTGTCCCATACGATTTACTTTTACATTAGTCAGGTAAAAGGTAAAGGTCTGTGTCCATGCTGGTTGGTAAGGAGGCAGCATTTTAATACGGTTCTCTTCCTTAATCGGAATATCTAAGCTTGTTGGTGCAGGGACATAGCTTGAAAACGGCATATTTGGTACAAATCCCGCGTATTGATATTGAGAATAGTGAATCGCTGCATGGTGTGCTGTGGCAATAAAAATAATATGCCCTACTGTTTTGGCTACTTTTTTCACTGTATCAAAGGATTGTGGGAAACCATGAATACGTCCCCCTTCTTTTTGAGAGTGAATTTCTGCACCCCATGCTTGTAGCTCATGATCGTTGATAACCGCCTCATCATTTTCGTAATAATGTTCACAGTAAGCCAGTGCAAATTTTTGAATAGCATCCCATGATTTTTGCCCATCATCACGATAAGGGTAGAATAAATTGGGGTTCTCTACAGCACGGTTTTTTAGATCATTAGGGAGTGACATATCATGAAAATTAAAGCTACTTAAACCAGTTGCCATACAGCGCATACTGCTGTCGTAATCTCCGCCCATCAGTGCCCCAAATGCCCCGGGGACACCTTTCGCATCTTTTAGGAAAGTATGGTTATGGTTTAGCTGAATAGTGTATTGAAAATGCGGGGTTAAGAGAACATTAATCGGGTGGTTAAAAGCTAAGTTACGACGTGTCCCTAATACCAAGGCTTCAATTAAATAATGTACCCGTGTGGCATGAGTATAGTACTCATGTAAATCCCCATCTGCCGCTTGAACAAAGGTTTTTGCCACTTCCCAATGTTCGCCATCAGTGGGAATAAAGACAGGGTTTTTTTCTAAGGCTAATGTTTGACGTAACTGAATGGCAACAGGGGTTAATAAACCATCATCTTTTAAATAAAATACAGCAATAGGCGCGGTGACATATTGTTGCACCCCATCTACCACCCCAGGGTTATCTTCCATAGATTGCAACATGGCGTAATCAACAAAGAATAAACGTTCTTTTTCTTTTGCTTCTTGCAAAGACATATCGCTGATAACTTCAGGGAAGCGGCGTTTTAATTCACTATAATGTAAATTTTCAGGGAGTGGGTTTTCAGGGGTTACCCCTTGTAATACAACAGGGTTCATACCCATGACACGTTGTAATGCAAAGCTCTCATCTGTTTTGTAGGTGCTTAAAAAATTTTCATCAGGTACAGGGGAGTTTGCAAAAAAGAAGTAATCCATGTCTTCTTTAAAAGGTCTTTTTAATAACTTAAACCAAACATAGCGTTTTACAAGTGGGACAAAACTAGTGATAAAACCAAAAGCAAGGTTTTTAAGCATGGCTATATTATAGCGAAGATCTGCTTCTTCTTGTTTTGGTACACCATCAACATTAGCGATATTGCTAAAATATTCATAAATATATTGATATTGGCTCCGCTTATGGTTGAGATGATTACGACGGAACTCAGGGTGATCATCATTTTGTGGCAAAGATGGGGCACGAATTGCCATGTATTAATACTCCAAATTGGTGACATTATAAATAACTGTCGTTATTCTATTTATTTTTGTGCAGATAAAAACCATATAAAACTATATCTGCATTTTTCATGCTGTTATATTCCAGTATAATCACTAAAATATCAATAGTATTGATAAAATAAACTACTAGAAATAGTTGAAAATTATCAATAATAAAAAATAGGGATTGCTTTATACTGCTAGGATAAAGAGGTATTTTTTCTGAAGCTGATACTTGATAAGCGCATACAAAGCTTGATGACGTATATCATCCCTATTGATTTAATCAGCGCTTATTTAAGAAAAAAGGGAGGAATGATAGGATATCAAAGAATATATTTCTTTCTAGTTCCAATACCATTGCACTAGAACCAGAAAGGACAATTATAATAATAAAATTATTGATCTAAGGCATCTTGTTGGATTTTAACTAGCTGTTGAATCCCTGTATTACCTAATGCTAACATTTCTTGTAACTCATTTGGGTGGAAGGCATGTCCTTCTGCTGTGCCCTGAATTTCAATATATGCCCCTGCATCATTCATGACTAGGTTCATATCTGTTTCAGCTTCTGAATCTTCTTTGTATTCTAGATCTAAAATAGGCTGACCTTGATAAATACCCACTGATACGGCTGCCACTGCCCCATAAATTGGGCTTTTCTTTAATGTACGTTTTTCTATTAAGGTATTGATGGCATCTACTAAAGCAACATAAGCACCTGTAATAGAGGCTGTACGTGTGCCCCCGTCGGCTTGTAATACATCACAATCAACCGTAATAGTGCGTTCACCTAAGGCAGATAAATCAATCACTGCACGTAAAGAACGCGCAATTAAACGTTGAATTTCTAAGGTACGCCCCCCTTGTTTTCCTTGTGCCGCTTCCCGTTGGTTACGTGAGTGGGTCGCGCGCGGTAACATGCCGTATTCAGCTGTTACCCAGCCTTTTCCTGAACCTTTTAGAAAGCGAGGAATGCGTTCTTCAACTGTGGCATTACATAATACTTTCGTATTACCAAATTCAACTAATACAGAGCCTTCAGCATAATCTGTATACTGACGTGTAATCTTAACAGCACGTAACTCATCAAGGGCTCGTCCACTTGGGCGCATGATGTATCCTTTTTAAATAAAAAAAATGGTTAAAAAAGGGAAAGAGTTACTCTTTTAACATATCAACTAACCAATAGCGACTTAATATTGTCTCCATAGTGAATAATGCGGTTTCTAAGTCAACATCAAGATCACGATTTTGAATATCTGTAATTAAATGATAAATCATTTCAAAGGTAATACGGTTCTCTTTTTCCATGATTTTAAAATCTGCATATGACATGTGTTTTAACTTTTCTATCTCATGTAATGCCACTTTACCGCGAGGGAGAGGGTGACGTGCATCACGAAATAAATAAAAGGTAATATCAGGGTATTGCAGCACTAACTCGTTAAAATTTTTGATTCGACTGGTAAAAGATGCCCCATCAACCTGTAAAAAACCAATTAAAAAACGTTTATCATTGAGTGTAATTAATACATGTTCAGGTAGCTTACGTTTACCCAAATATAAATAATCAATGGTTAATTTTTTAATCAGTTTTAATGCATCAAAAATTGTGAATAATTTACCAAAATCATCACTGTCCGTAATGATGGTATTGATAGAATAATTTTGCGCTTGTTGGGTTCGTTGTGCTGTGAGGTAATTGACCGTATCAGGGTTACGTAATGCCAAAGAGGACGGTTTTTCTGTCTGAGGCAGTTGGCGTTTTAATAGCGTGATCTCTTCTTTAAGTTGGTTTAATTCTTTTAAAATACGCTCTTCAAAGCTGATACTGTGATGAGGTAAAGGCACGCCATCCACTTTGTAGCGATAATAATCTGAGGCATAATTTAACATGGCACGAATGGAGCCTTGTTGGGTAATTTGTGTCAGTTCTTCAGGAGTAAATAATACATTAATATCAAGATTTTTTTCTTGTGCTTTTAATGTCAGAATGCTGTGTAATGCTGCAAGATTAGGGCGTTGTAGACGGATCTGATGCTGAGAGATACGGTCTGTGATGGAGTTATCAAAAAACTGTAGAAAATGATCCCAACGATCAGGGAAAAGGTTAATGATAAATAAGGTATTAGGCGCGTGAGTAAACAGCTCTTTTAAAGCTTCACCGAAATTAAACAAGAGTTTTTCATAATATTTTAAGCCCTCTAATTGATCAAAAATAACAATCAGCGGTTCATTATCCGCAATAGAGAGTTTACTAAATACACTAATGGCTTCTAAGGCAAATGTCTCTTTACTCAATTCTTCATGCCAATTTTCTAGCTTAATACTTTCTAACTCGGCAGTTTCTAGTGTATTGCCTGCTAACCAACGCCGTACTAATTCACGTTTATGCGGTGCTGAGTAGCTACAAAATTTAATTAAGCCTTTAATAATTGGGGTGGCATAACCACTAAATCCATAAGTACGCGCCCACCAATCTACGGTGCATTTTTCAATATATTGCCAATTTTTACGCTTTTTATCACTGCCCTCTTTGCCTAAACGTTTATAAATATTTAAGTGATCAGCTTGTAATAAACTGAGAATATCTCTATCTTTTTGAGTGGGTTTTTCTTTAGCTTGAATAATAGCAATTTGAATTTGTGAAAAGCTTTTTGCTAGTAAATACTCTAATTGTGAGTGCTCACTTTGGGGCATTTTTTCTACAAATGATTCTAAAATACGGCTATAAATATGATATAAAATGCTGTCAGCATTATTAGGTTGGCGAATAAATAATAAACGGTTTTGTTGTAATACCGCCTGAGTTAAGCGCATCATTAAATGCGTTTTACCACTGCCTGCTTCCCCAATGACAACCGCGCCACGGCTTTGGCGGTTTTCATCCGCTTTAATTTCCCCGATAACACTTTTTAAACGAATAAATTCATTATCATAGATTTTTTTTGCATCACTATGATATTGAAACGGGGTATCAACGCGGCTATTACTAAACGGGTTGCTTGTATCTTTAGTATGATTTTGAAATTCAATTGTTTGAATAGCTTGATAAAGCTGAAAGGTAAATGCCGTATCATAACGTGCACGGTGAGCCGATTGCTCATTAAAAAACTTATTGTCCACTTTTAAATTTAAGTGCTTACTTAAAAATGCCAGTGCATAACTCTCTATACAAGGAAAGCTATTTTTTGCTGCATTATAAGTACAGCTATAATGCCATGCAGGAATAGGGCGCGATAAGATAGAAAAACTACGTTCTAGTACTTCTCTATCATGGGCAGCATAATGACAGATTAAAGTTTTATTACTCAGTAGTGGGATTAAATCATCTAAAATATCACTTAATGGTTTACTTTGTTGCTGTTGCACCGCTGTATCAGTGTGCTCTGTTACAAATGCTTCATAAACTAATTGACCTTGTTTATCTCTAATTGCAATTTCAGTTAGGGTCTCTTTACCTTCTGTATCAAGTACAACAAAATCATCCATTATTTGCATCATACTCTCCCTTTTTATCACGCTACATTGCTTTACCATAGCATATTTTTTTATGTACTTAATGATGAAAGCTTAAAGAAAAATAAGAAAAGAGTGGGGTGATTAGTGATATTAAAACAATACATCACGCTACAAACTTTCTTTATATCGTTTTACAATGAATTAGAAAATTAAAAAGTGGGCACAGGTGCATTATTTTCATCTCCTGTTAAATAATGAGATAAAGCCTCAATCAAAGCTTTATCAGGTAAATCATAATACACGCCATAGTGTGCGCCCCAATTGGGTTTCATGCCTCGTAAAAATAAATAATATACGCCACCAATATGGGTATTATAATCATAATCCATCACCCGCGTTGATAAGTAACGGTGTAATGCCACCATATAGATATAATATTGTAGAGTATAAAACTCTCGCCGCATGATAATACTGAGTTGATCATGGTGATAGGCGTGCATATGCATCCCTAATAAATTTGATTTGTAATCAACCAGATAATATTTACCTTCAAACTCAAACACCATATCAATAAAGCCTTTCATCAAACCTTGTACAGGGCTAAAATTCAGCTGCTCTAAATACAAGGTAATATCAGGCTGATTAAGTGGTAAATGTGCTTCAACCACATCACGTAATGCTTCACTATTGATTAATGCTAATGGATAGAAAAACTCTAATTCATCAATACGATTTTTACGAGAAATAGCAGCTAAAGTAAAATCCTGTCGTTGTGCAGTGAGAGGCGTATTTAATACATCAGTAATTAATTGTTGAATGGTTGTTTGCCACTTTTCTGCATCATAACCATGACGGTTTAACGTTTCAGTAATAATAGTCTCGTGGCGTTCTGTATTCTGAAAATCTAAATATTCAAATAACGTATGTAAGCATGTTCCCGCTTGTGCACCCCGTGGAAAATTAAAAATATGCTCTTCTTCTGCGCTTATACTGGTGTACATGGC
>Ga0193960_1001145_pt1 | contig 10659 bp, 10 predicted proteins | sample FB_3_MG_FD_140338 | JGI IMG/M metagenome (GOLD analysis project Ga0193960, IMG submission 140338) | Microbial mat bacterial communities from the Broadkill River, Lewes, Delaware, United States - FB_3_MG | ecosystem: Environmental > Aquatic > Freshwater > River > Microbial mats | place: USA...
ATATCAAGTTGATTCATTTTTTGAAAATATTCAACACATGTGTCAAGATTTTCTTCAATTGGCTCTTCACTTAAATCAAGCATATGAGATGTAAATAATGGTCTACCAGTTGCTTTAAAATTTTCTGCACTAGCTTCTATTAAACTATCTATCCAAGGTAAAAGTTTTCTTGCTGCATGATCAGTATGAAGAACTACTGGTATACCATAAGCTTTAGCCATCATATGTATATGTTTAGCCCCACTTATTGCACCAAGTGCTGATGCATTATCTGCTTTACACCCTTTACCTGCAAAAAAAGTAGCACCACCATTACTAAACTGCAATATAACAGGAGAGTTAACTTTTGCTGCTGCTTCTAAAACTCCATTTATAGATTCTGTATTTACTACATTTACCGCTGGAATCGCAAAATTATTTTCTTTTGCATAATCAAATAATTTTTTAGCTTCACTACCTGTTAAAACACCTGTATTTACTACATCTAATACTGCCATTCTTTTACCCTTTTGTCTTATTTATATTCTATTTTTGACTTCTTTTTTAAGTCAGCTGCAATTTTTTGTACTTTTTTTACAAATGTAAGTTGTAATAACTCTTGTTTTAATTGTTTTTCAATTTGTTTAAATGATAAAGTAGCAGACTCTTTTTTATCTTCTAAGAAAATAACATGAAATCCATATTGAGTTTTAACTGCTTTTTTTGTAATATCACCTTTTTTTAATTTAGCGGCTGCTGCACTAAACTCAGGTAACATTTTTTCTTTTGTAAACCATCCTAAATCTCCACCATTTGGTCCTGATGGTCCAACAGATTTTTCTTTTGCTAATTTAACGAAATCTATTTTCATATTTTTAGATGACGATAATTGTTTTATTATTTCATCTGCTTCTTTTTGTGATTTCACTAAAATATGACTTGCTTTAAACTCTTCTGGAGTAACATATTTTTCTTTATTTTTATCATAATATGCTTTTACTTCTTTATCGCTAACATTAACAGTTTTACTTAAATCAGTAATCCAAATTTGGTATGCAAGTTTTTGTTTTAATTTTTCTAACTCTTCTTTATATACAGCACTTTTTACTACTTTACTTTTAAATGCTTCTTGTGCTAATATTTTTTGTTCAACTACATTTTCTAACACTTGAGTTTGTTGCTCTTTTTCTAAAGCATCAAATTTAATTCTTGGATCCCTTAATGCAACCGCTATATCAGAACCACTAATCTCTTCACCATTTACTACTACATAAACCTTATCAGCTTGTGCAAATAATGAACTAGATAGTGCCAAAGATGTAACAAAACTAATTATTGTTTTTTTATTTAATATTTTCATTGTTATGTACCTTTAATTTTTGTCGATTATACCAAAAATATTATAAAATAACACAAATTTTAAAATTTAACTTAAAAACACTTTAAAATCTTGATTTTTTATGTTATAATCCCAAACTTTGAAACTAAAACTTAACTTAACTTTAAGTTTGTAGTATAAATAATAAAGGGATAGATTAAATGAGAATTTTAATAGTAGAAGATGAAAGTACACTAAATAGAACACTTCAAGAAGGTTTACAAGATATTGGATATCAAGTTGATATCGCTGAAAATTTTAAAGATGCAGAGTATTTTATCGAGATAAGAAATTATGACTTAGTTTTAACTGATTGGATGTTACCAGATGGTGATGGACTAGAATTAACAAAACTTATTAAAAATAGAAGTGGTAGAACTTCAGTTGTTATTGTAAGTGCAAGAGATGATAAAGAGAGTGAAATCAAAGCATTAAAAACTGGTGCTGATGATTATATTAAAAAACCATTCGATTTTGATATTTTACTTGCTAGAATCAAATGTAGATTAAGATTTGGTGGTACAAATGTTATCACTATAGAAAACTTAGCAATAAATCCAGATGAAGAAAAAATCACATATGAGGGGAAAGAGATTGAATTAAAAGGAAAACCTTTTGAAGTATTAACTCATCTTGCTCGACATAGAGACCAAATCGTATCAAAAGAACAACTTCTTGATGCAATCTGGGAAGAACCAGAATTAGTAACTCCAAATGTTATTGAAGTTGCTATCAATCAAATTAGACAAAAAATGGATAAACCATTAAATATTGCTACAATAGAAACTATTAGAAGAAGAGGATACAGATTTTGTTATCCTCCTAAAGTAGAAAAAACAGTTTAATAATGACAACAAAAAGCATATATAAAGAGTTTTCTCAAAAACTCATATTTGCTACATCATTTTTTGTTGTTGTATTATCTTTAATTTTTTATGGATTTACAAAAGCAACAATTTATGAAGATATATCTGATGAGCTTATCAAAGATGCTAAGCTCATCGTTACTCTCTCGCAATCTCAATCACAAGAAGTTCACAATACAAATTTACGAGTACTTGTGAATAATGATACAACTATTGAAGTAATTGAACTAACAGATGCACCAAATTTTTCTTTTAGAAAGTATACAGAAAATAAAAATCATTTTATAGAATTGATTTACCCTCTCGATGTTCAAACTAATCAATACCTAAAAATGAATCGAAATATAAACTCTGCACATAAAATGCTTAATAAAATTTTTGGTAATCTTATCTTTTTAGGATTTGGTGGATTTATACTTATTATTGTGTATGCCTTTGCAGTTTCTAAAACATTGTTATTTCCAATTATCAAAATAACACAAAAACTTTCTAATATGAATGCAAACTCATTAACACAAATAAATACAACATCATTGCCTGTTGAATTTGAACCATTAGCTAACTCTATAAATACACTTACAACAAGAATTGAAAGTTATGTAAAATATCAAAAAGAATTATTTATAGGTACTGCACATGAACTCAAAACTCCTCTTGCAGTTATGAAATTAAAGAGTCAAGTGACTCTTACAAAACAAAGAGAACCAGAAAAATATGAAGAGGTTTTAAATATTCATATAAAAGAGATTGACAGAATGAATCAAATGGTTTCATCAATTTTAGATATGGGAAGACAAGAGGGAGCGCAGTTTGAAAAACCTATTGAATTAGATATCATTAAATATATAACTTCAAAAACAGAAGATTTCAAATTATTAGCAAAAGAGAAAAATATTTCGTTAAATTATATAACAGAGATCAAAAGTTTTGTTACTATTATTCAAGAAACTCTTTTAACACATATTATTCAAAACTTCGTTCAAAATGCTATTAAGTTTACTCCTGAGGGTAAAAATATTTTAATAAAAACTATACCAAATAATCAATCTATCACCTTAATGGTGATCGATGAAGGCGTAGGTTGTGATGAAAGTGTTGATTTATTTGCACCATTTAAAAGAGTTGGTGAACAAAAAGGTGCAGGATTAGGTTTATTTTTAGCTAAAAGTGCTGCTGATACCTTAGGTGGAACTATCTCTTTAAAAAATAGAACTGATGGAGAAAGTGGAACTGTTGCAACTCTTGAGTTACAACTAAATCCAACATGTAAAATATAATTCGATTATAATAATTCTGCGTGTTCTATTTTAGTACAATGACTTTGTACCACTTTTAAACCAGCTTCTCTTGCTTTATTAGCAGCTTCATTATTCACTAAACCCAATTGTGTCCAGATACACTTTACATCACCACGTTCTAGTGCTGCATCTACGACATGCCCAATTACATCTGATTTTCTAAATATATCTACCATATCAATTTTAATTTCTGAAGGGATCTCTTCTAAACTTCTATATACTTTTTCACCCAATATCTCATCCTCTTTAGGATAAACAGGTATCATTGTATATCCTGCATTTTTAAGATACCTAGCAACTATATGACTCGCTTTTTCTTCATTTGGAGAACAACCTATCACTGCTATAGTTTTTGTCTCTTCTAAAATCTGTTTTATCTCTTCTTTATTACTATTTACTTGTGGCATTTCACATTCCATATTAATCCTTTATCTCATTTTAATTATACTACTATAATATCTCTTATTTATCAATCTAAAATCATATATAACTTATAATGATAAAAATCAATTTTCGAGGAAAAAGTTTTATGAATTTTACAACATATACACAAAAAGAGTTACAAGATTTAAAAGATATTCAACAACTCAATCCAAAAGAGTTTGGTATAAGAAAAAAGATAGATATTTTTTTAGCTAAAAATAATAACAATGAATTGTCTCTAGTTTTACATGTTGTACAAAAAAGCAGATTTTTACAAAAAGATGTGGATAAGATTGAAGAGATTTCACATATCATAGAGGTGCATGAAAAAAAAGTATTTCTAAAAAAATATATTTTAATAGAAGCTCCACTATGCTCAAAAGCTAAAGTTAAATTTGAAACTTTAGCTTGGAGTGTGTTTATTTAACAAGAGGGAACATTTCCACTATCTACTGCATAGTTATATAAAAACTCATAAACGTGTGGCAAATAACTCTCTTTTAGTGGTTTAGATTTAGGACAAATGATTTTTATCTCTTTATTTAAATCTCCTGCTTTATAAATCTCTTCCCACTGATCTTGAGTATGTTTACCTGCTAATACAGCACCATTAAAACCACAATCACTTTTTAATTTTTTAATTATGATTTTTTGTCCTTTTCTCTCATCTGCACTTATACTAGTTGTTATTACAAATAATCCCAATGCAACTAGTGCAACTTTCAAAAATTTTCTCATATATTTATCCTTTTTTGTTTATTTTATTAATCTAACGGCTCATTCACTTCGATTTTACAATTACCCATTTTATCACAATTTACATTTGCATCAAAATAAAATATATTAGATAGATCTAATTTTGCATCTTTAAGTTTTTGCCATGCTTCTAATGCTCTAGCACCGCTTGCACATGTAAACATAACTGCTTTATTTTCTGGTAACTTCAATACTAACTCTTTTGCAGACAATTTTTCAGCATATATATTAATAGCACCTGGAAGATGAGCTACACCAAAATCTTCAGCTGGTGTTACATCTACTATTTGTACATTTGATGGTACTTTTTTTGTTAAGATTAATTTTTTCAACCATTCACCATCTACTGTACCCTCATCTGAACCTAATTTTACTCCCATAGTTGAAAAAGTAGATTTTTTAGGAGCTTCTTTTACTACTGATTTTTTAGTACTTCCTGTTGTTGGTAATCCATCTTTTTTCCACTGAGGTACTCCACCTGCATATACATATACATTTGTATATCCTAGTGATAATAGTTTTTTTGCTACTTTATGTGATTTACCACAATCATATCCACCACAAAATGTAATAATTTTAATGTTTTTATCTGCAGGAAATTTTCCTAAAAGTTTTTCCATATCTGTATCAGGTATAGAAATAGCACCTGGTATTGTTGATTGAAGGTATTTTTTAAATGGTCTTGCATCTATTAAAAAAGATTCATTCTTTTTTTGTGCTGAATGAATCACTGGTGTTCCAACTTCACTATAATACTTCTTACTCCATTCAGGTTCTCCTGCTTGGTAAAGTTTTACATTAGTAAAACCTTTTTTGTGTAACATATTTGCTACTTTTGGACTTTTCCCACATTTCCAACCACCACAGAAAACAATAATCTCTTTTGATTTACTCACATCTTTAATTTGACTATAATATTTTTCAAACTCTGTATCTGGAATACTTAAAGCACTAGGGATAGTTCCTTTTAAATATTTTGCATTTGGTCTTGCATCTATTAAAAGTGCTTTTGCACCTTTTCTTGTTCCTTTTGAAACTACATTTTTAGTGTAGTTAAAATCTACAACTTCTAAGTTAAACTTTTTAATAAGCTGTTGTACTTTGGGACTTGGTTTTGTAAGAACTTCTGCTACAGTATATGATGTTGTAAAACTACAAAACAATCCTAAAACTAATAATTTTTTTATGAGATTTTTCATCTGTTTTCCTTTTATTTAAACTCTACCACTTAACATACCATATTGTGTCATTGGTTTTAAAATATAGGCTTTTAATAGCCACCAAATATATCGCTCTTTTGTAGGATCTAAAGGAAATGATGGTGTAGGTTTCATACTCCAGTTAAATTCCGCTAACATAACAGTATTAAGACTTGTAATAATAGGACAAACTGTATATCCATCATATTTCGCACTTAACTCTTTTTCTTCTACAGCAGAGACAATATTATCACATACTACTTTATATTGTTTACGTATACTTCCACCTGTTTTTCCTAGTGGAACAGCTGCAACATCTCCCAAAGAAAATACATTTTTATATTTTATATGTTGTAACGTTTCTTTATTTACAGGAATCCAACCTTTGGCTGAACCTAAAGGTGAGTTTGCTATCTCATCAGGTGCTTTAGCAGGTGGCGCTACATGTAAAAAGTCATACGGTACTTCTACTCGTTTATGTTTTTTAATCATATCATACTCTTCTAAATCAGCATCATACTCACCTTTTTCTTCCCAATGATTATCAAAAATTGCAATTTTATTTTTTAAATCTACCTCAACCAAGTTGTGATTAAAGTTCCATTTAAAATCTCTTGTTTTAAACTGTTTTTCAATTGCATCTGCATACTCTTTCACACCAAATAGTTTTCCACCATCAGGATAAAATGTCATAGTAGTATTTGCTTTTGCATCTCCACCGGCTTCTTCTAATCTTGCATTCATCAAATACATGATTTTTTTAGGAGCTCCTCCACATTTAATAGCAGTATTTGGATGGGTAAATACTGCATTTACTTTCTGTCCACTTTTAGCTTTAGCGATTGTTTTTTGCATATTCTCCCAACACAGAACTGCTCCATCTATATTGTACATTGTAGATACTCCAGTATCTTTAAATAGTTCCATCATCGCTTTAGAATCACCACAAGTGTAGTTGTCTCCTATAGACTCTAAACCTTTTATTTTAGAAAAATCAAAAACCAAACCTGGTGATACTACTAAAAAATCATATTCTAAAACTTCTCCTGTTTCAATTTTTAAACTATTATTCTCTGGTTCAAACTCTGTTGCTTTTGACCAAATCATCTCTACTCCATTTGGTATAAAGTCAACAGTATCATACATCACATCACTTTTTTTATAAATACCTGAGGATATAAAAGTATTACCAGGTTGATAGGAAACAGATTTTTTATTTGGTTCGATGATAATGATTTTTGCGTTTGGTAACATACGAGACAATCTTGCAGCTGTGGAAATACCCGCTAGTCCACCCCCTACTATTATAACTTTAATATCAGCATTACTACTTGTACTAGCCTTTACTTCAGTTGAAGCTTCTGATTCAACAGCACTTAATATTGAAGCAGTTGAGCCAATTCCTAGGAGTTTTATCGCATCCCTTCTTGATAAGTTATTTTGTAAATCATCATTCATTAATTATCCTTATTATATATGCTTTAATTCTATTAAACATCATCTTAATTTATTATATAACATTTTAATTTAAATTAATAATATATAGAATTAATCTCTATTTCATTTTGTTCGATGTACTATAACTACACAAACAATTATATTTATTATAATGAGATAAAAAGGAGTCCTAATAAATGAAAACAATAGTTATAACAGGTGCTAGTGGTTTTGTAGGCTCTTCTCTAAAGAAACGGTTTTTAGAGATTGGATATAATGTTATAGCAACTAAAAGAGATGATTTACACAATATAGAAAAATTGAGTTCTATTCTAAATGGGGTAGAAGTAGTTATAAATTTAGCTGGGGCAAATATTATTAACAGATGGAGTGAAAGTTATAAGAAATTACTCTATAGTAGTAGAATTGATACAACAAAAGCTTTAGTTTCTGCTATGTCCCTATGTGAGATAAAACCGAAAACTTTTATCTCTACAAGTGCTGTGGGAATATATAAAAATGACACCCTTTATGATGAAAAAACACAAAATTTATCAAATGATTTTTTAGGAAAATTATGTCAAGAGTGGGAAAATGAAGCGCTTAAAGCAAATGGAAGTGGCGTGAGAGTATCGATATTCAGATTTGGTATAGTTATGGGAGAAGGTGGTGCATTAGCTAAAATGCTCACACCTTTTAAACTTGGACTTGGTGGTACAATTGGTGATGGAACTCAATCTTTCTCTTTTATCCATATAAAAGACTTAGTAAAAGCCTATGAATTTGTAATTGACAATGACAATTTGAGTGGTATCTTTAATCTAACGGCACCAGTTCCTACAACAAACTATGGACTTACAAAAGCTTTAGGTGATAATTTACATAGACCGACTCTTTTACCTATTCCACAATTTGTACTCAATCTTATTTTAAGTGAAGGTGCAAAAGTTTTAACAGATGGTCAAAGTGCTGTGCCTAATCATCTTTTAGAAAGTGGTTTTGTATTTGAATATAAAACTATAGATGAGACAATAAAAGATTTGGTTTAAAAAAGAGAAGTATACTAAAAATTTTTAATTATTCACTATCTTTTATAAGTCCAGCCTCTTTTAAAAATGGGCTAAATACAAAATCTAATTTTTTTATTCTATCATAAGAAGCATAGCTAAGATATAAAATATCTTTAGCTCGTGTTACTGCTACATAAAAAAGTCGCCTCTCCTCTTCTAGACTTCCACCTTTACTCATTAGTGTTCTATTTGGAAACCTTCCATCCATGAGATCAACAACATAAACCTCTTTGAACTCTAAACCTTTACTGGCATGAACAGAGAGAAGATTTACTCCACCACCTTCACTCATCTCACCTCCACCTAAAATCATCGCATTTATAAAATTATTTAAGTTTGTGTGTCGATGTGACAACTGTTTAAGCGTTTCAACACGACGATGAGATTTTAACTTTGCACTACTTTTCATACTTTCATTTATAGTGCCATCTTTTTGTTTTGCTCTATTAGTACAAAGAACTTCAACTATTGATTCAAAAAACTTATGTTTTTGTATATGTTGGATCATATTTTTTGGATTTTGAATCCTTTTTAACTCTTTAATTAATGTATAAAAATCATAAAGAAAGATACCTCCCTCTAAAGTAAGTTTTGGATGTTTTAAAATATTGTTATTTAAAAAACGCACATCCCAACCTAAATCTTTAAATTTAGACACACTTCCCATCTCAATAAAGTCATCAAAAAGTCCAAGTTGTACATTGTTTATTTTTCTACTTTGATATGGTTTGATGATTGAATTATCAGGATTTAAAAGTCCATGAAAAATATTACCATGCCCTACTCTTAATAGTGCTTCAAAAATATCTTTTGCTATAGCTTTACCAATATTTTTACCATATTCTATAAGGTGAATAAATGCCATCATATCATTGCTATTTACCATCAATACCATTAAATCAAGTATAACTTTTATCTCACGAGAATCAAAAAAACTATGTCCACCTTTTCTTTTACACTCAATGCCAGCATCTCTTAAATTTGCCTCAATACCATCAGCACTAGAATTATTTCTGTAAATAATCGCGATATCTTCATTTTTTGTAGGTGTTTTGATTATCTGATTTGCAATAAACTCATATTGGATATAGAGCTCATCAAATTTTAAAAGCTTAGGAAGATGCTCTTTTTCAGTTCTTACAACTTTCAATGATTTTTCATAGATTCTAGGGTTATGTTGTATTACTTTATTTGCTAAATCTAATATAGGAGCAGTTGAACGATAATTTTTATCTAAGGTATAAATTTTTGATTTATCATACCTAGTATCAAATGATGAAATTATATTTATATCACTACCATTAAAAGCATAAATACTTTGATCATAATCACCCACACAAAATAAACTTTGTGGTTTAAAACCATCTAAAATTTTTCCCTGTAAAGGGTTTGTATCTTGATACTCATCAACTAAAATTTCTATAAAATCAAAATTTTCTTCATTTTGTAACTCAAGCATATTTGTAAGTAAATCATCAAAATTAACATATCCATATTGTTTTTTTAACTTATTAAATTCATCTACAACGTCTTGATATATTAAAGTATATTGTTTTTGATCTTCATTTCTATTGCCCATCCAAGTTTCAAAATCTTCATCATAACTACTATTAAGATACAAACTGTACATATCATACAAATAACCTCCATCATATGGTTTTGTATCTGATTCATTCACAAAAACTCTTTTTTCATAAATAGATTTAAAAAGTGTTTTTAATTCACTTGGTTGTTTGAGTGTTATCTTTTTTTCATATTTTTTCAAGAGTTTATAACTTACACTATGAAATGTTCCAGATACTATAGACTTAGCAGTTGTTTCATCAAAAAAATTAGCAACTCTACTTATCATCTCTGCTGCTGCTTTATTTGTAAATGTGAGTAATAAAATCTGTTGCGGTTTTACACCACTATGTAAAAGATGTCCAATTCTACCAACAATGGTAGATGTTTTTCCTGTACCAGCACTAGCTATTGTTAAATTGTGTCCTAATATTGCTGTAGCAGATGAGTGTTGTTCGCTATTTAGATTTGATAAGGGCATATTTTATTAAGATCCTTGGACTTGTAGTAAAAGAATAATACTCAAAATGTTGTTAAGATATAGTAATATATTGTCTAAAAATAAAAGAATAGAATGATTAATTAAACAATTTCAATTTAATATAAAATAAATAAGCTAATATTTATCTATTGTTATAATTTATACTCTATTACATATAGACTACACAAAAGTATAATATTATTAGATAC
>Ga0193960_1001147_pt1 | contig 10647 bp, 5 predicted proteins | sample FB_3_MG_FD_140338 | JGI IMG/M metagenome (GOLD analysis project Ga0193960, IMG submission 140338) | Microbial mat bacterial communities from the Broadkill River, Lewes, Delaware, United States - FB_3_MG | ecosystem: Environmental > Aquatic > Freshwater > River > Microbial mats | place: USA...
CAAAACCTTCCAACATAACTACTCTACGCTCAGCTGGTGACAGAGTTCTGCCTTCCATCTGCTCTACTGCACGTATAGCTTCCTCGCCATGTAGTATCTTACCTGACTTTACTAGATCTTTGTTAGGTATAGGTTTTAACTTCAATGTTTCTTCCGAGAAGACTGCCATCACATACCTCGTGGAAATATATTTCTAAAAGCTGGAACTAAAGCGGTATAGAATGTGTCTAATAAATTAGACTTCCTGTTATTTACTACTCTTCTAGAAAAGATCATTACCTAATCCTCCAGATGTTAGTACACCCTCCAGATCAGCAGCTTCTTTCCTTCTAACAGCTTCATCCATAACAATCTTCAGTCTATCTTCAGCTACACCAGCTTTCTTAGCAGCTGCTTCCAGTCCTGTCAAGAAAGGATCAGCTAGTACAGAGCCTTCTCCAACAGGACGAGGTGTCTCGTTAACTGTAAGAGATGGGGTAGTTAAGAAAGGCGATGTAGCTTGCTTTAACTCTTCTTTTACTTGAGAAAAATCTACTACAATGTTAGTAGGATCTAACTTAGCAGCTTGTCTGTACAACTTAGCAGCTTCCTGCTCATTGCCTTGTTGCAGCTGAGATGTTACCTGAGTAAGCAGCCCAGCAACACGTCTATCACTAGCTCCTGCCACATGCCTGCCTAAAACACCCTCTATTTCTGCCCTATACTGCTCTCTAGAAGAGTTAAGTGTAGAACCCCACCCTCTATCTAGTGCGTTATTGAAGATATTAACTCTTTCCTGTACATCAAAAGCACCTTGGCTTGGTGATGGAGAGCCATCAAATGTTAGAACTAGATTACCCTTGTTATCAAAAGTAAATCCTCTGTTCTTATCGTTACCTATCCACGCTGCTGCTGCTCTTATGTAAGGCTGTCTGTCTTCATTGTAAGCACGCTTAAGCTCTGTCTTACTTGCGTTACCTGCGTCTATTACAGGAACCTTAGCGATCATAGAGCTAGTCATAGCGTCGCCATTCCCGCCTAAACCTTTCACAATACTCTCAGTACTATCCCCATCTCTGTTACCGTTAGGAAGTTTAGTAACTTCGTCAATAACATCAGGAACTAACTGCTGCTGTATTGCAGTAAGAGGTTTGCCTTCAGACATAGCTGTCATAGTCTGCCACTTAGCTTGAGTGTAAGCTTTAGCATCACCATTAAACAGTTCAAGTATCTCCTTAGACTTAGGGAATAAGTTCAAACGCTGTTGAAACAGCTCAGGCTTATCGTTGTAAGTTAAAGCTAAATCCATCAACCTATCTACAGCCCTGTCTCCGAACTGTTCACGTAGTACTCTAAACTGGCCGAAGGTTTCTACCCCGTGTAAGTCTTGGAATCTCTTAGCTCTGTCTAGCTTAACTTGTGTTAGGTTATCGACACCTACTATCTCTGAGTAATTTTTCCAAGAGTCATAGATCTTATCACTTTGTTTAATAGCTTCAAGAGTCGCTGAAGAGTTAGCCTTGTTACCTGCTGCTGCGCGAAGCTCATTAGCTGATTGAAGCTTAGCAGCTTCTATACTACCCGCAATAGCAGTAGCATCTACAGGGATACCGCTTTCTACAGAGACTTGTAGCTGTGCCTGTATGCTGTCTAGAACATCTGTGCTTATCTTGTTAACCTGTTTACCTAGATTCTCTTCTAAGGTAATAGCTCCTAGATTGTAGTCGTCTTGTGCTGTCTGCGCTGCACGTCCTGCTTCTATGCTGTCAGAAATCTTGGTAAGCTCTTGCTCTACCGTAGTACCTCTAACAGAAGCTTGGAACTGCGCCTCTTGTAACTTCTTCTCACCGAAAGTGAGAGCAGTATTTCCTTTCTCAGCAGTTGATCCTAATAGACCGAGTGCAGTTTGCACTTGTAAAGACTTAGGATCGAAACCTATCACCCTACTAGCAGCTTCTCTTATTCTCTCAGCAAAGATTGGTTGCTCTTGTACACGTTTTGTCACCTGATTGGCAGCAAATAAGTGTGCAGTTTCTTTAGAAATCTTACCACTGTTTACACCTTTACGCAGCAGTTCGAAGTCAGCTTCTCCTAGCGCATCTTTGCCGGGACTTTCTAGTGCGGCTATATCTTGCTCTCGAAATGGCCCAGCATCTCTCTCTGCTTCAGCTTCCTGTAAAGAACCTAGCGCTGTCTCTACATCTTTAACAGCGCCAGCTGCTACTTCCTCACCTTCCCTACGTACAGAGTCTTCAGTTAAGGATTTTATTGCACCTAGATCAGCGCCTACGCTTCTAACCGCTGATGAAAAGCTAGGGGTTGGTGCAGATACTATGCTCTGACTACCAATACCACCGCCTTGAACACCTTGTGTACTTGTTATAGGAGTTGCCATATTACTTTTCTTCCTGTTCTTCTGGTGGGTTAAGTATAAGTATCTTAGAACCTAACAAAGCTTTGTATGCGCTTACACCATCTGCTGTTGAGTTGGCCAATCTGTCTCTATATCTAGATATAGCCATGTCTAGCTTACTATCTCTTAGTATACGCTTCTGTATCATCTCTGAGATCTCTATATTGTCTAGAGGATTCTCCATAACCTTAGTTAGAAAGGACATCTCTGCGTCAAACTGCTGTTGATACTCTTCTGTTATGCCAGAAGTCTCAGAACGTAGAGCATATGTGTTCTGCATATCAATAATTATATCTGCTACTTTCTTTTTAACAGATTGGTAATGACGTTCTCTCTCAGTAAGATCCCATCCAGCTTCTTCGCTAGACAATCTGAAACCTATAAGAGCGCCAACCTCGTCAGTAACGCTGAAGTCTTTGTTTACTATAGGATCTCCGTGCTTATCGTTGATGCGGTTTAAAGCGTGCATAATAACAGCCTTCTCACCGTTCCTCCAAGACGATATACCGCTCAGTACACTTAGGGTAGGTATCTTAACAACGTCTATAGGGGCTAGCTCATGCGCTCCTATGGTTATAGGTCTAATCTGCTTAGTGAATGAGTCCCATACACGTTGCCCAGTAGTACCTGTGGCTCCTAGTACAGCTTGTGCTAGCGTAGCTTCAGAACTTGTAACTCTTTCTACAAGATCAGCGGCACCTCTTAGCAGAGAGCCACGCTCTGAAACTTCTATATCAGCTCCTAGTAACCAATGTGAAGCTACTCCCCAAAAACCATCGTTGACCCCCTTGACTATGCTAGGGTTATTGTCGATGTCTTCTTGAGTAAGACCTCCTGCTTCCATAGCCCACATGATAGGCAGGCTAACTAGAGGTATCCCCGCTGTTCCATACAAAGCTAGCTGCCCTGTAAGCATACGGCTGATCTCTCCCTTGGTAAAGTTGCCATTAACTCCTGCCATAGTTTCCATAGACTTAGTAGTTACTTGTAAGAACTGTGTAGGAAGAGAGAAGATACCCTTCTGCCACTGCGCTCTGTTAGCTTTACCCATGTTCAACAGAATATTATTAGTATCATCGAACACTTCTTTCAAAGCGTTGTCTGATAAACCCTTAACACTGGTGAGATTGTTGTTATCTTTGTACCTTTCGATAGCTGTCAAGAATGCTGTACGTCTGTTAGTTAATTCTCCGTTGCGATAGAAGAATAAACCTCTATCAGCTACTCTGCGTAGAGCTTCAGCTGTAATACCGTGGCCTTTAGTAGCAGCAGCATGATCTGCTGTCTGTAATACAGTGTCGCCTAGACCTGTCTTCTTCCACAATCCATGGATAGCTTCTAGTTCTTCAGGTGTTTCCGCAGAAGCTTTAGCTGCTAGCTTAAACCTAGTGCTACCTGCTTCTATAGCACCTTCCCCAAGACCAGTCATAGCCGCAGTGTTACGTGTTACTTTACCAGCGTACTTACCAGCAGCTAACGACATAGATACTGCTGTACCCTGTGCCTGTATCCACAGGTGAGCAGGGTTGTAGTAGCCTAGCAGTGAATGGAAAGCTACACCTCTGGCAGCAGCGATAGGGTCTTTAGATTTAGCTGAACCTATAACACCTAACAAGCTTTCCCCAGCACCCTTCTCAGCAGACCAGTTTAACAGGCGTTGCATAGCACCCTGCCAAATCTGTTCTTCTCTAGAAGGGAAACCTTGCCAATCTCTTATCTGTTTCTCCATCTTAGAGAAGAAAGCCCCTGCTTCAGAGCCTCTTACTGTATCAGGTAATCCGCCAAAGCTTTCTACTCTGCCAGAAGCACCAATACTCTTAAGATAATCATTAACAGAGTTGATCCACTTCTGTTCTAAGCCTAGTCTCCACTCGTTTATAGAAGCTGCTCTAGAAACTGTAGCAATATTTCTTGTAAGAGATTCAAAAGCATTAACTCGTACAGCTTTATCCCCGTCTAAACCAAACAGTACATCGTCTTGTGCTCTAGCTCCTGTATATAAGCCGCCAGAACCGTGAGAGAAGTCTCCGATAGCTGAAGATATAGTCTCTTCCTCTCTATCAGACAACGAGACGAACTTCCTATCAGCTTCATCCGCTGTGCCTAGACCACTGTCTACCCATTCCTTAGCTTTCTGCGCTCTGAATGTCTCAGCATCTTTCTTGTTACTGAAGAATCTTAGAGTTTCTTTACGAGAAGAGACTACACCATCTATTGTATCAGGGAATATCTCTTTAACAAAGTAAGCTGCTTCATCCGTACTTCTAGGAACATAGCCAACCTTCCTATTCAGCACTGTTACAGGCAACTCACCTACACTGTTCTTATTAACAAGAGCAAACTTAACTCTACCGACACCATCAATACCGGTTTGGTACGGAGTATCTAGGTGTACAAGAACTTTCTCTTGATCATAAGCATCGTCAAGCCAACCTTGCCTTCCAGAAGAAGGTACAGCTTTGCCTGTTTCAGTGTCATAGATGTAACGCACTTCAGCTTTTCTTAAAGATTCTAAACCACCTGTAGCGGTCTCTAACACTTTCCCATAAGTAGACTCTAGATCGTTTAGCTGTATACCTTTGTACTTCAGAGCTAGCATCTCCTCACGCTTAGTGTGGTTAGCTATGTTGAATAGGTTATTAAATACCCTGTTCATTCTGAAGTATGTCTGCATTTCTGCTTCGTCTAGGTTATAGTTGCTGAACAGCTCGTCGGTAGTAAACACCTTACCTCTTGTCCCATCAGCATTTTTATACTCATCGCCTTCACGTAAGGCTTTGTCTATCTTACCTATACGTTTCTTAGTATTAGGTTTAAGTACAGATCCTAGTGGCTTAAGAGCCTCCACCATAGAGTCTGTTAACTGCTTATTTATCTTAGAATCTAGGTAATCAAGACGTTGTGCTTGGTTTACTGAGCGCCTAGTAGCACCTTTAGCCCACACTGTAGGACTAGTGGCAAGCTCAGAGCCTATAGAGATATCAGTCTGCTTCCAAGAACCTACTGCATCAAGATCTAGGTCTAGTTTATAAGTCTCTGGAAGAAGATTACCATCTGCGTCTCTTGCCATGTAGGAAAATACAGTGAAGTTATCACCAGATTCCTCAATCTTTATCTCTTCGTGACCTGCCTTACGGAACCTAGCTAATGCCTTATCTTCAGCCGCTAACCTATCTGCTGTATCGACAATACCTTCTTTAAGAAGACCTTTACCTTGTATGATATCACCAGCTGTAGTATCTACCTCACCAAAAAATGTTTCAAGTTCTCTAATCGAAGCATCAGAGAAGTTCTCGCTTCTAGCAATATCGTTAACATCGAGATCGTAAGGCAAAGCGGAAGAGATAGCAGTTTGTCTAGAAGTGCCAACAGTTGCAGCAGCTTCTTCATCTACCATAGCGTTGATATTAGCCTTAACAGCAAGCGGTTTATCACCAGCTTCGGTTAAAGTCTTGACCATAGTACGGCTGTCTAAGAAACCTTTAGCTACTACAGCAACACCAGCAACATCTACTACATCTAAAGCTCTCCACCAAGCGTTGAACTCTGCTAGGTTATCTTCTCCTCCCGGAGTTATAAACTTAGATAACGTATCAGTCCCGTTCCATGTGCCGAGGTGGTCTATCAATTCCTCTTTTAGTGCTGGAAATAATGCAATCTGTTCTTCAATAGGAAGCTGCTTGTAATTAACAATAGCAGTTTCCATAACATCTTGCCCTCCTAGTACGTCACCGGTAAGGAGTCCTTGTGTTACGGAGTCAACGAAAGGTAAGATACTTGCGCCAAAACCAGCAGCTACATCCCAACCTGACACTTCAGCCTGCGCTTCCATAAGCATACGCTGAAGCTTCATACGTCCTGTGTTCTTCTCTATATTAAGAGCTGCTTCAGGAGTCTGCGTTATAGATTCTATGAACTGTTTATCTGGATTAGTTGCGTCTAATATAGCCTGTTGTCGAGCCGCTGAGGTAGCTAGGAGGTTAGTTTGTACTGTGTTACTATCAACACCGGGGTTAGCTACAAACTCTTCTGTGATCGCCTGAGAATCAGCCTGAGCCTTCTTCGTAGAGAGCACATTAACCGCTGCCTTAGGTTCTAGTATTTGTTTATACTTAGATATGTTAGCGCCTATATCAGAACCGTTAAGGTACGAATCTATCCCAGCTGCCTGCGCTATGTATAGGTTGTCTAGTTCTACAGACTTAGCTTCTTCTTTAGGTGTCTCAGGCAAAGCTCTATCTGCTAACCTAACATTTGTATTATCTTCAGGTAGTACTGAATTTTGTGGAAACTCTGCCATAATTTATATCCTAGCGAAAAACTTGTTGACCTGCTGCTGCTGTACTTAGTACTGCGCTTGGCAATTGTGCAAGGTCTGCACGTTCTTGACCTCTAGTTAGAGCATTCTGTGCTTGCTGTCTTAGGTTGAACGTCTGTTGTCCAGAAGCAAATGATCTATTCTGAGAAGCTATGTTGGTAGCTGCCCCTGAAGCAAGAGAAGAATTAGCTCCTGCTATTTGGCTAGAGGTACTAGAGATACCTTCAGTTACCCCAGCTGCTATGTTACGAGCTTCCGATATCCTACGCTGTGCTACGACTCTTCTTCTCCTTTGAGAAGCTTCTACTGACGCTTGCGCTTTGCTAACAGCATTGGCTTGTCTTTGTTTTCTTTCAGACTTCTTTCCTGCCCTACGCTGTTCGTTGATACTAACTCCAGCGGAGGCTGCTGCTACCCCAGCTGCTATCAACGCTGCGGTTCCTGTGGCTACTGCCATTAGTTTTCTCCTAAGCTTTTGCCATACATAACATCTGTCTTGTTATAGCCCAATCTATTCATAAGTACTTCTGATCTCTCATTCGAAGGAAATACTAATACCATCCAGTCTACTCCTACACCAGACAACACTTCCTCTACAAGCTTAATAAGATTTGAAGCAACTTCTTTCCCTCTGAAAGCTTTATCAATGAACAGAGCGTCTGACACTGCTTGTAAGTAACCTTTTATATGAGGGGTCTCTGATATAATAAAGCTTAAGTACCCTACTAAGGTTTCTCCATCTCTTGCTGTGACCAGAATAAAGCTACCAGTATCTTCTAGCGCAGAGTACATCTCCCAATCTATATCAATAGAGGTAGTCTCTTTTCTAGGATCTTCCTCTAAGTGATGCGCTATCGCTAAAGGTTCTAGTTCTTCTTTAACATCAGCATACTTTTCTACTTGATAAGTTATATTCATATGTTGTCTCGCAAGGTAAATAAGATTCCGTATCCAAGTAATCTTAAGTCCTTCTCTTCCTCTGAAGTTATAGAGAAACCTAACGATGTCCCTCTACCTCTAAGTCTGTTCTTACTGGTAGCTACTGACCTGTCATACTCGAACGTATCTCCTGTTCCAGAAGGTGTGTAGTTTTTTAGTAAGCGGTAAGCTTGGAACTCATTGCTGTAAGGTCTGTCCCCCCAATCCCATTTGTAGCTTACTAAGCAACTGGATTGATTTTTAAGCTGGAGTTCTATACCTTCGACATCTTCTGGGTTAAGTTCAAACCCATCTTCTGTTCTCTCTAAGTGAAAGATACATACAGGAGCTTTCTTAGTCTTCCTCATTATATCGCCAAGAGAATCAAACCCTGTTATAACACTGCTCTCGAATGAAACATCGAAATCTTTAAATGTTGTATCTCTGTAGTCTGCAAACCTATAGGTCTTGTTACCTACTCCGTTGTCTTCGACTATTAAAAACTTTATAGAACTTCTATCAGGGATGCTTCTCTCTATTGTCTGTACAACAGGAGTACCGTTAACAACAACAGTACCTGCTGCACCAGCAACCACAGTGTCCGTCTTAGTTAGCATTGTGTTGACATCAAGACCTATGGCAGCTCTAGGGATCGCTGCTGCTGAGGCTGAGAACGTATACCTTCCGTAAGCACCTAATGACAAGTCTAGGTACAAAGCTTCATCCATTATAGGAACAGGTTCCGTTGCAATATCGACAACAGAAGGGTAGTGCCAGAAGACTCTATCTTGCCCTGCATCGTACACAGAGAAAACAAAACTTTTCTGAATAGTAGAAAGCTCTTGGTAGAATGTTTTTATTCTTTGTGAAGATACGTCAATGACCGCTAAGTAACCTACTTCATTCTCTGACATAGAGTAGATAGCAGTTGTTCCTAAGTAGAAGATACTATCCTTAGCTTCTACGATAGAGCTGCTACTAACAGCTGCCTTGTCTGTTATCTTTTTAATAGAGAAACTATCCGCAGTGAACGAAGCATTATCTCCTGCTCCGCTTATCGCCCAAGCACCTTCTGAAGTTATTAGGACTAGGCTTGAACTGAACTGTCGCATAGCATAGACTTTACCCATCTCGTCTATAGACAAGACACCGCCATCAGTAGCTACTAATTCATTTATAACTTCGGCAGTAGGGTCAGCTTCTTGCAGACACTTACCAGCATTACCTAACTCATTCCCTATTACTTGACTGAAGTAGACTTCAGAAGAGAAACCTTTACCTTGTGTTCCAGCGTACCAAACTCTTCCAGCATAGAATGCAACAGATTCAGGTCTGAAGTTAGTAAACGTAGTTTCAAATCTATTTATGTTATCACTACCTTTACCTTCTCTCTTTCTACTAAAAGCGCTTAGTATACTGTGGCCTCTAGCTGTCTTAGTATTGCCATCATAGCCCGGAGCTAACTGCTCAATGTCATAAGCTCTTTGCTTAACAGTGGAATTACCTGCACCTTGTTGATATGTATGATACAGATTAGCTGTTGTTGGGTAGTACCCCTTTCTTGCGAAAGTTTCATAAAGTGGGAAACCTTGGAAGACATCTCCACCGGGGCTATCAAATTGTGCAATCCATACAGAAGCTTCGCCTACACCAGAGTAAGGTATCCTATCTCTTATGTCAGGCCAACCTTGGTTGTACATATTGTACTGATGGTAGGCTGTCATAGTAGGCTGTCTACGCTCGCCTGCTAAAGATGTGCCGTCTAGTTCGAACTCCCCTTCTTTCCAAATCTCAAAGTCCCGTATCTTCATATCTATAGGAACTCTGGTAACAGTGCCAGAAGAGAACTGTAAGTAGGACGGTGTTATGAATCTCCCTGCTATGAACAGAACACCTGCGCCGGAGGCTGCTGATATATTAGACACATACACATCATCAATAGAGTTTCCTGACACGGCTGTAAGGTATAGCGAAGGGGCAGCTACAGGCTGGTCAGTTATTCCGTCAGTCTTTGCGTCATAAAAATCTAAGCGAGTTCCCGTCTGTATAACTAACAGCTCCTCAGAGGAGACACCGTTAACATTATCCCACTTAAAAGTATTAACAGCAGGTATTAGATTAGGTTTGTCTGCATCCATAGTCTTAGATGCAGAAGCTTCATACCCCATACCTAACCTTCTTTGTATACTCCCGTTCTCTTTTAAGTCGAAGTTGCTTAGCGAAGAAGCTGCATTCTCAGGGTAAGATAGTAAGTTCCCTTCTGTAAGATAGCCTCCAGAGAAGTCAGCATATATTTTTTCTTGTGCAGCTCTAGCCATGATTATGAAACTCCGTTGCCTAACCTACCGTATAGATTTTTCTTGATATCTTTGTCTGTTCTAAAAGCTTTGCGACGCATTCTGCTTATGCCTAAACGTCTACGTCTTTCATCTTCTAAAGACTGAGCACCGTTTAGGTACACAGAGCAAGCTGAAGTCAGCTCTGCTAAGAACAGAGGGTAAGTTACGTTATCTAAAGGGATAGCGTAATCATCATCGTGTTCCCAAACTGGAACTGCTGATGCTCTTGCTATGGTCTTGGAGCCTTGTACAGTTGTTTCTACTGTTTGTATCCAAGAGTCCATTATAATAAATTCATTATCGAATGTTGCGAAGTAAGTAGGGGCTTGGTTATTTAATAAGTATAAAGGAGATCCTTTATATGTTGCCTCTGTTACTTCATCAGAATCGCTTCTGCGTGAGTATACTAGATCTAAGAAATCCTCAGGATCTAGTTGCTCTAAATTTTTTATCTCATCCGCCGTATCGGTAGAAGGATCTGTTGTATCATACCTAAGGGAGCTAACTCTAAGAACCTTAGTCGGAAGTCTTAACGCAGTAGGTAGATTTGTATCTGATACAGACTCTACTTCTATAAGGTCATACCGCTCTGGCCACTCATTTCTACTTACCAGATCAAAGAAAGTATCCTCTGCTTCTCTGGCTACTAATATTGCATCTTGAGAATCGTTGATAGAATC
>Ga0193960_1001150_pt1 | contig 10630 bp, 10 predicted proteins | sample FB_3_MG_FD_140338 | JGI IMG/M metagenome (GOLD analysis project Ga0193960, IMG submission 140338) | Microbial mat bacterial communities from the Broadkill River, Lewes, Delaware, United States - FB_3_MG | ecosystem: Environmental > Aquatic > Freshwater > River > Microbial mats | place: USA...
TCAAAAAGGCTAAAGAACAACTAAAACAGAGTAAAAATAAAATTTCAACGCAGTTAAATGAGCTGAAATTAGCGCCTGAAAAAGACTGGCAAGAAATTGAAAGTAAATATCAATTAGCAAGCTTAGATGCTGAAGATTTTGCCCATATTTTATTTGGAGAAAAGGCGAGAGACTATTATCAAAGCCTAGAACAAGTTTACAATTTGTTAAGCCCTTATATTAAAGGGAGTGCATCAAAAGCGGCGCATGATAAAAAGCAGTTTACTGCAGGGCGCTTTATCTCTTTTGAAGAGCAGGAGCCTTATCCCGAATTCTTGTTAAAACAAGGAACATTATCGTTAGTGTTACCCCAGGGAGATTTTTCAATAGCACTGAATGAGATCACTCATCAACATTGGTATCGAAATAAAGCCAGTGAAATTTCATTAAGGTCAAAGACTCAAGGACAAGTGCAATTAGATAGTGAGTTCACCTTAAATCAACAAGGCACTTTTAATAGCGATGGTAAATGGTCTGTAAATAACTTAACGCTACCTCACAGTGAGATTGCAAACACAAAAGCCTTAATGTTAAATTTAACTTCAGGTTTATTAGCTGGTGGGGGCAGTTATAAGTTAGTAAATAGAGAACTTTTATCTGATGCTAAACTGCAACTTACGAAAGCTGGCTATGATGGAAAAGCAGCAACTAAGATAACATCAGTGATCCTAGAAACGTTAAATTCGCTGGATAGTTTAGATCTAGCGATTAATGCAAGTGGAGATCTATTAGAGCCTAACCTTTCAATGTCATCATCTCTTGATAATGCACTTTCAGGTGCGGTTAAACAACAAGTAGCTAACAAGTTATCTGGCTTTAAAGGAGACATTTCTTCAGGCCTTAATGGCAAGGTTACAGACACACTAGACTTAAATAGCAGTAATGCTGACGAACTAGTTAACTTTGAAAGCATATTAACTGATACAGATAAGTCACTTGAAGATCTAAAAAATTCTGATGTGGTAAAACAGCAGCAAGATAGATTAAAAAATAAAGCCGAAGATAAATTGAAGAAAAAGTTAGGTAAATTGTTCGGTTAGCGATAATAATTTCAATTACCAAACAGTGAGATGGTATGCATTGTATTGCCATCTCCTTATCTTCGTTAAAATCTTAGTACCTTCCTCCTATCTAATTAAGGACGAGCATTGTGGTCTCACTTAGGCAATTTAACTTGTCAGATATTCCATTCTTAGTGAAGTATCTAAATAACACCTTAGTAACTCAATATATCACTGATGCAATTCCAAAGCCTTACACTCAAGATGATGCCAAATGGTGGGTTAGTCAGTGTCAAGAAGATAATCTTTTTAAAGCTATTGAATTTAAGGGTAAATTTGTTGGCTGTATTTCTGCACAATTAGGTAAGTTTGAATATTACCAAAGTGCTGAACTAGGTTATTGGTTAGGTGAAGAACATTGGAATAAAGGCATAGCCACGACAGCGGTAGAGCTTTTCTCTCAAACTTTATTTGAACAGCATGCTTTAGTTAGGCAGTTTGTTTCGGTAGTCTCGACAAATACTGCTTCAATTAGAGTGTTAGAAAAGAATAACTTTGTTTTAGAAGGAAAGCTTAGTAAAGCATCTTATAAAAATGGCCAATACTTTGATGAATTATTGTTTGCTAAAGTGATTGAGGAAAAGTAAGGAGAAAGTAAATGCAGCAAGGGTTATGGAAAAAGCTAAACCTGAAAGAGCAATCAACTATCGCAATAATTAATGCACCTGAAGAGTTTTCTCCATTTTACTCTGAGCTGAATAATGTGAGAGTTGAAGATTCATTAATCAATGCTAAGCAGCTTAATTTCTTCGTAGTTTTTACTAAGTCAAAAGCAGAAGTTGAATACTTTACTAATGAAATGATTGCCCATACGCTAGGTGATTGTGTTGTATGGTTTGCATACCCTAAAGCTAGCTCTAAGCGTTATAGCTGTGATTTTAATCGAGATAATGGCTGGGGTTCTTTAAAAAATATTGGTTTTTCAGGGGTTAGGCAAGTGGCTATTAATGAAGACTGGTCCGCATTGCGTTTTCGCCGAGCTGAATTTATTAAGTCAAAAAGTAGGCTGCAGAAGATAATTAATTAGGCATTTTATGAATATATTAATTGAAACAGATCGATTACAGATGCGTCAATTTACACTTGACGACATTGATGCGGTGTATGATTTTGGTCATAGTGAAGAGGTCACACGCTATACAGGTGATGCAGGCGCAATAAAAACTAAAGCGGATGCCCAAAGTATCATTGCGAATGTTTGGTTAGCAGAATATGAAAAATATGGTTATGCACGTTATGCGCTAATTCATAAAGCCGATAATAAAGTGATTGGTTTTTGTGGTGTGAAATATGAGCCTGAATTTGGCTGCCCAGATATTGGTTATCGAATGTTAAAAGAGTATTGGGGACAAGGGCTTGGTTTTGAAGCCGCTGAGGCTGCACTTAATTACGCGCGAAATACTCTTAAATTAGAGCGTATAGTTGCCGAGGTGGTTGATGAGAATACAGCTTCAGCTAAAATCCTTAAGAAGCTTGGTTTTACTCATACAAAAACCTATGAAGAGGGTGGTTTTACTGTTCATTTTTATGAGTAAGCCAGGGATATATCCTAAAAAACTTAAGGACATAAGGAGAGATTATGACAGCTAATGATGTAATTCACTTTTGGTTTGAAGAAATCGCGCAAGAAAGCTGGTGGAAAAAGGATGAAGCCTTTGATAAAGAAATAACAGAACGCTTTTTAGTGCTGCATAAGCAAGCTATTCAAGGGGAGTTGTTTGCTTGGCGAGACAGTGCGTTAGGTTGCTTGGCTGAAATCATAATACTCGATCAATTTTCTCGTAATATCTATCGAGATTTACCTCAAGCATTTGCGGCAGATTCTATGGCGCTAGTATTAGCTCAGCAAGCTATTTTATCGGATAAAGATAAGGCGTTAAATACAACACAACGTGCATTTTTATATATGCCATTTATGCATAGCGAGTCGTTAGTTATTCATGATGTAGCGGTTGAGTTGTTTACTGACTTAGGCGTGTCATCAAGCTTAGCATTTGAAATTAAACATCGCGATATTATTGCTAAGTTTGGTCGATATCCCCATCGAAATATAATATTAAACAGGCAGTCTAGCGCAGAAGAGCTTGAGTTTCTTAAACAGCCAGGCTCGTCGTTTTAGCAATTCAATGTGTTAGCACTTTAAACTCATGGATGAAGTATGGGAAATAGAAAAAAAATTACCTTATTGCTTGTTATAGCTCTTTGTTTGATGTTTGGGGTGCTTGTATATCAATTCTTTTCAGAGCCTTTCTTTTTGTTACAAGATAAAGCTCAAATAGCTTCTGATTCAATCCAAAGTATAGGTCTTAAGGAGAAGGCGACTCAAAGAAACCACCTAAATAAGAGAAGATTATTAAGCTCAGCTGATGAAAATGAAGAAGTCTCTGAAGGATATATCTTTGATTGCTCAAAAGCAGTTGTTGAAGAGGTCGGAAATCCAAAGAAGGTCCATGAAGAATTTATTGCAACGTTAAAGCAATCATCTTTTCCTGAGCATCAATTGGGCGCTATTCTCTTTGATAATAATATCAATGAAAATGAGCGATTCAATTTACTATTAAATTATAAAAATAAACACACTGAGACTCCATCATTGATGATGGATATTATAGGGCGATGCTCAGGTAGAGAGATTAGTTGTGATGATAGTCTAATCGAACAAGCGATTGAACTTGATGGTAATAATTCTGCACTTTGGTTACTTTTAGCTAATTATTATTTTGAAAAGAAAAATATAGATTCTGCTCTAAAAGCTATGGACAGTGCTGTCAGGGCAAGTGATTTCAATGATTTTTATTACGATGATGTATCACTATATGTTAGGACTTCCAAGGGCTTGCTTGATGTGCCTTTGGCCCATAGAGTGATTTCTGGTATTGGCATTTTAGCAGCTAAACCATTGTGGATTTCTGAAGTTGCTCACTTTTGTTTAAATAGTGAAAATTTAACAGCACAACAAAACTATTTGTGTTTAGAAACTGGAAAGTTAATGGAGCATAATGCAAGTTTATCTATTGCAAATATGATCGGTGTTCAATTTCAAGAAAAAGCGTACGAGAGGGAGGGCAATGATGAGTTGCTAGCTTCAATTAAATTACATGCGAATAAGATGGAAGCTTGGTCAACGACTCATAATGATAGCTTTGTTTTATCAACATTTGATGAAGGACTATTCTTATATTGGCTTGATAGTGCAATGCATTATGGCGAGAGCAAAGCTCAACAGATGCTGATTGAAGAGGCAATAACCTTATCAAAGAATGAATACTACAACCCTTGTCCTCAGTATAAAGATTAACAATCAAGACTACTTGGTACGGTAGTCTTGATACGTTAGAAATATATGCTCGAAAGAGAAATGTGTCTTTAAAAAATACAATGCTTCGCAAAGTCTTTTGACTCTGTCGCTGTCCAATCACCTTTAGGTTTTTCTTTCATTTGTTCACACCATTCATCACTACCTATTGCGGGTGAACAGGCGCTGAGTACAAAAAGAGTTAATGCTAATGTAGCTAAAGTTTTCATAGAATATCCTAAGTTAGACTGACTTTATCAGTTTAAGTGATAGTTGAAATCAGAGAGTAATTTATTTGAATGCATCATAGGGTGAGCGGCTAGAAAAGGCAAGGCTCTCTATCAACCTTGCCAGTATTATGTCCTGTTATTTATTACCAGTAAGTTCTAAGGGCTAAGTTAACGCCCCAGCCAGAATATTCACCACCATCATTGGCTTTATCATCCATGGTTGAATATTGCACGCCGGCTTGAATTTTAAATTTATGACCATTTGCTAACCAATTTACACCTGCGTAAACCTCTTGGTAATTATCACCGCGCCCTGAGGTTACACTACTTTCATAACGCGCTAAGCGAACACCATTTTCATCTTTACTGTTAATATAAGTGTATCTGCCTACCCATTGTATTGATTTACTTTGCTGGTAATAAGGCATAACAACAAAACCGGCGACATCGCTTTGTCCTAAATCCCCTTTACCATAAGAAAAGTCACTATCAAGATGCCATTTTTTATGTTGAAACTTTGATGAAAAACTCACTACTTGAGAGAAATCACGGGTATTACCGTCTTCGTGGGTATCGTTATAAACATAATCTATGCTGACTTGGCCTTTATCCCATAAACTCGTTTTATCAAGTGTTTTACTGGCTGAAGCTAAAGCAAAATAACTCGCTTCACTGAGGCCTATTTCATCTGAATCATCACTAGAAAATACACCCGTATTGTACGACCAGCCATCGTTTAGTTTGCCTTTAACACTCACACCGGTGAAATACTCTGCCGTGAACCATAAATTATTGGTGAGGTTATTTCGCTGTGGTGTTAGTAGCTTTTTAGAGGATGTTTTGCCGTCCATAGTAAAGCCAGCAGAGTGCTTTAAGAAAGTCAGTTTAGTTTTATCATCCATTGCCCAACTAAGGTTGGCATCGGTTAAGCGGTTATAACTATCAGAGAGTGATTCATTCAGGTTGATATCGGCTTCTAAAGCACCCGATAATTCGCCAACTTTGCCTTTAAAACCAAAGCGAAAACGACGCCAGCTGGTATCATTAAATTCTCCCTGATCAGCATCATTCCATGTAGAGTCAAGTTGTAAGCGACCAGAAAGCTTAAGGTAGTCGCCTTGTTCGTTCTCATATAAGTTGGCGTATTGCCAAGCGTCTTCAAAGCTTGAGCTTTCTGCTTGAGCGACAAATGATGTAGAAAGCAAGCTAGCAACAATTGCGGTTGAGGCAATATTTCGTTTAAAGCCGTACTTGAGTGAATGTGTATTGGTGCGTTTTGGAAATTGAATAATATTTAATTGCATAATATGACTGTCATAAAGTTAAAAATGGCAAAAGCCGCCAACTTCATCCTTAAAGCGCTGTTCGCATGATTGTTTAATCAATATGCGAATTTCACCATTGCTCTATGACAGTTATATTACATTGCGCGTTTCTTTTGTCATAAAAGTGTAACGCTAAAGGTTTGTTGGAAGGTTACTTAGCCTTTTTGGCTTTTTTCAATGCCTTTTTGGCTTGTTTCTTCGCTTTTGCTTTCTTTTGTGCTGGCGTCAACTTAGCTTTAGCCTTTTTATTCGCCACTCTTGCTTCTTTGTGTTTTGGACGTAACTCTTCAATAACACGGCGAGATAATCGCTCTTTCATGTAACGTTCGACTTTACCAATAACAGGCATGTCGTGTGCTTCTACTAATGAAATCGCAGTGCCTTTGTTACCTGCACGACCTGTACGACCAATACGGTGTAAGTAAATATCTGCCTTTCTAGGCATATCAAAGTTGATAACATGGGTAATGTCATCAATATCCAAACCACGTGCGGCTACATCGGTAGCAACTAATACGCTAATTTCACCACTTTTTAAACGCTCAATAGCTTTATTACGTTTGTCTTGAGGCATTTTACCTTCTAGCCAAACACAAGGTAGTTCTTCAGCGTACAGTTTACCTGATAAGTATTGAACGGTTTCGCGTTTATTAGCAAAAACCACTGCTCGGGTAACACCTTCTTGTTTTAACGTGTGTACGAGCAGTTGCAGTTTATGATATGAATTATCAGCTAAATGCATCCACTGATGGATAACGGCTTTTTCTTTTCTTGAAGGGTTTGATTCAAGAAAAACAGGTTCATCAAGGACTTCTTTTGCAAACCTAAGTACACCCGCACCTTCAAGAGTCGCTGAAAATAACATGGTTTGTTTACGCCAGCGAGCTTCAGCGACAATTCTATTGATGGTTTCGCTAAAGCCCATATCGAGCATTCTGTCTGCTTCATCAAGAATTAATATCTCAATGTCACGCATATCAAATTGTTCATTTTCTATGTATTCGAGTAAGCGACCAGGCGTAGCAACCAGTATGTCAGTGGTGCTGTTTAATATGTCATGATGACTTCCATAGTTTACACCACCAGTAATTACACCGGTTTTAACATTACATAACTCGGTCAGTTTCTCGCTATCTTCACCAATTTGAATAGCCAGCTCTCGCGTTGGGGTTAAAATAAGTACACGAGGAAAGCCAGGCTTTGAACGTGGATAATCTAGTAAATGTTGAGCAACAGGCAATAAAAAAGCGGCGGTTTTACCTGTACCGGTTGGCGCTGATGCAAGTACATCTTTACCTGTCATGGCTTCTGGGATCACTAATTCTTGAATTGAAGTAGGCTTTTTGTAACCGATTTTTTTAATACTGGCTAATAGCTCAGAATCGAGTTCGAACTGCTCAAACATAAGGTATATTTCACTGATTATTTAACTAATTGTTAAGATGGGCTGATTATAGTGCTTTGTTGATGTTTTTACTAAAACTTTGTCAATTTTGCATCATTATTTGGCTATAGATTAGAAAACGCTTAAAGCAGCTCGCTATATTCTACTAATATTTGTTCGCACCAAGTAGCGATACGATCGTCTGTTAACTGGTATTGGCTATCTTCATCAAGGGCTAAACCAACAAATTGATTTTTATCTTCTGTTAGTGCTTTTGATGCGGCAAATTCATAACCCGAATTTGGCCAATAACCAATGAGCGTTGCTCCTTGAGCTACAACTTGTTCATGTAGCATACCTAAAGCATCTTGAAACCAATCGGTATAACCAATTTGGTCGCCCATGCCATAAAGCGCGATGGTTTTATTGGTTAGATCAAGTTGATTAATGTCTTGCCATACAGAGTACCAGTCTTCTTGAAGCTCACCATAATCCCACGTAGAAATACCCAAAATAATGAAATCGTAGTCTAAGCAAAGTGATAACGGATTATCTTTAATGTTAAATAATTCAACAATATCTTCACCAATAGCTGCTTGAATTTTTTCTGCAACAATTTCGGTGTAACAGGTGGTAGAGCCATAAAACAAGCCAATTTTCATTATCTAAAACTCATTAGGGTAAATCAGGCGTGGATTCTACCAGAAGAGAATGAATTTGTGCTGCTCTTTATCGCATAAATAGGGTATTTATCATAAATAAATTGCATTATGTTTGTGATAGCTGTAATTTCCATTGCCTATGTTCGGTCTAAATAGATAGTTAATTGTATCTCAATAGAAGTGCTATCTCGTGAAGTCAAACTATTTTACCTTTAGTCGGATCATTTTAGCAGTAATCATTCGGGAATTATTATGAATAAAACATTTATTACTCATGCGCTAACAAAAACAGCGTGTGTATTAGTAACAGCGTTATCAACTTTAGCCATTGCACCATCAGCACTTGCTTTTGATAGCTTAGATAAGCCAGTTGAAATGGTTAAAGCGGGTACTGATCCAACACAACTAGATAAAGATGCCTTAAAGGGTAAAATTAAGCGCACACTAGGTTTAACCGTTATTGATGTAGAGGCAACGCCAGTCCCGGGTATTGCAATGCTAATTACTAATCAAGGTGTTTATTACGCGAGCTACAGTGGCGATTATTTTATTCAAGGTAAAGTCTATAGCTTAGGCGCTACGGTAACGGATTTAAGTGAAAAAAGTTTAGCTAAAATTCGCTTAGAAGGGGTTGAGCGTTTTAAAGACGATATGATTGTTTACCCTGCAAAAGATGAAAAGCATGTTGTAACAGTATTTACTGATATTACTTGTGGGTATTGTCGTAAAATGCATGCAGAAATGGATGAATATAATGCCAAAGGTATTACTTTTAAGTATTTAGCATACCCAAGATCAGGTATTAGTGATCGTTTAGGTAATCCGACTCAAGGCTTTAAAGATTTGCGTTCAGTATGGTGTAATGAAGATCCAGCAGAGGCGTTAACTAAAGCGAAAACGGGTGGCAAAGTGGCCTATCGTATTTGTGACAAGCCCATAGAAGCTGAATTTAATTTTGGCCGTCAAATCGGCGTTTCTGGCACACCAGCAATTATCTTAGAAAATGGCATGATGTTGCCTGGTTATCAGCCTCCTGCACAGTTAGAAGAGATCTTAAAAAACATTTAAAATCAAATAGAGTAGATCAATTAACCTCGCTTAAGGTCCTTAATGGCAAAGCAAATAACTCGTCGTGCCCATGTCGACGATCAACATTTACCTGCTCAATTACACCCAGTAATTAAGCAGGTTTATGCATCTCGTGGGATACACTCTTCTGAAGATTTAGATCTGGTTGTTAATCAACTTTCAGGTGTTAAATCACTTCATCAAGCATTGAAGGGCATAGACAAAGCCTGTCAGATTCTGCAACAAGCTTTTATCACTAAAGAACCTATCGTGATTGTCGGTGATTTTGATGCTGATGGTGCTACAAGTACAGCGCTAATGATGGAAGGCCTTGCGATAATGGGCTGCGACCATCATAGCTTTTTAGTACCAAATCGCTTTGAATATGGCTATGGTCTTACCCCTGAAATTGTCGATATTGCGGCAGCAAAAGGTGCCAAAATTATTGTGACCGTCGATAATGGCATTTCTTGCATTGCCGGGGTAGCCAAAGCAAAAGCCTATGGTATGAAAGTGATCGTTACTGATCATCACTTACCTGGGCAAACTTTGCCTGATGCTGACGCCATTGTAAATCCAAACCAAAATGATTGTGACTTTGAAAGTAAATCTCTTGCTGGCGTTGGTGTTGCTTTTTACTTGATGATGGCACTAAGGAAAACACTGCGAGAAGCGGATTATTTTAATCAGCATGGTCTTGCTGAGCCAAATATTGCTCAATTACTTGATTTGGTCGCCTTAGGGACTGTTGCCGACGTTGTGCCACTAGATAAGAATAATCGTATTCTTGTAGCTCAAGGGCTTAAGCGCATCCGAGCTGGACAAACGCGTCCGGGGATTCAAGCCCTTATCGAAGTAGCAGGGAGAAATCAGCAACAGTTGGTTGCCAGTGATTTTGGCTTTGCCTTAGGGCCCAGAATTAATGCTGCGGGTCGTCTAGATGATATGTCTTTGGGCATATTTTGTTTGTTAGCTCCTGATCTAGGCAGTGCGAGAGCAATGGCTGCTGATCTTGATGATTTAAATAAAGCTCGTCGAGAAATTGAGCAGGGCATTCAAGTTGAAGCTGAGCGCGTTATGGCGTCGCTAAACTTAGATGCTGTTGAGCCGGGGAATTTACCCAACGCGATTGCGCTTTATCAAAGTGATTGGCATCAAGGAGTTATTGGTATTGTTGCTGGTCGTTTAAAAGAAAAGTTTCATAGGCCAAGTATCGTGTTTGCTAATGCCAGTGATGATATTGCTGAACAAAGTGATACAGAATTATTAATTAAGGGCTCTGCACGCTCAATTCCTGGTTTGCATATACGAGATTTATTAGAGCGTATTGATACCTTATACCCTGATTTAATCGATAAGTTTGGTGGCCATGCCATGGCAGCAGGGCTTTCTATTAAACAAGCCGATTTTAGCCAATTTCAAACGGTTTTTAATGAACAAGCTACCTTGGCATTGAAACCTGAAGACCTTCAACAAGTTATTCTCACTGATGGTGAATTATCTGCATCAGATATGACACTATCGTTTGCTGAATTGCTTCGAGACTCTGGCCCGTGGGGACAACAA
>Ga0193960_1001153_pt1 | contig 10624 bp, 9 predicted proteins | sample FB_3_MG_FD_140338 | JGI IMG/M metagenome (GOLD analysis project Ga0193960, IMG submission 140338) | Microbial mat bacterial communities from the Broadkill River, Lewes, Delaware, United States - FB_3_MG | ecosystem: Environmental > Aquatic > Freshwater > River > Microbial mats | place: USA...
CAATATCGATATAAATAATAATACTCTTTTCAAATGTTCATTTTTTTAGAATCCTACAACTGCTTCAAAGCCAATTTCACCAAAGCTTCGACAGATGTTATTTCATTTTTAGCAGAAATTTTATCTACAACCTTGTTTACATCAGCTTTAGAGAACCCTAACATCACTAGCGCAGAAGAAGCCTCATCCTTATATGGATTATCATTAAATAGCTTTACTTCTGTTACACTTTCTTTACTAATTTTATCTTTTAACTCAATAATAACTCTCTGAGCTGTTTTTGCTCCTATTCCCTTTACAGCCTTAAGAGCATCTACATTACTGCTAGATATAGCTACTACCACCTCATCTGCTGTCATAGAAGACAGTATCATTCTAGCCGTATTTGCTCCAATTCCAGAAACAGAAATCAACAATCTAAATAACTCTCTTTCTGATTTATCAATAAATCCATAAAAGATTTGTGAATCTTCTCTTACAATAAAATGAAGATACAACATTATCTCTTTACGACCTGATAACTTAGAATAAGTATTTAAAGAGATATTTAAAAAATAACCTATCCCATTACACTCAACTATTGCATAAGCAGGAGTTAACTCTTCTATATGTCCTTTTATATACTCGTACACTATCTAAAACCAATTAATTTTCTAACTTGTTCTATTGTTTTTACAGCACTCTCACGAGCCTGATCTGCTCCCTCTTTAGCTATTCTATCTAACAAAACTTCATTTGCAGAATAATCCTCAATCTTCTCACGTATTGGAGCACAAAATTTATTAATATCTTCAGCTAATTGCTTCTTCATATCTCCATAACGAATCTCACAAGAATTCCATTTATCATTGAAATATTCATAAGTGTCAGGAGTAGATACTATATCCATAAAAGTAAATAAATTCTTTATCACTTCCGGCTTATCTGAATTCATTGCTTGAGGACCTGCATCTGTAACTGCTTTCATCACTTTCTTCTTGATAGTCTTTTCATCATCCATCAAATAGATACAATTCCCTTCAGACTTCCCCATCTTCCCAGAGCCATCAAGACCAGGAATCTTCACCATCTCTCCAGAAAAAGAGAATGATTGTGGAATAGGAAATAATTCCTCGCCATATACATTATTAAAACGTTTAGCAAACTTACGAGCCATCTCCATATTTTGCTCTTGATCTTTCCCAACAGGCACTTTATTTGCTCTGTGAATAAGAATATCTGCAGCCATCAAAGTAGGATATGTTAACAATCCTGCATTTACATTCTCTGGTTGCTGTCTTGCTTTATCTTTAAAAGATGTTGTTCTTTCTAATTCTCCTAGATATGCATTCATATTTAAGAAAAGATAAAGTTCAAGAATTTCCTTAACATCTGATTGGAAATAAATAGGAGACTTCTGTGGATCAAGACCACAAGCTAAATATTCAGCAAGTATTGTTTTTGCATTCTTCTGAATATCTCCTGGTTTGGGATGTGTTGTAAGAGAGTGCCAATCTGCAATAAAGAAATAACAATTATAATCATCTTGCATACCCAAGAAGTTCTTAACTGCTCCAAAATAATTCCCTAAATGTAAATTTCCTGTTGGTCTAATACCACTTACAACTGTTTCCATTCTACTATATATTAATAATTAAACTACTACAAAAATACCATTTATTAATACTTATCTATACAATTAAAGCTGTTTTTTACTATAAAAAACCATTAAACAAGTAGACATAAAAGAATAAGTCTTCTATTTTTTATAAATTTGCAACTCATAATAAAATAATACTAATGAGTACAGGAGCTAACACAAACGATTTCAAAACAATATATCTAGAAGAGGTCATTGCTAAGAAAAGCCCAAAACTAGCTAAAAGAATACCTGCCTTCATATATAGTTATCTAAAAAAAGTACTACATATAACTGAGCTTAACTACTTCTTTGGAAAACATGGAGGAGACAAAGGAGTTAAGTTTACTCAACATGTTCTTGAATATCTTAATATAACGTACGAAATAAAAGGTAAAGAGAATCTTCCTAAAGACGGGAGAAACATCTTTGCATCCAACCACCCTCTTGGTGGTGCAGATGGAATTATGCTAATAAACTGTTTAGGAAAAAAATACGATCTTCAATTTCCTGTTAACGACATTCTTCTTAACGTTAAAAGTCTTAATGATATTTTCCTTGCTGTTAACAAGCATGGAAGCCAAGCTAAAGAAGCTGCGCTCAAACTTAACGAAGCTTTTGACTCAGACAAACAGATTGCAATATTCCCTGCTGGACTTGTTTCTCGTAAACACAAAGGAGGACACATAAAAGACTTAGAATGGAAAAAGACCTTTATCAGCAAGGCCATTAGCTCAAAAAGAGATATTATTCCAGTTCACATAAGTGGAAAGAATACTAATTTTTTCTACAATTTAGCAAACATAAGAAAGTTCTTAGGAGTAAAAGCAAATATTGAAATGCTATATCTCGTTGACGAATTTACTAAACACAGAGGAAAACACTTTACAATAACTTTTGGAAAAGCAATACCTCATACTGAACTAGCTAAAAATCATTCACAAAAAGCTTGGGCAGAAAAGATAAAGAATATAGTTCACTCTCTAAACAAATAATATGAAAGCAGTAATTCACCCTATCCCTGTAGAGGAAATAAAAAAAGAACTTACTACCGAACGTTTTGTAAGAAAAACAAACAAAGGTGGAAATGAGATCTACTGCTTCGCTGCAGAAGAATCACCACTATTAATGCGTGAAGTAGGACGTTTACGCGAAATCACTTTCCGATCAGCAGGAGGAGGAACGGGCGAAGAGGTTGATATTGATAAATTTGATACTGCAGAAATTCCATATAGACAACTTATAGTATGGGATCCAAAAGAAGAACAGATTCTTGGAGGCTACAGATACTTTCTTGGTAATCAAATAACACCAGACCAAGATCATCTACTTGCAACAAATAGATTATTTAAATTCTCAGATAAATTCAAGAATGAATTTCTACAAAAAACAATAGAACTTGGACGCTCTTTCGTACAACCTGCATATCAGTCTATACGCATGGGTCGCAAGAGCCTATACGCTCTTGACAATCTTTGGGATGGACTAGGAGCTCTAACTGTCACACATCCAGATATAGAATACTTCTTTGGTAAAGTAACTATGTATACTAGCTTCAACATAGAGGCTAGAAACTACATTCTATACTTCATGAATCATTATTTTAGTGATCCTGATAAACTTGTATACCCTGTAGATCCCATAAAAATTGCTATCGATAAAGAGAAGATGCAAGAAGTTTTCAATGGAAACGATTACTCTCAAGACTACAAACTTCTTTCTAAGCTTGTCAGAGAAAAAGGAGAGAATATTCCTCCACTTGTAAACGCATATATGAGTCTTTCTCCTACTATGAAAACATTTGGCACATCTCTTAATGACTTCTTTGGAGGCGTTGAAGAAACTGCAATTCTTATAAAACTAGCGGATATATATGAAGCAAAGAAAGCAAGACACATTGCAACGTATATTCCTCACATACACATTAAAAAACCTCATATAATTAAGAAAATAGAAGATCTTCTTCATGAAGATAAAAAGAGAAAGAATAAGAACGAATAAAAAGAAAGCCTGTCTACGATAAATCATAGACAGGCTTTTTTAAATCTTACAAACACACTTTTTAGTATGCTCTTTTATTAGTTCCTTCAACGTAATTAATAAATGAATTATTAACTACTCTATTCCCACCAGGAGTAGGATAATCCCCTGTAAAATACCAGTCTCCAGTATGATTAGGACAAGCTTCATGAAGTTTATCTACCGATTGGAAAACAACTTCTACATCAGATTTAATTCCTTTATCAATAATTAATTCTGATACCTTAGCTGAAATTTCTTCTTCTGTAAATGGTTTATATATCTCTTTCACATAATTCACAATTTCCTCTTTTGGAAGATTTTCTTGCAACTTACATTTATTATATACTTCTTGAATTAAAGACTCTTTACCTTGTTCCTTCAACAACTCTATTGCTGCATTAAAAGCAATAAATTCGCCCATTCTTGTCATATCAATACCATAACAGTCAGGATAACGAATCTGAGGAGCAGATGAAACAACTACAATCTTTTTAGGATTCAATCTATCAAGAATACGTATAATTGACTTCTTTAGAGTAGTTCCACGAACGATAGAATCATCAATTATAACAAGATGATCATCTTGCTTCACTGTTCCGTATGTTACATCATAAATATGAGCAACCATATCGTCACGACCAGAGTCATCAGAAATAAAAGTACGAAGCTTAGCATCTTTGATTGCAATCTTCTCAACTCTAGGTTTATATGCAATTATTTCATTAAACAACTCCTCAGACCATTCCGCTTTAGAGTCTCTAATTTTCTTCTTTTGCTCTTCTATCATATGGTTTGTAACTCCCTCAACCATACCATAAAATGCTGTCTCAGCTGTATTTGGTATAAATGAGAATACTGAATTCTTCAAATCTCCACCGACTGCTTTAACAATCTTAGGAGTAAGAAACTCTCCTAATTTTTTTCTCTCTACATAGATATCTTTATCAGATCCTCTAGAAAAATAAATTCGTTCAAAAGAACAAGCTTTTCTCTTCTGAGGAACACGAACAATCTCTTCACTTATCTCCCCATCTTTCTTAACAATAAGAGCATGACCAGGCTTAATCTCATCAATTGTATCAGCCTCAACATTTAAAGCAGTTTGAATAACTGCACGCTCAGAAGCAGCAACAACAATCTCATCATCTTGATAATAAAATGCAGGACGTATTCCCCATGGATCACGAGTAATAAAAGCATCACCATGACCAACAAGTCCAACAACAGCATAACCACCATCCCAATCTTGAGATGACTCAGCAACAAGATTCTTAATATCAAGATTCTTCTCTATAAGAGGAGAAATCTCAGCATTTGAATGTCCTTCGTTTTTATATTGACGATAAAGATTTTGATTCTCTTCGTCAAGATAATAACCAACTTTTTCAAGAATTGTTACAGTATCTGTATAATCCTTAGGATGTTGACCTTTATCACAAAGACTCTTAAAAAGTTCATCAACATTAGTAAGGTTGAAATTACCAGCAAGAGCAAGATTTCTACTCTTCCAGTTATTCTCACGCATCACAGGATGCACATATTCAATACTGTTACGACCAAAAGTACCATAACGAAGGTGCCCTAAGTACAATTCACCGGTAAAAGGAATATTTTTCTTAGCCCACTCAACATCATTCAATAATTCAGGATTAGTATCCTCAACTGCAGAATAGTTCTTATAGATATCATTGAAACAATCCTGAATAGGATTATCTCCATTAGAACGCACTCTATTAATATACTTATGCCCAGGCTCCTGATCTAACTTAAGCCCAACAACACCAGCACCATCTTGTCCTCTATTACGTTGTTTCTCCATTAGGATATACAACTTCTGAAGTCCATAACGATAAGTACCGTATTTCTTTTGATAATAATCCAGTGGTTTAAGCAATCTGATAAATGCTATTCCACATTCATGTTTAAGTGCGTCACTCATTAGTGTTTGATTTATTTAGTGTTTGATTAATTTCAACAAAATCGTTAATAATTATTTACCTTCATTATCAAGAGAATCTTGCAAAATAGACTCCTCAGAAATAAGAGGTATTAAATCTTTAAAATAGATAAATGTTCTAACTGTATAACAATTAGGATATTCCCTTTTTATTTTTCGCAAGATACCTTCACATTCTACCTTACCTCTAAAATTACCAACCCTTATTTTAAAGTCTGGATCATAATAATTAAGATAAACTCTTAAATCAGGAAATCTCTCAGTAAAAGTACTTTGAAAAGCTTGAGCTTGCTCAATCGTTGTATCAATTGAACTCTCTGAATAAATCTGTATTCTATAACCATTAAAACCTTGCTTTCTCGATTTCTTAAGAAGATCAAGCATCAATAGCTTATTAACACGATTATCTTGAATAATAGAGAGTTTTCCAACAAGTGAGTCTTGAGCAACGAGAGAATCTCCTTTTATAGACAGGGTATCAGAATTTAGATTGTAACTTTCTGCATTGCTTTGCGCAACAACACACGCTTGGATAAGCAAAAATAGAGTTAGAAATAAGTAAAATATTCTACTGTGCATGTTCATATCTATTTGTTTGAATATTTCGAGCTGCTAATTTAGTAAATATATTTCTCACTTCAAGAAGTAAATATCACTAAAAAAGAAAAGAGCTGTTCCTAAGAACAGCTCCCTATATATATTGAATAATCAATACTACTCGAATAATTTGTTGAACTCTTCTACTTCAACCTCTTTTTCTTCAATCTTTATTGCCTCCTTAACGTAAGAAAGAATCTTTATTTCTCTTGTTTTCTCAACAATATTTCTCTTCTCTTGCTCGCTTTCTAGAATCTTCTTTGCAAATCCTTCTAAGTGCTCATCTGGCACATTAGCAAGACCATATTGTTGCATTTGCATTCTAGCAAAGTCTTTAGCCATTTCCATAATATCAGCTTCTTCAACTTTAAGCTCATTAGCGTCAATGATCTTAGTTTTGATTAGTTGCCATTTGATATCATCAGCATAGTGACTAAATTCTTTTTCTACTTGCTCAGGTGTAACTTCTTCGTTTGAAGCAACGATCCATCTTTTAAGGAATGCCTCAGGAAGAGCTAAGTCACACTTCTTAACAAATTTCTCTTTCATATCTAGAGATAATTTGTAATCAGAATCATTCTCTAGTTGCTTAGATATTTCTTCAGCAATCTTAGATCTAAATTCTTTCTCATCCTTAACACCGTTTTCACCATATACTTTAGCAAAAAGTTCTTCGTTTACCTCAGCAGCAGTAAATCTATTGATTTCAGCGATAGTGATTTGGAAATCAGCAGTAACACCTTCAGCTTCTTCTTTAGTAATGTTTAACATTGCAGCGAAGTCAGCTTTATTAGGGTAAGCTTTAACAGGGTTGAAAACAATAACATCACCTACTTTTGCATCCTTAAATTTAGCTAAAGACTCTTCGTCCTTCATAAATTCAAGAGAAATTGCAGTATTATCATTTTCTATACCACCCTCAACAGTTGCGCCATTAGCATCAACTTGAGTCATAGCGCCTTTGATCATTTCAGTGTTAGCTTCAACAGCATCAACAACAGCATTAGAACCATACATACGTGTGAATTGGCTAATTCTATCATCGATCATCTTATCTGCTACCTTGATCTTATAATAGTTTAATTTATCTCTCTTGCTCATTTTCACCTCGAATTCAGGTGCAATAGCGATATCGAAAGAAAATTCGAAATTATCATCATTTTCAAAATCAACATCTTTTTGATGAGCTTCACTAGGAAGAGGCTCTCCAAGAACATTGATTTTATTATCAAAGATGAACTTATATAGGTTTTCAGAAATCATTTTATTAATTTCTTCCACCAACACACCAGTACCATACATCTTCTTAATCATTCCCATTGGAGCTTTTCCTGGACGGAAACCATCGATGTTAGCTTTCTTACGGTAATTAGTCAAAGCATCACTTACTTTCTTCTCGTAATCATTCTTCTCAATCTCAAGCTTGATTACAGCGTTTAATTCGTCTACGTTGGTTTTTGTAATATTCATCTCTGTAATTTATTAAAAATGGTACAATACCTTTTAATTCAAATATAAAAAAAAGACCGTCACTGCTTTTGCAGACGGTCTTCATTTTGCTTTAGTGCGGATGAAGGGAATCGAACCCCCACGCCTTGCGGCACTAGATCCTAAGTCTAGCGCGTCTACCAATTTCGCCACATCCGCTATTGTTTCTTTTTGACTTTGCAAATATAGGGCAGTTTTTCATTACCTGCAAGACTTTCACAAAAAAAAATGATTTTTTTTATTTCTTTTTCCTTAGCTCAAAATTCTTACCTAAGTAAACTCTCCTAACATCAGCATCTTGCGCCAATTCTTCTGCTGTTCCTGCTTTTAAAATTGACCCCTCAAAAAGTAAATATGCTCTATCTGTTATAGATAAAGTTTCCTGGACATTGTGGTCTGTAATAAGAATCCCAATATTCTTTTCCTTCAACTTTCTAACAATCTCTTGAATATCTTCAACCGCAATTGGATCAACTCCTGCAAAAGGTTCATCTAAAAGAACAAATTTTGGATTAATAGATAGAGCACGAGCAATCTCTGTACGTCTTCTTTCTCCTCCTGACAATTGAATACCTTTACTCTTTCTGATTTTTTCAAGACCAAACTCAGAAATCATTTCCTCCAATCGCTCCTTTTGATATTCCTTAGAAAAGTCTGTCATCTCTAAAACAGCCTTAATATTATCTTCTACAGACAAAGTCCTAAAAACAGAAGCCTCTTGAGCAAGATAACCAACTCCCAATTGAGCCCTTTTGTACACTGGTAGTTTTGTTATATCCTGAGAGTCTAGAAATATCTTACCTCCATTAGGAGTAACAAGTCCCACTGTCATATAAAAAGAGGTAGTCTTCCCTGCACCATTAGGTCCAAGTAAACCAACAATCTCTCCTTGTTGAACATTAAAAGAAACTCCCTTTACAACAGTTCTACTTTTATACTTCTTAATTATATTTTCTGCACGTAATATCATTAAACAACCCCTTCCTTTAAAATATCATGAAGATGAATCATACCTATATATATATTATCAGCATCAACAACTGCTAACTGAGTTATGCTATTCTTTTCCATTAACTGAAAAGCATTAAAAGCAAGTTCCTCTTTATTTATCGTTTTAGGATTAGCTCCCATTATATCAAAAGCACTCAACACTCCAACATCACCTTCTCTTTGCATCATACGTCTAAGATCTCCATCAGTAACAATACCTAGAAGTTTTTTATCTGCATCAACAACAGCAGTTGATCCCATTCTACCCTCTGTTATAGCAATAATAAGGTCTCTAACTCCTGTCTCAGGTGAAACCATCGGAGGATTTACTCCTTTATATATATCCTCGACTCTAGTATATAATCTTTTTCCTAAAGAACCTCCAGGATGATATTTAGCAAAATCACGACTAGAAAAATGGCGCATCTCAATAAGACATACTGCCAATGCATCTCCAATAACTAATTGAGCTGTCGTACTATTAGTTGGAGCAAGATTATTAGGACAAGCCTCTCTATCTACTTTAGCTTTTAAAACATAGTCAGAATGAATAGCTAAAAAAGAATCAGTATTTGAAACCATAGCTATAATCTTATTACCCATGTTCTTTATTAAAGGAAGTAATACCTTTATCTCAGGAGTATTTCCACTCTTTGAGATACACAATATAACATCATGCTCCTGACAATTACCTAAATCACCGTGAATAGCATCAGCAGCATGCATAAAAATAGCAGGAGTACCTGTCGAATTTAACGTAGCCACAATCTTATTAGCTATATTAGCACTCTTTCCTATCCCAGTAATAATTAGTCTCCCCTTACTATTATAAAGAAGTTCTACTACATCTTGAAAATCCTCATCAACATAATCTGCAAGCTTAGCTATTGCAGCAGATTCCTCAAGAATTGTATCTTTTGCAAGTTTAATAATATTAACCCTTTCTAAATCAGACATAAGCACCCTTTCTCATTTACAAATAACTTTAAAGCTCTAAAAATAGTTAAAAACTTACATTCATTGGAACTATTCTTGTAAGAATTAAGTTTTTTCTATAAATTTAAAACACTGGAGCTGTTAATTTCTTTCATTATATCCTATAAAAATGGCTGTTTAATAGAAAAATTAGCACAATTATAAAAATCGAAATAATATTATTCGTGTAATTAAGAACAAAGATATACTTTCACGCTAATTTTAAGGTTTGACACATGGGAAGCAAAGAATTATTACTAACAAAATTAAAAGAAAACTTTGGGTTTGATCAATTCAAGGGAAACCAAGAAGAGATAATCCAAAACGTGATGGATGGTCATGACACATTTGTTCTTATGCCTACGGGGGGCGGAAAGTCATTATGTTATCAACTACCAGCAGTTATCTTAGAGGGAACTGCCATCATTATATCTCCGCTAATAGCGTTAATGAAAAATCAAGTAGATGCCATGCGTTCTTTTTGCGAAAGCGATAGCGTAGCTCATTTTCTTAATTCTTCATTAACTAAATCAGAAACATTAAGAGTAAAACAAGATGTACTTGATGGAAAGACAAAACTGCTTTATGTAGCACCTGAGTCTCTAACCAAAGAAAGTAACGTCGAGTTTCTAAAAAACATAACTATATCATTCTACGCAGTAGATGAAGCACATTGTATCTCAGAGTGGGGACACGACTTCAGACCTGAATATCGTAGAATTAAACCAATTATTGCAGAAATAGGCAAAGCTCCTCTTATTGCATTAACAGCAACAGCAACACCAAAGGTACAGCACGATATTCAGAAAAACCTTGGAATGCTTGGAGCGACTCTTTATAAATCCTCTTTTAATAGAACAAATCTTTACTACGAGGTTAAACCAAAAGTAAATACCAATAAAGAGATTATCAAATTCATTAATCAACGAAAAGGCAAATCAGGAATCATCTATTGTCTTAGTCGTAAGAAAGTAGAA
>Ga0193960_1001155_pt1 | contig 10615 bp, 11 predicted proteins | sample FB_3_MG_FD_140338 | JGI IMG/M metagenome (GOLD analysis project Ga0193960, IMG submission 140338) | Microbial mat bacterial communities from the Broadkill River, Lewes, Delaware, United States - FB_3_MG | ecosystem: Environmental > Aquatic > Freshwater > River > Microbial mats | place: USA...
ACTATTCGTTTTAACCAAGCACCAAAAGTAACTTCGCCTTTAAAAGAGTTTAATTTTGTGAAAGCAGTTAAAAATGCTTCTTGAATTAAATCTTCAGCTTCGAACTCGTCTTTTAAAATACGAAACGATGTGTTATACATAGCTTTATAATAGCTTTGATACACTTGCATTTGTGCAGTGCTATCGTTTTTCTTACAGCGTTCGATTAGTTGGTTGATATGTGTTTTTTGCGACTCCAATGAAATCATTCTATACTAGAGACAATTCAACTTTTAAATTGTGACAGTTTGTTTTAATAAAAGTAACTTTTTTTGATAAAAGAGATTGTTTTTTTATGGAGTTTGATTATAAGTTACTGGAATTTAAATATTTGTGAGATTCTTTTTTTGTAAGGGTTTGAAGCAACCTTAAATTAGATGAAGTGAGCCAAAATTATGTATATTTGACACAATGGTTAACAGTGTTAAAATTATTGAATGCCCAAGAGATGCAATGCAAGGAATTAAAAGTCATTTTATTCCTACAGAAGCTAAGGCAAAATACATCAACTCACTGTTAAAGGTGGGGTTTGATACTATAGATTTTGGAAGTTTTGTGTCACCAAAGGCAATACCTCAAATGAGAGATACCGCAGAGGTTTTGTCAAAATTAGATTTATCGTCTACAACAAGTAAACTTTTAGCAATTATAGCTAACGTACGTGGGGCAAATGATGCATCTCAGTTTGAAGAGATTGATTATTTAGGATATCCGTTCTCAATTTCTGAAAATTTTCAAATGCGTAATACACACAAAACAATAGAACAATCTATTGATACGTTAAAAGAAGTTTTAACAATAGCTAATAGAACAAATAAAGAGGTGGTAGCTTATTTATCGATGGGGTTTGGGAATCCTTACGGTGATCCTTGGAATGTAGAGATTGTAGGAGAATGGACAGAGAAACTTTCTAACTTAGGTGTTAAGATATTATCTTTGTCAGACACTATTGGAAGTTCAACACCTGAAGATATTAATTATTTATTTTCAAACTTAATACCTAGCTATCCTCAAATTGAATTCGGAGCGCATCTTCATACAACACCAACCAAATGGCACGAAAAAGTAGATAGTGCTTTCAAAGCAGGCTGTAGGCGTTTTGACGGGGCTATAAAAGGTTATGGAGGTTGCCCAATGGCAAAAGATGAATTGACAGGTAATATGCCTACAGAGAAATTACTGTCATATTTTACAGCAAATAAAGTTGAAACTAATATAAAACCAATGAGTTTTGAAAGTGCCTATAATAAAGCACTTGAAGTTTTTTAAAAGATTATGAAATTAATACATATTATTTTTCTTTTTTTCTTTTTTTCAGCCTTTTCTCAAGCTACAGATAGTGAGAGAATAGGGACATGGAGTGTGAAAAATGGTGAAATAATACGAAATAGGTCTAAAAACGATCAACTAGCTATTTATTATTGGAATGAATTCAATAGAATTTTCCCTCAAGAGTTGACCAAAAAATATATCAAGAGAATTGTTTTAATGACTGACGGACTTGATGAAAAAACAGGTGCTTTGGTGGCTTTGAGTTCAAAAAATGACAAATGGCAACTAGAAATAGATGTTAATGATGTTAACTTTTATTCTAAAGATAAAAAAAGACTTCATGAGTCTGTTTACACTTTAGTACACGAGTTTGGACATTTACTTACCTTAAACAGAACACAAATACGTCCTACCGATAAAAAACTACAAGATGAAGGAGAGTTGTATTTAACTTTAGAAGGAGAGGCGTATAAAAATAGTTACATCAATAGGTTTGTTAATTTGTTTTGGAAAGGAGCATTGTTAAATCGTTGGGATGTAATTCAGCGTAAATACTGCTATACTGAAGCGAATTGTGTTGAAAAATTATATGACTTGTATTTAAATAATAGAACAGAGTTCCTTACAGATTACGCTGCTGAAAGTCCAGAAGAAGATATTGTTGAAAGCTGGACAGCCTTTGTACTAAGACCTAAGATTAAAAAACCTAGAACGATTGCGCATAAGAAAATCAATTTCTTTTACCAATTTCCAGAATTGGTAGAATATAGAAGAATGATTCGACAAAACACACGCCAATATCTTCATTAGAATTTGTAAATTTGGTTTCTTTTTTAAAGTAAAATCAAATGAAACAGATTAGAATTCTTTTAGTACTTTTTATAACCTTATTTATAGTTAGTTGTAACTCCAATAAAAAAACAGCTAACACTTCTACAAACAAATATCAGTTTACAAAAGATGCTGATAAAACGTATTTTACAATTCTTCAGCTAAACGATGTATATGAAATAGCTCCAATACAAGGAGGTAAATATGGAGGAATGGCAAGGGTAGAAACAGTACATCAAAATTTACTTAAAGAAAACGAGCAAACAATGCTAGTTTTAGCAGGAGACTTTTTATCGCCATCTTTAATAGGAACTATGAGACATAATGGAGAACGTGTTAGAGGTAAGCAAATGGTAGAAGTAATGAATGCAATGAACTTTGATGTAGTTGCTTTTGGTAATCATGAATTCGATTTAAGTTATACAAACTTACAAGCGAGATTAAATGAAAGTAAATTTGAATGGATTTCTGCCAATGTTTTACATAATAGAGATGGTGAACATTCATATTTTTATAAATCTATTGATGGAGAAAAACATAGCTTAAAAGATTCTTACATAAAAGAATTTACAAATCCAGATGGTACAAAATTAAAGGTAGGTTTTATAAGTGTTTGTATTCCTTCTAATCCTAAGAGTTATGTATATTATGGTGATATGTACGAAGAGATAAAGCGAGCATATAATGAGATTAAAGACAATGTAGATATAGTTATTGGCTTAACTCACGCTTCGCTAACGCAAGACAAAGAAATAGCAAAATTACTACCTAATGTACCATTAATAATGGGAGGGCACGAACACACAAATAGCTACGATAAAGTAGGAGAGGTAGTAATAGCAAAAGCAGATGCAAATGCCAAAACAGCTTATATTCATAGATTTGAATATGATCCAGCAACAAAGAAAACTCAATTTAAATCTGAGTTAAAAGAAATTAATGATTCAATTGTTTCAAGTGAAAAAGTACAAGCTGTAGTTGATAAATGGCAGGTTGTTTTACAAAATAAAATTCAAGAAGTAGTTTCTAACCCTTACGAAGTTTTATATACAGCTAAAGAGCCACTTGATGCAAGAGAAAGCACAATTAGAACTGTACAAACAAACATGGGGAAGATTATTGCAGAATCTATGAGCTTAGCCTATAACAATGAGGTTGATTGTGCATTAGTAAATGGAGGTTCTGTTAGAATAGACGATATACTAGCAGGAAATGTTAATGCCGTTGATATTTTTAGAGTTTTACCTTATGGGGGAGAAGTTTTAAAAGTAGAGATCAAAGGAAGTCTGTTAAAAGAAGTGTTAGATTTTGGAGAAGCAGCTTCTGGAACAGGAGCTTATTTACAACGATTTAATGCTAAGAAAGAAAATGAAGAATGGATACTTAAAAATGGCAAGCTTGAAGAAGACAAAACTTATACAGTTGCCTTTTCAGATTATTTATTAAGAGGACTTGATATACCTATGCTTTCGGATAAAAGTGAAGGAGTTATTAATATATATACACCTCAAAAAGAAGAAATAGCATACGATATACGTAAAGCCATTGTTAATTTTTTTAAAGGATAGAAATCTTAAAGTGCTGTTTATTAATCAAATACTAAAAACCGTTAATTTTATTTAAAATAAATCTTAATAAAATTTGTTAGATTGATTATCTCTACTAATTTTGCGGTCGTAAAATAAAAATAGTTTAAAATTAATCTAAATAAAATGAAAAAAGTATTTTTCGGTTTATTAGCAGGAGCATCATTATTCGCATCAGCGCAAACAGCTCCAAAAGATAGTATCCCAACTAACCCACAAACACAGCAAAATGCTGCGCAACGTCTTTTATCTTCAAATTTAAGTCAACAAGGATTAACAGTAGGTGGTTATGGTGAGGTTCATTACAATAGAGCAACAGGAAAAAATGCAAATTTAGATGTGCATAGAGTTGTAATGTTATTTGGTTACAAGTTTAACGAAAGAACTCAATTTGTTACAGAAATTGAATTTGAACACGTAAAAGAAGTTTACATTGAACAAGCATTTTTACAGTATAGTTTAACAGATAATTTAAATGTAAATGCAGGTTTAATGTTAGTACCAATGGGTATTGTAAATGAGTATCACGAACCAACTACATTTAATGGAGTTGAAAGACCAAGTATGGATAAAGCAATTGTACCAACTACTTGGAGAGAAATTGGTTTAGGGTTATCTGGTAAATGGGATGAAGCTTCTTTACGTTACCAAGCTTATATGTTTAACGGATTTAATACAGGGTCGTATGATGCTGCTACAGGAGAATATACAGGTAAATTAGGAGGAGAAAACGGTTTACGTGGTGGTCGCCAAAAAGGAGCTGAATCTAAAATGAACAATATTAACTTTTCTGGAAAAGTAGATTACTATGGGTTACCAGGTTTACGTTTAGGATTATCAGGATATTTTGGTAGAACACAATCTGATAGAGCAATTGAAGATATTGACGGTGCTGATGTAGGAATTGCCATGTTAGGTTTAGACGCTCGTTACGCATATCAACGTTTTACTGCCCGTGGTCAGTTTATCCATGCTAGTTTATCGGATACTGAAGCATACAATAACTTATATGAAACGAATAATACTGATGATGCCTTAGGAAGTGAGTTACAAGGTTGGTATTTAGAAGCTGCTTATAACTTATTACCAATGACTAAAAAGCAACAATTATATGCTTTTGCTCGTTATGAAGACTATAACACACATGCAGCAGTAGACGGTGGTATTAGCAAAAATTTAGCTTATGACCGTGATGAGTGGACGTTTGGTTTAACTTATAAAGTAGCACCAGGAGCTGCATTTAAGGCAGATTACCAATTAAAGAATAATGCAGTAGCAGGTAGCCAAACAATAAAACAATTAAACTTAGGTTTCGGAGTTTGGTTCTAATGTAAACTGAAACATATTAAACTAAAAAACGAATCAAATTATGTTAATTTGGTTCGTTTTTTGTTTTTTATTTAGACTAATTCTAATATTTTTGTAACATGAGAAAACAACTATTATTTCCTTTTGTACTGTTTATAGCTTCTTTTAGCTTGTTATCATTTGTCATTCCTAAAAATGTACAAAAGAAAGTAACAAAAGAAATAAGTAAAACTTTTGAGGTAGAGGCTTTTGATTTAGAGGGAATAAAAATTTCAAAAGATGTAAACGATTTGTTAGTTCGTAAAATTGAAGGAGAAAAGCTTTTTAAGATTGTTGTAAAAAACGAGTTAATAGGGTATGCTTACGTAGATAAAGCTCCGAGTAAAACTGATGAGTTCGATTATTTAATTCTGTTAGATAAAGACTTAATTATAGTAAAAACTAAAGTGTTAATTTACCGTGAAGATTATGGTGGAGAGATAGGTAGTAAGCGCTGGTTAAAACAATTTAACGGTAAAACATCAAAAGATAAATTGAAGTATCAAAAAGATATTATGGCAATTTCAGGGGCAACTATATCAGCTTCTTCAATGACAATTGCTGTAAATACATTTCTTCAAAACTTAGCAATTCTTCATCAAAATAAAGTATTATAAATGCAGGTTCACGGAGTTATTCATCAGTTTCCTAAAGAAATAAAACATTTAATAGTTGTTTTTGTAGCCACATTAAGTATAGGCTATTTTGGAGGTCTTTCATTTGTAAATGACACAACCAATGCGAGTTCTAAAGGAATACAAGAACGTTATTTAGGAAATGAAGATGATGAAGAAGCTACCAAAATGATGTTTAAAAAATCTTCAGGAGAAATAAAAACATTGGTGCATAACCATATTTTATCACTTTCAGTAATTTTCTTTTTATTGGCTATTATCTTGTCTACTACAAGTATTGGTATGAAACTTAAATTATTTTTAATGATAGAACCTTTCGTTTCTGTAGTATGTACCTTTGGTGGTATTTATGTAATGTGGACAGGTATTACTTGGATGAAATACGTAGTTATGGCTTCAGGTTTTTTAATGACAGCTGTGTATACAATTTCAATAATTGTTATTCTACAACAATTATATTTTAAAAAGAAATAATATTTTTTTCTATCTAAACTTCTTTTTTGAGAAAATAGTAATTTAATTTATAAAATATTACTTAAAAATTATTTTAAGTAGGTTTTCTATATAGTCTTTTTATTGTAATTTTAGCCAATAACCAAACTTAAATTATAAAAACATGGGAAACCAAGTAAACGTTAATGGAGTTACATTGACATTAAAAGATTTTAGAAAATTTGATACTAATATTAGTTCAGAAAATGTACCGAAAGGACCTTTAGTTAACATGTCTGGGTTTGAAGGTAGTAATGGAACTCCTTTTACCGTAACAGTTTTAGCGTATTTACCAGACAACCCTTTACAACCAATAGAAAAGAAAGATGGTTTACAGCTTCAAGGAAACGAAATCTATTTAAACTATTACGGGATTACACCAATCAAAATACTAAATAAAGATGGTGGATACACTACAGTAAGTGGTAGAGATTTTAGAGTGGATTTTAATTGTAAAAAAGAAGCTAGCCATTTTGATTTGTATTACTTACAATTTACGTATCAGTTAGAAGAAGGGGCTGAATTAGCAGACATGATTTATGTTAGAGATTATAATACGAATCCAATTTTAGGTGATGTAAACGATGATCCTGTAACAGAAAGAGGTACGGTAACCACCCCTGCTACACCACCACCTCCAACAATGCCAAAAAAATAATTTTGAAAAAAGACTTTTTTTTTCTTTGGGTGTTTATATTCTTTTTTGGAATAAATAGTTATAGTCAAAAATCAAATTTCCTATATGAAAGAGGAAATGAAATTTGTCAAAAATCGAATAATAAAATTTTTTGCAAGGCTATAGAGTTTTATAATAAAAAGCAGTACGATTCATGTTATGCTTATAGCAATAGAGCTTTAATGATAGCAAGAACAAAAAAAGAGAAAGATTTTTTTAATTGTATTCAAGGTTATAGTGCGTTTATCAATAAACTTTACACTAAGGCTTTATTAAATATATCTGAAATCTCGGAAGATAAATCTTATAATCAAATTAAATTATACTTATTAGGTAATATTTACTTGAATAGTAAGAAGTATGATAAATCAGTGTTGAGTTTTAAAGAATGGATAGAAAATGATTCTGTAAATAATAGAAGTGTTAGGAAGACTATTTATCATAATTTAGGGCTTTGCTATATTTATAAGAAAGATTATGCTAAGGCTAATGAGTATTTTAATAAAGAATTAAATTTAATTCAGGCTATAGATACAGGAGCTTTAATTAGTGCTAAAATGGATTTAGCAAATGTATATTACAATCAATATTTAGATGATAAAGCAATTCCATTATTTAAAGAAGCTTATGATTTGTCAAAATTTTATTCTGATATAAGGTTGAAGCAGAATTCAGCAAGAAATATGGCGGTTGTGGAGAAGAATCGAAAAAATTACCAGAAAAGTATAGAGTATTATATGGAATATGGTAATTGGAAAGACTCTATTTGGAACCGTGATAAAATTTGGGAGCTTACAGAAAAAGACAAACAATTAGCCGTAGCTCAGAAACAACAAGAAATCGTTTTACAAGAAGAAGAATTAAAGCGTCAAGCACTTGTACAAAAGAGTTTAGTTGTAGGAGCTTCTGGTTTATTAGTGTTTTTGGGTTTTTTAGGCTATTTTTATAGAGAGTTAAAAAGTAAAAATAAGTTTATAACTCAGCAAAAAGAAGAGTTAAACGTAGCTAATAAAACGAAAGATTATTTGTTTTCTGTGGTATCTCACGATTTACGTTCACCAATAAATACAATTAAGCGACAACACGAAAAGCTAAAACGACAGTTAAAAAATAAAGAATATGATGCGGTAAGTGAAACGACAAACAATGCTATTGCATTAACTGAAAGTACAAGTCACTTATTAAACAATGTGTTGCATTGGTCGTTAGAGCAAAACAACCAGTTATCATTTAAAGCAGAAGAGTATCCTTTAAAGCCCTTGGTAGAACAGGCTGTTTATAACTTTGAAGAGATTGCTGAAGCTAAGAATATTACACTAACTACAACATTAGAAGCCGCTATTTTAGTAAAAGCAGACAAAGAATCTTTAAAAATAGTATTGAGAAACTTGTTAGATAATGCACTAAAATACACAGGAGAAAACGGTACAATAACAATAAAAACCTATAAAGACTCTGAAGAATTTAGTACAATTGAAATTAAAGACACAGGTTTTGGAATTTCAGAAGAAAAACTAGCGAAAATTAAAGAATTAGAAGACTTGAGTATTGACAAAATTAACAGATCCGAAGGGGTAGGTTTGGGTATGTTACTCTGTCAAACACTTATTAAAAAGAATAACGGAAAATTACTCATAGATAGTGAGTTGAATGTGGGGACTACTATACGAATTTTGTTACCCAATGCAAGTGCATAAATTATGAAAAAACTACAATTATTATTGTTAGAAGATTCAGAAGAAGAAGCCTTAGAGCTTTCTTCTTTTTTAGAAGATAATGACTATGAAATATCATTAGCAAAAAATGCTGTAGAAGCAGAAAAGCTAATTAGAAACCGTTTTTTTGATGTTATCATATTAGATATAATGATTAATGGAAAACCAGATGGAATTTCATTAGCACACCGTTTGAATAAAGAAGGAATCAATGCACCTTTTTTATTCTTAACCAGTATGCAAGGAAGAGAAATTTTTGATGAAGCAAAACTAACCAATCCGTTAGTATATCTTTTAAAACCATACAACAAGTTAGAGTTACTATTTTCTTTAGAGTTAGCTATCGAATCATGCTATCAGCAAAGTAATAGCATAAGCTTAGCATCAGATAACGCGGTGTTAAGTCCTGCTTTTTTGTTTATCAAGAAAAAAAGAAGTGTGGTAAAAGTAGATGTTTCCTCTATTAATTATGTTGAGGTAAAGGAAAAGTACTGTAGTTTAATTTGTGATTCAGGAAACTATCTTATTAAATTATCATTAACTAAGTTGAAAGACATGCTTTCTAATCCAGATTTTAAGCAAGTACATAGAAATTACTTAGTAAATGTTAAGAGAATTAAAGAGATTTATTTTGAAGACAATCTTATTGTTTTAGATAGTGGAGAAAAAATTCTTTTTAGTGAACGATATAAAAATGCATTTATAAAAGATAATACAATTTTTAGATAGCTATATAACTTTAGAAGCTAAACTTATTAAAAAGCCAAAGCCATTTTCGATATTAGAAATTGCTTTGGCTTTTTCATTGGTACTCATAGTAGCGTCATCAACTAGTTTAAGTGTTTTAACAATATTTGTATTGGTAATTTTACATTCCTTAGTTATATCGTTAATTTTAGTAGGGTTTAAATTAGTAAGAATAGCCAATTGCTGATTAAACTCTTTATCAGTTTGTAACGTAGCTTGTTGTGCTAAATCATTCCAGTTTATAGTGTTCATATATGTTTTTTATTAATTACTTTTTCAATTTGTAATAGCTTGTTTATAGTAAAAAAGCTTTACTCACAGCAGAGAGTAGTTAAAAGTAAAAAGGTTATGTGTTTGTATAATAGGATTTTCCCTGAACGTAAAAAAGTTGATTATCAACGTGCAAATTTTTAGATAAAAAAGACAATGAAAAACTAAAAAAAGAAACAAAGTCGCCCTTATAAAGAACGACTTTGCAAAGTTAGTGGTTAGTATACTAAGTTTGGTTAGAAGATACTAATTGTTTGATTTTACAGGTACATCATTAACTTCATTATTCCCATAAGTAAATCCACCTGTACCATTCCAATCATTATCAATATCCATATAGGCAGAAAATTTTTCTAAATAACTTCCTATTGCAGGAGGTGGAACTGAAACTACGTATTCACCGGTTAAGTTTACAATTTTTGTTATTTTACCATAACCTGTTGCACGAATACTACCTGTAACGTGTACGCTTATAGGTTTTGCATTGATTGCTTGAGTTATTTCTACCATTCCAGAAACAGAATTTGATACCGGAGAAACTACTAATGAAAAATGTGCAATAGGTGCTCCTGGCATACCAACGTTTCCAATAGTTCCTTTAGTTAAATATGCACCAACTAAAGTTGATTTAGCTGTGTCTTGTGTTGCTGTACTCATAATTATTTTGTTTTAAGGTTTCTTATTCTTTTTTTGATGTTAATTAATTTTTTAAGTAGCTACAGTTAAGAAATTTCATTACCGAAATTACAAATCAATTATAATCATTAAGAAAAAATATCCTTAAGCGTAAAGAATAGAAGAATGAATGTTGGTTATTAAATGGCGGAAACTATTTTGAAATTAAATTTAACGACTTAACCTAAACTTAAAGGTTATATTTACATAATTTGTAGTATATTTGCATGCAATTAATTAACAACACACTAAATTGATTGCATATGCAAGCTCATCAATCTAAAATACTAGGTGAAGGATTAACGTATGATGACGTTTTATTAGTTCCTG